>Ga0208966_1000543_pt1 | contig 11962 bp, 11 predicted proteins | sample GreLakmeHU45MSRF_FD_187701 | JGI IMG/M metagenome (GOLD analysis project Ga0208966, IMG submission 187701) | Freshwater lentic microbial communities from great Laurentian Lakes, MI, USA - Great Lakes metaG HU45MSRF (SPAdes) | ecosystem: Environmental > Aquatic > Freshwater > Lake | place: Great...
TAAGATCATTATGTCTTTCATATGAGTTATCTTTTTCGACTAATTCCGCTGAAGCTTTTAATTCCGGATCGTTAGTTACTTTTGACCAAAGCTTTTGAGCGACTTTTCTAGCTTCTTCAACTTCGGGATATTTTTCGTCAAAAGTTTTTCCCGCAAGTTCTGCTTTGTTGTAAGCTTTGGTAATTTCTGGCCGATCTGACAGCTTGCTTCTTGCTTTAGCTATTTTTTCTAGAGCTTCCTCTTTAGCGTCTTTTACTTTCTCGGGGATAGGAGCTTTGATTTCGGGGACAGGAACGGGAGCTTTAACTTCGGGGACAGGGGTTGGAAGAGTAGCTGGTTTTACTACGGGTTTAGCGATGGTTAGCGGAACGTGTTCTTTCACAAGACGTTGATAATTTTGGCTAGCAGCATCACTTGGATTATTTATTTCTTCAACTAGTTTGTTGTGTGCAATGCCTTCTGGTGTTTTAAGAAGTTCGGGGTGTTCGGTTTTAGCGTATCCAGAAAAGCTTTGTAAATCAAAAAGATCGCTTTCAGCTTTGGTGAGTTTTATTCCTTCTGGTGTAGATTTTGCTTTTTTGTTTGCGTCATCGTAAGTTTTAAATGCGTCGTTTTTTACTTCTTGACTAGCATCATCCGGCAAATTTTTAAATGCTGCGAGAGAAGTGGCAACTTCTGGATGTTTAACATTGAAATCACTTTTTGCATTTGCAAAATCATTTTTTGAAGATTTTATTAGTGGGTGCTCATTTAAATCCTTAGCTGAATTATGTCTAATAGCACTCCTGCTACCTTGTTCTGATTCATGCCAAGCCCTAGTCACTTTTTCATCATGCTCTGCTAAACGCTTTTCGTAATCTTCTTGCTCATTTAATTTGTTGGCTTTTTTAATAGCTTTTTGTTCTGGGGTATCATTTCCAGAATCAGATATAGCAGGGTCTGATCTTTCGCTAGGATAACCCGAACGACCATCTCCGGGGAGTATAGCTTTATCAAGCTTTTTATATTCTTGAAATTCTGGCGTGTCTTCACCACCACCTTTTTCGGCGTAATTTGCATAAGCCTTTTTAACATTTGCATCGTGAGACTTTTGTCGTTCTTCAAAAGTCCTAGTTACCTTAAACGGTTTTGGAGCCTCTTCTTCGGGAGTAGGTGTTGGGGCAGGGCTAGGCGGTTCCGCACTGTCTAGTTCTGGGGTTGGTTCGGGGGTAAGCTTATCTTCTAACTCTGATACTAAAGACGAGGTTGCTTTGTTTGAAGGGGGTTCTACTTCCGCTGTGTGGGACGCTTGCGTAATCATGCTGCCAGCTAAAAGGGCAACGGTTCCTAGTATCAAAGGAAGCTTGGCTTTGTTAACAATAGCCTTGATAAAATTGCCTAGGAGGCTAGGGCCACGATCTCTTAAAGGGGTTACTAGTTTACCCTTGGCGTACTTCTTCATCATTGCCAAACCACGGTCTAGACCAAGGTTCGGAACTTCGGTGTTAGCGGGGTTGCTGTCTTGTTCTAAATCATTATCTTCTGATAACCCTGGGCTAGCATCTTCAACAGATTCATCATCATATTCTTCCAACTCTCTTTTTCTTTTTAAACGAGAATTTTTAGTAGCAAGCCTATTGTTATAAGCTCTATCCGCAAGAACTGTTGCTCCTAAAGCCGCCCCAATTCCTAAGCCAATAGTTAAAGGGTTTATAGACGAATCTTCTTTTACTGGTTCTGGGGGAATGTCTTTTGGTTTTTCTTTCCCCTTAGCAATTTCTCTTTCTCTAATATGTTGTGCTTTTTGTTTTGGAGAAAATCTTCGCCAATCAGAAGGATTAACAGGGCTTGAACCTCTAGTGCTATATTGATGCACTCCTTTTTCTGCTTGACTACCTTCTACAAGAGCAGCAGATAAAGTATCTTGCACTGGGGAACTATCTTGATAAGCATGATGTGTCATTCCTGCACGTAACATTTCTGTTACAACATCTTTTCGAGCCGAATTATTGATACTAGCAAGAGGTCTGTTATATGCCGACTCTCTTCCAAAACTTCCATTTTCTGTAGTAGGGTGAGCAAGAAATTGAGATCCGGGAGGGCCTAACAACTTTTCAAGATATGCTTTTGACTCTGGCCCCATAGGTTGATCTTTTTCGGGAGCATCATTGTATTGTGTTCGAATATCAACTTGCACACCGTTAACTAAAGCTCTGATTGTATCGCCGTCTAAAACTTTTATAAGTTCGCCAACATAAGGTTTTGCAGAATCAAAACCTTTGCTTTTATCTTTTTCGTATTCTTGTTTTCGTTGCAACCAAGGTTTTTGTCCACTAGCTTCCACAGGATTAGTGCCAACAAGACTAGCACCCAAGACTCCAGAAAGAACGCTGCCAATAAATCCACGTCGGGTTTGAGAAATGGAGTCGATGCCAGGAGATGCGTCATCTGCTTTAGTGGTATTTTTATTATTTAACTTTGGGTTTTTACTTATCAACTCTTGTCTTTTGGAAAAATTCCCGTTGTCCGTTATTTTATTTTCTTGAGAAAGTCCTACTAGAGTTGCATACTGTTCTTCGGGCTTAGAAAAGTACTTCATAGTTTTAAGTTTTTCAGATGCTTTAGCAATCGATTCTGGACTAGTATTTCCAAAGTCTTGGATAGCTAAAGCTTTTATAAAAGACTTTTTTGTTTGTTGGGCAAAAACGTTGTATTGCTCGGCAACAGCTTTAGGAACCCCTTCTAACACTGACGTGTCAATTGATTCAACCTTACCAAGATTTTTTAATCCAGTAGAACCTCTTAAACGACTAAACATCGCATGAATAGATTCATGAAGGAAAGTGTTAAAAGACGCACTCTCTGTACTTCCTGTGTCTGAAGCTCCTTGAAAAAGACTTATCGTATTTGTGTTTTCTTTATCTTGTAATTCACTACTATGATGTAACCCCGCCACACCTTTAATATCTTTTTTATCTGTAACAACTTTAAACGTTGAAAAGTCAATTAGCTCAGAGATGTCGATGTTAAAAGCCCGCTGAAAATTTTGTACAAGGTTTTTAGCAGCGTCTGTTAAATCCCCAAAAGCTTCGTGGTTTTCTGCACCTATAGCTGTAGTTTTCTCAGGGGGTAATGTACCCGTAAATATTTTTGCTTTGGAAACGATTGGGTGTGCAAGGGTGGCAAAACTTTTAAACAACTCGCCCATGTCAGCATCAAGGATATTCGGTTCTTGACGACCTTTTTTGCGTTTTGATTTTACCATCCCAACAGAAAATGAATCTTCAGAAAGCCCAGGACTTGCGTCTTCGTTTACTGTAGGGTCTTTAGACACCCCACCTAATTCCGTAGCTTGTGTACTTTCTGTTTGTTCCACAGGAACTTTTTTAATCGCCACAGGTATTGGAGGATCGCCGGGTTTGGTTTCTTCATCGTTAAAGTCAGGGTGTAAATTCCCGTACGCTTCTTGTGAAGAAACAACACCAGAGATTTCATCAAGGGTAGAAGAAGGATTAAATCCGGGTGCAGCCCCTTTAAACGTTACAAATAGGGGAATAGATTTTACAATCTCAACTTGAAGAACATCACCAACGTTTAAAATGTTTCGGTCTTTACCAACACCTTTACCAGATCCTATGTCCGAAGTAGTCCCATCTTTTTTGTCCTTCTCAATTTCCGCAGCAACATTTTTTGCTAACAAGGCGTTAGCTTTTTTGCCATTGATAAGTAGTACATTTGATTGCAGAGTTAACTTTTGCAACATAATACGATGTGCAATTCCAGCATTCACAGCATCTGAAAATGCGTCGTGAGAGTTGGTCAAGTCTACGCCCATCAAATCTAAACCTTTAACAAACTCTTCAACTTCTGGGGCAAAAGCTTCCATCAATGTGTCTAAAGTAAACGGGGAGTCTGGGCCTTTAACTTTTGTTGGGTCGTTACGCTCTCCTATTTCTTTGAACTTTTTAAATAGCTCTGTTTCGTTTGATGGCTTATTTTCAATCTCCCCTTGTCTATGAAACATTTCTGATGTCATCAACATCGTATCGTGACTCTTAGCCCCACTTAAAAAGGGGTCTAAAGCTTTAAACAAAGACTCGGCATCAGAACCTTCATGGAGATGCGAGTTTTCTAACATGGCTAAATCGAAGCCAGTTGCGCTTTGGTTGTGACCAGCAAAAATAGTGTCTTCCGTCACTAAATCTTTTAAAAGTTTGGTTAGCTCTGTAAGGGATACAGCCCCTGTGGTTTTTGTTGCTGCTCGATGAGTAGCTTCTAAATTTCCTAAAGTGTTATTGTCTGATGCTTGAAATTTAGCGGGGTACTCGTTACCTTCTTTTAACGGGTAAAAGTGATTTACTTTTTCAATGACATTACCAGCACTATCTAAAAACACAACTGCTGCTTGAATTATTTGTGCAACCTTTGTGTAGTCAGGGTGATTTATATCTACGCCTTCGGGAGCAGCCGTTTCTATATCTAAAACAACGGTGTGAGCTTTTTTAATTTCTTGCTGTGTAGTTGTTGCTAACGGTGCAGACGGCGAAGAACCTGTGTTGATAGGAGTTGATGGTCTTCTATTAGGGTTCAATGGATCGGTGGGCAAAGGTGCAGGGTTTGTTGCTTGCGTAGTTGGTTTGGCCGTTGCTAAACTGGCAGAAGATTGGGAGGCTTTATCAGCATCAATTTCGTATTGGCTTCTTGCGTCAGGTAAAGGTCTTGATTGTTTTCGACTTTTTGATGGTTTATGTTTATTATCGTTTTGATTGTAAAATTGTACGATCTCATATTTAGCAGCATATCGAAGAGCCATTGCAGCTTTGTAGAAAGCGTTCATCCGATTAAGATGTAGTTTAAACTGGCTTTCTTTTATTATCAACGAAGTTACATATTTCTTCAAACCGCCCGGATCGCTCTCGTCTTTAACTTTTTGGGGATTTATTTTATCGTACAATTTCTTTTTAGCTATTAATCTAGCTTCGTATTCTTCTTCACTCTCTCTTTCAAAACCGCTAGAACCACGAGAACCTTTTTCTCCTGCGGGTTGCCAAGTACTGTATTGACCACCACCTTGGTTACCGCCACCAGAGTATGATGACCTTCCCATCTTTACTATGCGGGCAAGGTTTTTGAATTCGAAATCGACTTTGTTTGCGGATGCGGAAATGGCGTAAAGGGTTTCACCAAAGCGAGACATCGCTGATTGAATGCCAGCAAAGTTTTCCATGATTTTGCGAACGGCTTCAGCCCCCGAAAAGGGGGTCTGAGCCAATCGCTGTTTAGAATGTGTACTGCCTTGAGGGTCCTGATTAGTAGCCATAAAGCAGTCCTTTATTCTTAGTTAGTATTTTGCTGTTTAGCCCAAAGAGCGGCAACTTCCTCTTCCTCCATGCCCTTCCATTCTTTGTGAACTTTCCAGAAGAGATCTTTTTCTTCCATGTATTCACCAACAGGCTCATCGGCTTCTTTCGGACGGAAGTATAAATTCTTGACTTGGTAGGGAGTTAAGTTTCCTATCTCTTCAATGGAAAGATGATAGGGCTCCCGTACCAAGGCAGATAGGATTCCCGAGATTCTTATCCGGCGATCTGATCCGTTGTCATCCCCGGACCATTGGGGTTTGGGTCAGAGTTAGCTTCCCCCACTTTCGCCATCATTTCTTCAAGGCGGTTTTGTACAAGCTCGTCCACGGTGTTCATGTCAATATCGGGGTGCTTGGGAAGCAAACAGATATGAAGAACTTTTTTAAAGTGTGTGAGTGTTTGCATTGCTCGCATACAAGGCTCGGAGCCAAAAGCGTAATAGCCTTCAGCAATGTCTTTATGTGTCTTAGCTACTAGTTCACCGTATTCCGGTTCCGTGAGGTACTGACGCATCTTTTTAACGGTCTTCATTGCGTGACCTTCAAGGTACTGCTCAAACTCTCCTTGGATTCGATATGTCCACGGAGAGCATGTGTATGATTTACCGTTGAAATCAAACGTACTCCCAAGCCCAAGGGCTTTAGAAATCTCAGCCATTTAAAACTCCTACAAGTTAGGGAAAAAATAATCCTTGCTATTACACTTTCCGGAAAAAGTTATTTTTGCAACTCCTCTAACTTCCAACACGTGATTGAAAGTTAAAATTAAAAAGTCTTTAAATTCGTAAGCTGCTGTTTCTTTTCCCACAATGTGTTTTGCTGTAAACAATTCAAGTTTTACGGTTCTACCTGGAGATAAGTAGAAGTTCTTTTTTGGATTTAGTGGGTCTGCTAAACCGGCATTTCCAAAATAACCATAATTTGTATCGTAAAATGCTTCAATGCTTACATTGATATCTATATTTTTGGGGTAAACTGTTTTTATAGGCATGCGATGATTTAAGCTAGCAAACGTATTATCAAAATCCACATCCGGAGTTCCAACAGTTCCGGTACTATCATCTGTTTCAAGAACGTAATCCAAAGTCCAGCGATTTGCTTTAAAGATAACATCGTCTATTTTTACCCTACCGCCAAAACCAGATACGGCGGCCATAATACACCTCAAAGAAAAGGAGAGGCTTGCAAGCAAGCCCCTCGCAAAGTCAATTACGATTAGACGAAAGTAAGAGCAGCACCACCAGAAACTTTACCGCTCAAGGTGTATTTGATAACCCCTCGAACTTCAACATCGGTTGTCATGTTTTCGATGATGAAACGGAAAGATACTGATCGTGTAAGACTTTCATCAATGGTTCCGTTAGCAACGTTGCCTGCTGCAACAGAAGCTGTTTTGTTTACAAACAGCTTCGCATTAACTTCAAGGCCTGGACGAAGGTGACCAATCCAACCATTGTTTACATCGTAGAAACAATCGATGGAAACTTCGAGGTCGGTCAAAGAAGCAACGTAACGACTAATAGGAGTGGCAGCGCCACCACCAAGAGCCGGTCCCGTAACTTCTTCAAAAGTTGAACAATCTTGCAATTCGGTCTTGTAGGTCAAAGACCACTTGGTTGCAAGCAATGCCAAGTAAGCGGAATCAGCGGTAGTTCCAGCATTGTCGGGCGCAATTTGAACTTGGCCACGATAACCGGAAAGAGCTTTTTGTGTTTTTCCCCATGCTGCCATAATAAAATACTCCTAAGTGTGTGGAAATAGTAGAAGGTAAATTAAACGCCTGCGAAACAAACTCGAACAGAAGCAACACCAGACAAGGCGAGGTTCTGTGCATTGTTGGTAATTGTTAAGGTGTCTCCTGTAAGACCACCAGAGGGAATGCTATAGCCAAACCCTCTACCCGCACAAAGTTGAAAATTACCACCAGATTGAATAAGGATAGTAGGGGTGTTAGTACCAGCGGTTCCACCAGTAAGTCCCATAAACGAAGAGAAGATGTTGGCAAAAGTACCACCACCAATAGTGATTCCTTCACTATCAAATGCTGTAGCCGGTGTACCAGCTTCACCAGCAATATAAGCAAGGTCAATGTAGATGTATCGAACTTTACTCATAGAGATGACCGTACCAAAAACATCGGCCAAAGAGCCACTCAAGTCGTAAGTTTTAACACCAGCAGGAGCCAAAACAAATTCATCTACGTAAAATTTAGAAACAACATCTATTATAGCTGTTGCATCTGCTGCGGCAGTAGAAGAATAACTTTTGCTGTAGGAAAAACCACCAGAGTTGCTAGTGCTAATGCCAGCAATATTGCTGGTCTTTTCAGTGCTCCATGAAAAACCGGATCGGATTCCGGCAATTGCTGCTGTTGTTGGCATGTTTCTAAACTCCATTGTAAATGTGTACCTACGATAAAATAAGTTACTGTAACCTATTAATAAGTATATCGTAGTTAAGAGATCCACGAAAGATTAAATTGCCATCTTTATACCTAAAATTTTCACTGGTCATTGATCGGTTGTTTGGAATGATTGAGATCGTACTGCTGTCAGCGTTTGAAAAAGATAGGTTTTTAAAATCGAATGTGTTCTGAATAAGGTCCAAACAAGCTTCTGCGGAAGCGGCCCCTGCTGCAAACACCGTAAAACTAAACTCTCCCGTCTCAATATAAGAAGCTCCTAGGGTGTAATAAAACTCAGTCTGATCGTTTCGAAACATGACATAAGGTAAGATTAACTCTCTTCCTTCAATAGATTCTGGAACTTCATTAAGGAACAAACCGCCCTTAAAAAAAGAAACTAGTTCGGGGGAAGTGTACCATCGTTTTTTTATAGCCCCTTGAATTGTTTCTGAAGAGCCTAAATCAACAGACGAAAACGTGGGCAAAGAAAGGCTGTCTGCATTGTTTCTTGCTACAACGTAAACAAGGTAGTAAGAATTCTCTACCAAATTTATTACGTCTATTACCCCAGATCCGGTTCGAGAGCCGTAGAAAGTGTAGTCCATAGAATTTACAGAGGTGTTCCGGATATAAATGTCCACAATCTGGTTGAGTTGTGTTGTAACGGTAGCACGGAATGCACGGGAACTTAGTCGCAGGGTTATGAGTGTAGGGGATGCTAAAGGCATTATGCGGATACCTCCCGACCTTCAATCATAAAGATGTTGTTACGGCCAGCTTGATTGTAGTAACCCGTAACAAGGTAATAGATCCCAGCGGTCCCAGAAGTAAGGCGATCCCCACGTTTGGGGTTTAGGTTCTGGGAAGTGTAGATGCGGTGGGTGATTACTATTTGGCGAGAGGCTAGGCTATGTCGAACTTGGGAGGAAACTGATTGCACGGAAGCTGGGATGTCTATGCTTCCTACAACGGGGTTCCAAGCTTCTCGCTTGGCTCCCGAACTACTGTCGATTGTTACGAAAGGTCGTTGTAAAGTTATGATCGTGTTTAAGAGGATTGGGGATATCACTAAAGCCCCATTTCCGTGTAGTGGCTAAGGATCTGTTGTACAGAAGCAAGTAGGGGATCTGACCCAGCGTTATCGGAAAGTTTGTATTCGTAGTCGCCAATCTTTTCGGAAATTACATTACCGCCAGTGTTAATGTTACGGCGCATGGAAGCTACCGTAAGACACACTGCGTACTCAATCTCAGATGGGATTACTTCAAAGCCTGCGGTGTACGTTATTTTAAGGTTGCCAAAGGTGGGGCCGATTTCAGAAGCTAGTTTTCCGGGGAAGTAAACCCTTCCTACTTCCATCCAAACACCGCCAATGCGAATGACGAGTCCAGATTTAGATGTGGTCGTTCCAGTATCGACATCAAGAGTGTAATGATGTCCTGGTGTCAATAGAGTTTCTGGACCAAAGCCGTTAGGTGCGTAACCGCTGTATGCTTTGTAATCCTCATAAATACTTTCGATGGATAAGACGGGTCTGTTGCGGAGGACTAAAGCACGTTGCGAATTTCCAGCGTAGTATTCAGTGTAAGATGCAGGCTCCAAGTTGCGTTTGATTCTCGACTGTATTAGAGACTCAGCAGCAACTTGTAACCCAGAAAGTTGACGATCCTGAGAAGTATCAGAACTCGAGATATTCAAGAAGGTCTTGATTTGATCCAAGCTAGTAAGCATGGTTGCTCTCGAGTTTTAGGGATACTTAAACAGTAAGTGCGCCATTGCCATCACCAGCTATTTTCTTGCTAGCAAGAACAATTACTGACAAAGGTAATGCGGATGGCGAACCAGTCACTGTAGCGTGAGCCCTTACATAGCGGGTGCTACGAAGGTACTTGCCAAGGAACTGAAATTGATTATCAAGTCCAGTACCAGACAAAGTAGCGAAAGAAGCAACATCAACCCAATTAGAGTTGTCTGAGCTTTCTTGAACCTTGACTGCAAGAGTTGGGCTAGTGCCTCCTGCGGATGTTCCGGTAATCAAAAGAATGTTGACAGGACCGTCAGATAACTGAAGGTCTACAGTTGTTCCGGTTACTGTTCCTGCGGGAGCGGTAACAGGGGCAATGGAGGCTGCGCCTATCGCTTGAAGTTTCAAATCACCAATGAATGTAGCTGGCATTGTGGAGGTCCTTATATTTAGGGTAGTAAAGCCCAGAGAGGATTAGTCTCTGGGCAGGGATCAAAGGTTATTAAGATACCAAAAGGTTATCGCAAAGTACGAAAGATGCTTCATGGCGTGGAGCGCCATCACAATACATAATCCCTCGATACCATGTTTGATCGGTAGTGAATGGTGTATCACCTTGGGTTGAGATTTGGAACTCAATCGCACCCGACATAGCAATGAGGTAATCAGCAAAATCGCCGCCAAGAACGTAGGACAGGTTGCTTGCGCTTCCTTTGCTGCGTGTGCCGGAAATCTGGGTGCTCTTAAATACGGGGTGACCGTATAGATTGCCAGGGGTGCTCCTAGAGAAATCGATATTTGCGTTCAGTTCACGGAACATGTTGAACACAAATGGGCCTTTGCTATCGTTTGCACTAACAGCATCAGCACGACGATTTGCGATTGCAGCATACATAAGAGGACGCATGACGAAGGATTTGAACTGAGCGTTCTGTTCTTCGACTTTGCCAATCATGTTTGCAACATCTTCGGGGGTAAAGGTATTGCCGTTTGTACCTACAGAGCTTGAAATATGCTTGGTGATGCCAGCATAGTTGATCAAGCCTTTAGGTTCATTGGTTGAGCCTGCTGCTTCAAGAAGCGACTTGTCCAAGCGAAGAGCAAGTACACGGCTGATATCTTCCCTAAGGAACATTTCAACCGATACGGAGCTAAAGCGGAAAAGTTCGTTTGGAACTTTACAGAGGATACCGAGCTTCTTGGCTTGCAAGAGCACGTCACCTGTTGCGGGTGTACTGTCTGTTACATTAGCAGACTCACCAACCCAGTAAGCAGTTCCAGCATTGGTTTGACGGGGGAAGGTGATACGTCCATTTGGAGGCATCGCAATAGTGCGGGCTCCTGCGGACATGAACACTTCGTTGTTACGCAAGAGTTCAATAAGCTCACCTTGAATCGGGGGAGCTACTAAAGAACCGCCTTGTGATTCGTCAATCCACGATAAAGCTTTTTGAACGCCCCAGTTCTTAGCACGAATGCCACGAACTTCTTCACGGTCATATCCGGTAACGCCTGCTGAAACGATTTCACGGATCTCTTTAGCGAAGCCTTCTTCACCGGGGATCTCAGCAATGTATGCGGAACCGAAAGGAGCCATTACGGTGTTGGTATGCGCTTTAGCGTAGCCAAGGCGATCAACATAAAGTTTTTGAAGGTTCTGAGCCATTTCCCATTCAACCCTTGCGGTTTCGGGGGAGAGTTCGCCACGAAGAAGGCCGAACAGCTTAACAAAGCTGTAGCCTCTTGAACTCATGGAGTTTTCGCCTTTACGCACGTGAGGAGCGTTAAGGGTGGAATTGTTTCGAACGGCTTTAGAGCCTATTTCGATTTCTTCCAATTTGGTATTAAACTTCGACTGAGTTTCTGTGATGGTGTTGATAGCATCCAGCACAGGCTTCAAATTCTTTTCTGCGGCCATGAATGGCTCCTTAAAGGGGGGTTAGGAAATTAAATTCACCACAGGTAGTGGTGGGTAAAGTTGAAGGGAAAATTCCTATTCTGCCGTCTGGGAGCAAATGACTCCCAGGAACAGAGTAAATAAGAACAGGGGGAAACCTACGGCATTCGCCAACTTGTTTATCTTGGGATTCCCAAAAAGAGCAAGCGGAGCAATCACCAGAAAGTTTTTTTGTTTTTACACTTCCCATTACCGTTTGCCCGTCACTTCAAACAAACGCTTGTTGAGAGCATCTTGGTTTGATTTCAAAGTTAAAAGAGCACCGAGGATGGTTTTCATCTCGTCTTCTTCTGGTTTTTCTTCTTCTTTAGGAGTCAAAGCATTCATGCATTGATCCATTTTTTCGTGGAGGCTGGTGAGAAGATCGGTGTGAGCGCTAGAACAATCATGCATTGAATGCATAAGTTCAGCCATAGATTTCAATACGTCTTTCGTATCTACTTCTGGGTCTGCGTCTTCATCGTCTGCGGACTTTTCTTCGGAGTCGTCATCTTCATCTTCATCTTCATCTTCATC
>Ga0208966_1000544_pt1 | contig 11953 bp, 12 predicted proteins | sample GreLakmeHU45MSRF_FD_187701 | JGI IMG/M metagenome (GOLD analysis project Ga0208966, IMG submission 187701) | Freshwater lentic microbial communities from great Laurentian Lakes, MI, USA - Great Lakes metaG HU45MSRF (SPAdes) | ecosystem: Environmental > Aquatic > Freshwater > Lake | place: Great...
ACCCAAACATCCCTCATAAACTGCTCCTTCTAATGTTGAAATGTAATCATTCATTGGGTTTGTTATTTCTTGATACCCTTTACCATCACCTTTGGAAGCAGCGTATACATCCGCAATATTTATTGCAAGATATCCACCATCTTTAATGGTTGGCCATGCATTTGCAATTGCTTTGTGTAAGAATAGTTTATTCCATGCATCGATATTTTTATATCGAACCCAACTTTGAGTATCATCATATGAATATCTTTCTACATTGAAATATGGTGGTGAACTAAAAACAATATCAAAATGGTCTTTATACATTGATAAATCGGCATCTTCCGCAGGTGCTTCAATAAAGTCTGCTATCTTTTCTGTTTCAAAAAACCCGTTGTGTTTTGTGTAAAAATCAGCCTGCTCCCTATATATTGGGTGGTTTTCTTTTCTAGGGTCAATTCCTACATAATGCTTTCCCTTTTCACTGGCGAAGAATCCACATAACCTATCACCCCAACCTGCCGATATATCTAAAACATTTTCACATTCTAAATAATCATACAATGCTTTTGCAACATTTGGTTTAAATTGAGAACATATGTACTTTCGTAAGCTCAAACATACTCTTAATTCGTTTCTACTTACTGATTCAAATTTTAGAGTGTATAAACCACCCATTAAAGTTTTCATAAAATCAAAACTTTCCCAAGTTCTTTGCGGTCCGGGTGAAACCGTACCATCTACACTCCATCTATTTCTTTGTTGAAAATAATTGGATGCAGCGTTGCCAGTATTTATTCTTCGTATATACTGTTTCTTTCCTTTAAAGTCTAATGAATATCTACTATCAGTTGCTTTTCTCGGAAACCATTCACCTTCTTTTAATAACTCACGCCACCTAGTTCCCTTTAATGAAAGGTATTCACTTCTGGCATCACTTTCAGTTAAATCTGCAGTTGGTAATTGATACTCCATACAAATCGTTGCCAAACTTTCTTTTACATCGCTTATTTCAAATGTATTTTTTATATAACTCCACTCTTCCTTATCAATATAAAGATACGGTGTCATTCCTTTAAACTTATTAAAATATTCTATATACATACGGTTTCTATATTTTTATCTGCAACTAATCTTAATCTGAAAACTAATCCAGGAATTACTCCATCTTTTTTACTTGTCCAATGTATTTTAGAGTCTATTATAAATCCATTCTTTAAATAAAAAGCAACTGCCTTTGTGTTAAACTCTCTTACAGTTAGGTATAAGTTTTCGGCTCTTTCTTTTTTACAATACTTTATAAACTCATTCAATACACTTTTAGCACCATCTTTAACTGAACCGTTTGATGCAATTTGATGTAGTATAAAATCTCCACTCTTTTTATATGTGGTTGCGTTTTTTGATAATTTACCTTTACTCTTATATCTACCAAATGTAATTACAACTCCATCTTGCAGTATGATGTTTCCCTTTTCAAAATATTTTTCTAATTTAAAACCCTGCTTATATAGGTGTGGGAATATATCTGGATACAGGTCTATTATAGACATTGCATTATTTGTAGCTTCTAATATTTTATTTGAGCCACTTTCCGCTTTTACGAAATTTAACATATTTAAAAAATTTATAAAATTAAGCATATTTAAAAAACTTATTTAGATTAAGAGTATCCTTATACAAATATAAGGAATTTAATTGAGATTTCAAAGTCTTTTTTTCACTTTCAATTAAATCAGCAGTTCGGCATCCCTGTGCAAAGAATACTTTTTTTCTCCAAAGTAATTCATCACTGATTTCACCTCTAAATGCTTCTCTTAAAAGAGGTTTCATATGCCCATTTTCTTTTTGATATAATGGTGGTATATTTAGGGAATACTCTACGAATGGTCTCCAACTATACGGTGTTCTAACTTCAACAGTACCACCCCACATAATTGATTGATTTGTTGTTAAGAAATTTGTTTTATGTACATCACTTACCAACTTTCTCCGTGCTTTATCATAATCATCTGGTTTGTAATGAAATGCCTGAATGTGTCCATAACTACCCCAAATTTCATCAGAAAGATCACCACTGAATACAACCTTAAATCCTAACTCATTTATCCGTTTTCCTAATGCAATCTGTGCAATTGCCGAACCTACATTTTGCCACCTAGCTTGCTCTATAACATATAGGGTTTCATTTATCGCATCTTTAACATCATCCTCTGTTAATATTATTTCATGCAGTTTTACACCAAACTCTTTTGCTGCAATTCTGGCATATTTTATATCATCATCTTTGGTATTACCATCTCCCATTGAAACTACAAATGCCTCAATGTCCGGGTTTATTTTAGAAAGAATGTAAGTTGTGATAACACTATCGATGCCCCCGCTTAGAATGGTGCAAATTGGAACGTCAGAAACCATTTTTACTCTAACAGATTCTTCCAACATACTTCTTATATTTTTGATAATAGTTTCTCTATCATCGTTAATAATTTCAGTTGGTAATTTGTAGTAAGTTTGAGTTGAATGTTCTAATGTTTTGTAATTATATTGTAGGTATGTGCCAGGATAAACTACTTTAACCTGTTTCTCATACAGTTCTGATATTGGTAATCCTTTCTTTTCAGAACAAAAGAACAATTTACCGGCATTATCAATTGCATACCAAAATGGCAATTCTCCAATATAATCCCTAACTAAAAATGAAGTATCTATTCTAGTATCTATAATACAAAACGAAAACATACCATCCAATTCACCGAATGAACCAGCCCCATAATCTAAATACGCGTTTAAAATTACCTCTGTATCAGATTTTGTTCTAAATGGAATTGTGATACTATCTTTTAAATTTTGAGTATAACCACTATCCCATAACTCACCATTGTAAATAATACAAACAGTATTATCAGCATTCCACATTGGTTGGTTTGCTTCCGAAGATATATCCTGAATAGATAACCGATTATGTCCAAAGTAAAAATCATCTATCATTTCTACTTTTGAACAATCTCTACCTCTGTGTATTATTTTGGATATACCTTCCCCTATGGTAGTTTCATTGAAACCATTTCCACCTATTATTCCACACATATAACTATTTTACCCAATCACAAAATGCCAATTCATATATATGCACCCTATCCATTGTTTTTTCGGTTTCCATATACTTTCTAGCCGTTTCTAAAACTTCTGCACGTAATCCGTACATATCGGCTTCAATTAGTATTTCTTCAATTAGATCTTCGTTTGACATAACATTTATTATTTGATTTTATAAAGTTTCGTTTATTGCGTTTCTATATGTCATTGCTGATTGAACTCCAACAAAACGATTTACTTCAACGCCATTTTTTTCGATGATTACAGTTGGTACTGATTTAACTCCGTATTTCTCTGCTATATCCGAATATTCATCAATATCAATTTCTTCAAATTTTACACCACTATACGATGGTTTAATGCTCTCCATCATAGGTGATAACATTCTACAAGGACCACACCACGTAGCACTAAATTTCTTCACTATTGTTGTCATAATTTTTATTTTTTAAATTTGTATTTTCTTTTATGTGTTTCGGATAATATGGACAATGACGGCAGTCATTCCCACAACAGAAACCTCGTTGAATATGATGATAAGGGGTGAATACCACCTTACCATTATCAATGTAATATAACTCATTACTATAATCATTATTAAAATCCACAATTATTTTATTTCACAAGCCCCACCAGCGCATGCTAATTCTCCACTCAAATCGGTGTTATCTTCTAATTCAATTACTTTACTCAAATCAACATCTTTCAATGCTTTCATTAGTTCTTCGTATTTTTCCTTAGTACAATCTTCAAAAGGAGCCTGAATATAACTTCCACCATTGTATGGTAATACCGATAATCCATTATAAAACTCCCTATTTATCCACATCCACTCACCAACTGCATCCCACTCGTGCTCTCTTATAGAAACTGTTGCGGATACGTTATGTGTATTGTTTCCAGTTCTGTGTCCAGGCTTAATCCACTCTGAATGAACTTTCTTAACTCTTTCTAAAAGTTGAATAGGTGATTCCGTTCTGAATATCGCACTGTCAGGTGCCATCTGTGGTATCCCAATAACCGCCGTATCATGTGGTCTAAAATATTCATCTTCAACCAATTCTGGATGATTTATTAATAAATGTGTATAAATTGATTCATTTTTACCAACCCTAACTCTACGAATATAGTAATCATTGTGCCACGCGTGTATTCCGGATGATGTACCTAATGTTAATGAAGTAGTTCCCGCCGGTTTTACAGTTGTAGTTCTTGCAGATATATTGATATTTAGTATCTCTGCTAATCTTTTGTTTTCTGCTTTAACAACTTTAGATGCCGCTTTCATATCCAATTTTAATACCGCACCACTTCCTATACCTGTCATAGATATACCAATTAGGGCATCCTTTTCAGTTGTTCTCTGCCAAACCGGTCTTAGGTAATGAAAATCTGTATAACCAGCCTGCAATGTTCCTACGAATGATGCTGCTTTAACTCTATCATTTAATTCTTCTTGAGTACTAACATCACTTACATTCACTTCACATAAATTACAGAATTGAAAAGGTCTTAATGCGATTTCACAACAAGGGTTAGTTCCCCAATCTTTATCATTTGATAGGTAGATGCCCGGTTCACCTGCACCACTTGCCTCAATTCTTTTCCATAAATCCATAAAATAATTTTTATCTATTTTATGTCTCATCAATACCGCAGAGTTGTTTGCTCTACCTCTTTGTGGATTATTTTCCCACCAATCCCCACTCTTACAACTAATCATATCCTCATCTGTTGCAGAAAATAATGAAATTAGAGCAGCTCTACGAATACCACCTGCTAATACTGCATCTGCAATATGACAAACCATATCATGCACTTCAATTGGTGATAATCTATCACCATCACTATGTGTATCTAAAATTCCTTCTAATTTAATTAAACACTCTTTTAGGGGTTGTGGTCCAGGTGCTTTACCTCCTGATGTTACTAATTTAGCTCCTTTTTGTCTGATATCTCTAAAATCAAAAACAGGCTTCGATCCACCAAAAAAGTATGCTTTAACCAATACAGATATTGCATCCGCCCATCCTTCAATTGAATCACCTATTAGAAATCTTCTTGTCTTTTCGGTTGATGGTTTTCTTATTTCAGGTAGAGCATCCACGTGATGTTTTTGTACAGAATACCCAACGCCCGTTCCACCTAAAAGAAGAAACATAATTTCAGAAAATACTCTCCAATCATCAATTGGTGCAAATGCACAATTGTAAATTCTATTTGGACTTATCTCAATTGGCTTTCCTGCAAACTGCATTGAACGCATTGATGGTAAAATTTGCTTATTATAAACAAATTTATAATTCTCTCTAATATCTGCTTCTAAATGTGGGTACTTTTTAATATGCATATTCATATTCCTTGTAACCAACTCTTCCCAAGTTTCTCTCCTATTTAATTCAGGATTATACTTTGAGTATTTCATATAGACCGTAATGTCCGATAAAATTTTGTTTGAAATGTCCATTTTTTTTTTATTTTTTTATTTTAAAGTGTATAGATATTTTTTAAGGAAAACCTAAAAATGTACTCATAAATATCAAGTCTTTTGGTATACGTCCTTATTTTAGAAAGAAAAAATACACTTTTTTTAAAATATTTATTAACACTTTTTATTTAATTTTTATACTTATCTTTATTTTTTGGTAAATACAAATATTGGTTCAAGCTTATTACCCTTACCGGCTACGGATGATAGTATCATATATAGTATATCTGTTTTTTCAAATCCAATTTCTTCAGCAATTCTAATAGTTTCACTTTCAATTTGTTTATACTTTGGTGTATTTGCTATGTTTATTAGCATCTTACCACCCACTTTTAAACCAATATGACAGTTTATAATAGTCTTTGTTAAAAACCCATTTATCCAATCGCTTTCGTTTGGATACTTTTTGTAAGATTGTGTAAGTTCCTCTGAATACTTTTCTGTATCAAAATATGGAGGAGATGTAAAACATAAATCCAAACTTTTACTTTCAGGTACAAATTCTTCTGAACCTAATTTATGTAAGATAATTTCTTTATTAAAAAAATTTAGTTCATCTTTTATTTGTAATAACCCTTCATACGTCTTTGTAGATGGATCAGTACCTATGTACGTTTTACAATTACTTGCCAAAAATCCTAGCAATCTTCCTCCCCATCCACAACTCATATCCCATACCGTATCTCCACCATATGTATTGTATATCCATTTGGCTACCGATGGTCTAAAATTACTAACCGATTGGTTTCCACCATATATCTTAAAGTTTTGTCGTAATCTATTTAGTGTAAATGTACCATTCCCATGCTTAACTTGCCAATCCCACGTTTTTCTAATAATTTCTTTTAATTTTCTATCATCATTCCAATAATCAATCGGTCTCATTTTACTACTACCACACAAAACTTCTACCCAATGCGGGAAATAAGTCCAAGCTAACGATAAACAATGCATAGTTTGGTTTAATTTACCATCCCCATATATTGTGTTTTCATCAAAATTAATTAATGATTTCAATTGTGATAACTTATTATGGTTATTAACGTTATAGTGTGGAAATCCTTCTTTCCTATGATATTGGAATATCACATTTTCAGCATATACCCTATCTGTGATAGTAGTTATATCTCTACTTATTCTGTGATACTCCAATGCCAAAGTATCATTTTCTATGAATTTACTAAAACTATCGTAATTTACCATTAACCCATATTGTCTACATATTTTTTATGTAGTAGTTTCTTTTCTAAACCTTCTCCATTTTTACTATCTCTAGTCGCACTTACCCCATCGGTAGAATTACTCGCAAAAACATCCATAATACCGTGAAATGTATCAATCTTTGCTGGAAATGTCATACCATCAGGTCCAAATCGATTCTTAACGATGTGAATACGACCCGTATTTGATAACTTATCCTTAGTTTTTCTACTAACACTCATAATGAAATCGGCAGTTTGTACTTTCTTATATGAATCACCAACCGAATCCGCTTGAATAATTTCGTGATCTATGGCGGCTCTATTTGTTTGAGTTGCAGTCCAAATTGGTATCAATGCAGTTCCACTTAATCCCCGCAATTCTTCATAAATTCCACCCAATTCAGCGTATGCACCATCTCTACCTTTATCAGATGATTTAAGTAAATCCGCATAATCTATTATTATTAACTGTGGGTTGAACCCAGTTGCTCTTAATTTTTCAATATGAGATGATAATGTTTTTGAAGATGCGAATTGTGGAGGATAATACTTAATACGAACTCTTCCTGGAACTGCTTTTATTTTTCTAATAATCTCTTCTTTCCTAGCTTTATGTTCGGATGTTTGTATTCCGGTTAAGATTGTAGTATATCGTTGTCCAACATAGTTTTCTGATAATTCTAAACTATAATGTAGCACATTCATACCTCTTCTCATTGCCTCACACGCTATCTTTGATAAAAACCAAGTCTTACCAATTCCAGATGGAGCCATAACTACCCCCAATTCACCGGGGCCTAATCCACCATCCATTAGTTCATCCACTACATCCCAACCGGTTGATACGGAGTTTCTTTTAACATCCTCCATTATCGATTCAAAGTTTTCAATATAGTCTAATCCCAAATCGGATTCAACTCCAACTTTGGATGCAGCGTTCATTAAATCAACTATTTTATCATATTGACCTATTTTAAGTAAATCAACCGATTTAAGCAATGCCTCTTTAACTTTTTGATTTTTACAAAACGTTAAGTATTCTTTTTTTACATATTCTAAATCAGTCGAACCTACTTGCAAATAAACAGTTTTTAGTTGTTCTATTGCAGTTTGCTTTAATACTTTATCTTCAATTTCACCTATTTTAATTTTAAAAACTTCCATTGTAGGAACATTTCTATAATCATTAAAGTAATCTATGACAGAACGTACTATCCACCTATTTGCATCAGACTCAAAAAACTCTTCTTTGGTAATTTCCGATACCTGTTCTAAAAATTTGACATCTGTAATTAAGGAAGTAACAACTCGCGATTGATACGATTGCCCATATTTGACGAGTGTATCGGTTGCTTCCATTATGCTTCAGCTTTTTGTTTCTTTGATTGTTTTTTTGATTTAGTCTCTACTTGGTCGCTTTTTGATTTACGAGTTGATTCCTTCCATTCGGATTTAGGAATATATTGCCAATTACCTTTGGTTACTTTTTCATCGGCTTCTAAATCTTTAACTCTTAATATTGTACCCAATTTTGTATTTGGGGTTTCTTTTATTGATTTAATACACTTCATTGGCATAATTTGTTTCCTCCGTGATTTTTTTATTTATTGTTTAATCATTAATATTTCTGATTCTCGCATTAATAGGTATTTTTTACCATTTAATTTAACCTCTGTACCTTGATGGTATGGTGGTATCATTACGATATCATTCACTGATACGCTCATTGGTATCAAAGTACCACTTGCGGTGTATATTCCAGGGCCGATTGCAACCACTTTAACGGTTTTAATATCTTCCGTTTTCGCACTATCTGGTATAATAATGCCACTTGGAGTTTTTTGCTCTCCAGCATCCGTTTCAGATAATAATACCCTATCACCTAACGGTTTCACTAATACTTCTTCCATAACTGTTTTTATTAATTTAACTATTTAAAACTTTGCAATATAACCAAATGTAGATTGCATCCAGTCCGTAACATTTGTAAACCCATCCAAAATACGATGTTTTAATCCTACTTTTAAAAAACCCTGTTTATCAAATTTTGGAGTAGATTCATCATATCTATCCATAATTTTCATACGTAGATTTCCACTAAATGATGGTTCGGATAACTGCATCAATTTACGATTTCTTTTTAAGATTTCCAAATTATTTTCAAATAAATCGTGTGCTTTTGATTTTTTTGGTAAAGTTGAAATGTACTCTAACATAGATTCAGTAGTATGTACCGTTTCTTCTACAAGTATTGGGAATGCTTTTAAAATAGTTTTTATACCCAATCCCGGTATACCTTCTACATTATCGGATTTATCACCATCAATCATTCTGAAATTAATGAAATTATGTGGATGAAACCCGTATTCCTCAATTACTTCTTCTATGGTATACATTTTCTTTTTTGATGGAGAATATGCACTAACATCTTTGTTTATCAATTGTAAGAAATCTTTATCAGAACTCATAATTACTACTTTCTCGCCATCTTTTCGTAAAGTAGTTGCAATATATGCCATCGCATCATCGGCTTCTATCCCATCATATATCATAATTGTAACGGGTAGAGTTGAAAGTAAATCACCCAATGCGGACATCTGCCGTTTCATAGATTCACTCTCTTCTTCTGGATTCATTTCAACGGATGCGGCTCGATTCAATCTCATTTTGATTTTGTTCTTGCCTCTTTCAGATTTGTATCCGGAGTAGATTTCTTTTCTACTTTGAGATCCAGCTTTTCCATCGAAAACTATTACAACGCGTGTTGGGTTGATGGTTCGGATGGCGTAGCCGATACTTTTTAAAGTACCGACTATTCCTCCAATGTGGTCACCATTATCATTAAGATTTGGTGCAGTTGACCAGGAACGAATGAAAGTATTAAGACCATCAATAACTAATGTTTTAGAGTTTCTGTGTAAATCTCCAAATTCATTGTGTTCCTTATCTATTTGTTTTAGTATATCTAAATACTTTTTATTAATCTGACTCATTTGTTTCGTCCGTTGTAACTTCAACTTCTTCCGAATTCGAATTGATTTTATATTGTAATATAGTTTCTTCGCATATCCTACGATAGATTTGGTCTTTTAATACTTCGTTTTGTAGCATCTTTGGAAAATCCTTAGATTGAAACTTCATAACTTCACCACTCTCTATATCAGTGTATTCATACCAAGCACCTGCCTGTTTAACAATTTTATTATCTTTCATAACTGCTAACCAACCTCCGTAGTTATCAATACCTCTATCAAAGAAGATATCAAAATCTGCACATCTTAGTGGCGGTCCCATTCTGTTTTTAATAACTTGCGTACGAACCTTAATACCAACAATTCTATCACCAACTTTCAATTGCCCCATATTCTTCAATCTCAATCTAACTGAACTATGGAATGCCAATGCTTTACCACCTGATGTTGTCCAGGGGTCACCAAACATTGCGTTCATTTTCTGTCTTAATTGGTTTGTAAATATAAGTGCGATAGATTGTCTACCAATCATATTGGTAATCTTTCTCATTGCTTTTGAAATGATAATAGCTTTACCTGTCGCAAATCCATCTTTATCATAATCGGCTTCTAATTCCAATTTAGTTGATGCAGCTGCCACCGAATCTACTACAATTGTTACTAATCGGTCTTTATCACCTTTTCTAACCTGCTCAATAATTGTTTCACACGCTTCAAAAATACCTTCAACGGTATCAACTGAAACATAAAGTAGTTTTGAAATATCTACTCCGATTGCTTCTAAAAATTCCCTACTTACTGCGGTTTCTGTATCAATTAGTACTGCAACACCACCCTTCTTTTGGGTTTCTGCTAAAAGATGGGCAGAGAGCAGAGATTTTCCACTCTGCTCTAAACCCGTAATCTCTGCAATTCTACCAACTGGCAAACCCCCATAAGGTCTATTAGAGATTGCCACATCCAACATTGCATTACCGGTCGATAACCAATCTTTTACATTTGTTGGTGCATCCCCTCCCTCATCTGTTAGGAAATACGCAATCTTACCATCCTTATTTTGTTTATTTAATGATTCAGCAAGAACACTTGCCAAATCATCTTCTCTTTTTGCCATCGTAACTGCTTTAATTAATTGTTAAATAAATCATCGAATGCCGATGCTACATCATCTTTTGGTGCAGATGTTTTAGGTGCGTCATCTTCCCACGGCAAATCATCTTTCAATTCGGTTGTAGGAGTTGCCGCCGCATACTTTGGGGTTGTAACCGATGTTGTAGATACAGGTTGTGTTGGAGTTTTAGTTGCCGCTAATTCAGCTACAACTGATTCCTCATCCGGTGCCCCTGCTGATGGATTTAACCAATTTTCTAAAATACCTTTTAATTCTGCGTAAGATAATTCCTGATATAATTCAGTAATTTCTTTTTGTCCTTCCAATAGTTGTTGAACAGTTGTCGCATCTTCGTGCAGTTTAGAAACGGCGGGTTTTACTCTAATTGTTGTTGTTGGATATGATGTACCAGACTCTTCCGCTGCGGTAACTTCTAATACAATATCTCTACCACTGATTGGATCAGTAACATCTCCATAATCAGGATCGGCTATGTAACCCAAAATATCCTGATAAACTGTTTTACCAAATCCCCAAAATTTAACACCCTCATTTTCTTTACCTCTAACAACGACTGGTGCGAATGTTCTTAATTTTGGCTCCATTTTCTTACCTGCTTTCCAATCATCAGTATCGCCTGTACGTTTAAGTTTGTCTGCAAACTCTACGATTGGGTCAGGTCTTCCAAATGAAATTGGTGACAAGTACGTTTTGTTGTTAATGTTGTAGTGAAAATACAATTCAATAAAAGGATTATCTTTATTAAATTTGTAGGGTACTAAACGGATTTGAGATTTACCGTTTGCTGGCTTCCAAATTGAGTCAGACTTTTTTGTGTTGTTTTGTAAAGAGCTAAATCTCTTTAATGCTAATGAAATGTCCATTAATTTTAAGTTTTAAATGTTAATAAATTGTTTTTAAGTTTTAAGGTTATATTGCAATATTCCTACTAATAAATATAACCTTTTTGCTTTTGTTATATCAAATATACGTTATTTATTTGATATTAACAAATTTATTTTGCCCATTTTTGTCTGCTTACAATCTGCGAAATTACTGAATAAACAGCAAGGTCTTGATATGTATCATCTATACTTTCACC
>Ga0208966_1000549_pt1 | contig 11925 bp, 9 predicted proteins | sample GreLakmeHU45MSRF_FD_187701 | JGI IMG/M metagenome (GOLD analysis project Ga0208966, IMG submission 187701) | Freshwater lentic microbial communities from great Laurentian Lakes, MI, USA - Great Lakes metaG HU45MSRF (SPAdes) | ecosystem: Environmental > Aquatic > Freshwater > Lake | place: Great...
CCAGAAGAATATCCAGGTCCTCAGCCAGCAGGTCGAAGAGATGAAGCGCCTCCAAATCTTCCTCGATAACGCTCTCACCACCCCGGAGAAGGAAGCCCGTGGCCACGAAATCGCCGCCAAGACCGCCAAACTCAAGGGCGACAACGAGTCGATGACCAAGCTGTATAACGGCTTCAGCATCGAGCGTCCTTACCAGTTCACCGCCACCAAGGCCGTCATCGCCACCCCAATCACCAACGAAGAATTCACCAAGATCTCCGGCGCTAAGGACTTTAAGCCCGACACCATCATCTCCACCGGCGAAAAGAAATTCCAGATTCGCGATACCATCTCCGGCCAAGGCGAAGTCGAGACCTTCGGCCTCTCCCTCAAGCGCATCACCGATGCCAAGGCCCAGCTCCAGCAGCTCATCGACCTCCAGCCCAAACTGACCAAGGACGACGACAAGAAGAAGGTCGAGAAGGCCATCAAGGAGATCCAGGACGACCTCTCCAAGAGCCTCGACGAGTTTAAGAAATCCCGCGGTTTCGATTTCAACGCCGAAGCCATCACCCTGCCCTCCGAAGCCAAGCTCTCCGTCCAAATCACGGAAGAAGAGAAAAAGGCCATCGAAGCCAAGGCTCCCACATCTTCCGATAAGAAGTAAGCGCTTACCCCACCCCCAACCCCGCCCCTAACATGTCCGCCACCGAAACCCCCACCGCTCCAGCCGAAGCCCCCAAGGGCCCGGTCATCGAGCTCATCCCGCTCGGCCAGAACCTGGCCCGCGTCGTCCTCACGATCTCCAACCAGGGCTCCCTCGCCCGCTTCCAACAGGAACTGCAGACCCTCGGCCAGCACTTCGGTCGCATCCAGCAGCTCCAGCAGCGCATCCAGGTCGCCCTCACCACCGTCGAGCGTGACGCCCTGATCAAAGTCGGCGAAGCCGAGATCAAGGATTTCAACGAGAAGGACGCCGTGTTCGCCAAGGTCTGGGGCTTCAACGTCCCCGCCGTGGCCAACCGCCAGTCGACCTTCATCAACACCGCCCTGCGTCTCTTCGCCGTCATCTCCGACGAAGAAGCCGCCAAGGCCCGCTCCGCCCCTGACTTCAAGGAAGAGCAGCTCGTCATCCGTGGCGAACGCCGCCTCCTCCAGACCGCCGAAATCCGCGGCCTCGACCTCGTTGTCCAGTTTGACCAGTTCGCCAAGGTCCTCCAGGCCCGCCGCGACGCCTTCCTCCAGCTCACCGAGCTGCTGAAGCGCTCCACCAACGACGAAGAAAAGTCCCGCATCCAGACGCAGCTCGACCAGACCCGCGACCTGCTCGAGAAGGGTAACAAGGAGATGGCCGAAAGCGTCGGTTACTCCATCACCCACAATTACGAGATCGAAGTCCTCGAATCGAAGTTCGTCATCCTGCTCAACCAGGAAGAAGTGAACCAGATTCAGGGCCTCGTCGCCAGCGCCCAGCAGCAGCAGGCTGTCGCCGCCGCTCCGGTCATCGAGATGCCGAAGCTCGAGAAGAAGGCCGATAAGAAGAACTAAGCCGCGCGCTTAATCTTCCCCACTAGGCCCGCCCTTACCGGCGGGCCTTTTTGTTGATTAGAATAACTCGCCCTGCTGCGCGTCGGCCGGCGGCTTGACCTGGGGCTGAGGCGCTTCGCTCAGTGGCGCTGACGGCTCCGGGGCGGTCGAAGCCCGCCCATGCTTGGACTGGTAGCGGCGCAGCGTCGAATGCATCTCCATCTCGGAGAGGAATGCTTCCACTCCGACGACATCTTCCGCGACGGGCTGGCCGGGCGAAAATTCGAAATCGGTCTGAAAGGTGACGAGCTTGAGATTACCGCGGATGCGCTCGGCTTCGGCCTGCACCTGCTCACGAAAACGCTCCGGCTGCAAGGTGTCGCCCGCACCGAGCACGCCCTCGAGGTTGCCGTATTCGGTGAGCCACTTCACCGCCGTCTTGGGCCCGACGCCCTTGAGCCCAGGGATATTGTCGGAAGCGTCGCCGACGAGCGCGAGATAATCGGGGATGCGCTCAGGCGGGACGCCGAACTTCTCGGTGACCGCGGCCGGATCGAGGCGCCGCCAGCCCATGGCTGGGTTCGCCGTCGGCGGCGGAGCCAATTGGATGACCGGCCCGCCGACGCACTGACCGAAATCCTTGTCGGCACTCACGATGATGCACTGGTCGCCAGATGCGGAGAGGATGCGCACGGCGGTCGCAATCAGGTCGTCAGCTTCGACGCCGCGACGCTCGAAGACCTGGAAACCAAGGAGCGCAGTCAGCCGCTTTATTTCTGGGAGCTGCTGGACGATCTCCTCCGGCGTTTCATCGCGCTGGGCCTTATAGTCCGGCAACGCGGCGAGGTGACGGTCGGAGCCGCCGAGGTCGAAGAAGACGGCGCAGCGATCCGGCTTCTCCCCTTCCCGGAGGTCCTGGAGCGACTTCATCCATCCGTGCAAGGCGCCCGTCGGGAACTGATCGCTCTGCCGACGGAGATTGGATCGCTCCATCGCGAAGTGGCTCCGGAAGACCAGGTTGAAGCCGTCGATGAGCAGCCAGCGCATGGCAGCAGTGTCGCTCCACCCAGTCAGGCCATCGAGAAAAAAGCGGGCCCGCCGAATGGCGGGCCCGTATTCAGCGAAGCGCGAGGCTTGCTTACCTGGCTGGCTCAACGACGACCGGGGTCGGAGCCACTGGTGCAGCGACTTCGATCGGTTCACGATAGACCGCACCGCCCGGGGAGATGAGCGTGGGGTTTGAGAAGGTCGAGCCGGCGCGCATGCCTGGGTGGCTGCTGCGCAGGGTGGCGCCGCCCGGAGAGACGAGGTTGGCGGTCACGAACACCATCAGGCTCTTCTTCTGGATTGACTTACCGCTGGAGCGGAAGGCCGCGCCGATGAGCGGAATGGAGCCGAGGACCGGGACCTTGTCCTCGACGGTCTTCACTTCTTCGCGGGTCAGGCCGCCGATGACGACCGTGGCCCCGTCGAAGACGGTGACTTCGGTGGTCACTTCGCGGGTGCTGAAGATCGGCTGGAAGAAGCCGGAGGGCACGGAGACGGACACCCCTCCGGAGATGGCGATCGAGGTACCGCCGTATTCGACGAAGCCTTCGAATTCGGTGACCTTCGGCTTGAGGTTCAACGCGATGGAATCGTCAGCCCCGACGGTCGGGGTGACTTCGAGCGACACACCGACTTGCATCTCGGTGAAGTCCTGGGGGGTACCGGCGGTGATCGCCACCGCGGCGCCGGTGGTAGTAAGCCCGCCGCCGCCGCCCGTGCCGACGTTGGACTGGGTGTCACCGTAGGCCTGCGGATAGCGGAGAATCTGGGCCACCTTGATGACCGCGGTCTTATTATCGAGGACGGTGAGGCTCGGGGAGGACATCAGGTCGCTGCCCGCATTCTCTTCGATGGCGCGAATGGCCAAACTAAGGGTCTCGGCGCCGATGATACCAACGTTGGCGGTATAGCTCTGGGCGGTACTACCCAGGTTGATGCCTCCCGGAAAATTCGGAGCAGGCTGCGGGATGATTTGGGGAAGGCCTGAGCCCGAATTAATATTAAGGCTACGCACCTGGGCATTATTGGTGGCGAAAACCGAATTAATTGAGCGGAGATTCGTAGCCGCATTGACGGTACCAGTGCCGCCGGCAGTCGGGGTCAGGTTCCAGTTCACGCCGAGCTCGTTCAGGATCTTCTGTTCGACCTCCATGAACTTGGCTTCGATGTGGACCTGCTTGATGTCGGAGTAGCGTCGGATGATGTTCTTCACTCGGTCCAGATTCTTACGGCTCTGGTAGACAATGAGGTTGGTACCGTCATAAGAGAGGGTAGCCGGGGGTTCGAACGCCACGCCCGAACGGGTGAGGAAGTTCTTGATCGCGACTTCTTCCGGACGCTGGCCATCGCCCGCACCGGCACCACCAGCGGCGGCACCACCGAAGGGGCTGGCGGCACCGCCACCGCCCGCAGCGGCACCCGAGTTGCCACCGGCGCCGAGACCGGTCATCTTCAGCACGGCCGCCGTGGAGAGCGGGTAGATTTCGGTCTCGAGGAGGCTGTCGCCGGTGTCTTCGCGGACTTCGACGATACCACCAGAGCCGACGGTGAAGCTAAAACCGACGCGCTTACAGGTGTAATCAAGGGCCTGATAGACGGAGACGCCGCGGAGCTGGAGGCTGACCGTGGGATTCTTGTTGTTGGTGTCGATGAGGACGATGTTCACGCCCTTCTGGTCCTTGTCATAGGTGGCGGCCTGAGTCTGCAGGAGGATGAGCGCGCGGTCGAGCGGCTGATCGCGGACGAGGAAGCCCTCGGGGAGCTGGATGGACTTCATCTTCTCAATGATCGGGTCGTTACCGTTGGCGGAGTCGACCTTGACGTTTTCGCGATTGAAGACTTCGGGGAGCTTCCAGGTCTCATCGAGGAGCTCGAGGAGCTTGCCCTTGGTCACGCCAAGGTTCCACTGGCCGGAATTTTCTGACAGCATCTGGCGGATGCGAATCTGGTAGGCCTTGGATTCGGAATTGTTGGGCTGGTACTGGAGGACTTCGCGGTAGGAATCGAGGGCACCCTGATAGTCGCCGTAAAGGTAGCGGGCACGGCCCCGGACGAGCAGCTCGTTGACCTTGTCGTCCTTGACCCGAAGGCCAGGGGAAATCTCGTCGACATTGCGGTAGGTCGGATCGTTCCGCTTAGAGGCGAATTCCTTCTGCAGGCGGATGACTCGGGCGTCATCATTACCCTTGAGTTCGGCGTACTGGGCGATGACCGCGGTGGCCTTGATCATGTCGCGGGCTTCGATGGCTACCAGGGCACGGCGAGAGAGGGCGGTGCCCTTGGCATCCTTGATGCGGTCCTTGAGGCCGACGTTGGAAAGGCTAGCGCTACCGAGAGTGCGGTCCGCGGCATCGAGGTCGGCCAGAGCCTTGTCGATGGACTCAGCCGTTCCCTGACGGATCAGGCTTTCGGCAGAAGAAACAACGTCTCCCTGCTTGCCAATCGAGTCGGAGTTGGCACGGGCGAGGCGATTAACTTCGGCCTTGGCAGCGGAGGGGCCGCCGGCATCGCGAGCGATGACGACGTCCTGCTTGGCAAGGGAGATGGCATCGCGGCGAGCCTGGGCGGCGGGCGTGGTAAGCGCAGCAATCGCGGTGTTGGCGCCATCGAGGAGCTCAAGCGCGGCCGCGTGATCGCCGGCAGCAGATTTGTTGCGAGCGGCTTCGAGGTCCTGGGCTACCTGGGCGAAAAGCTTCTCATTAGACGCGGCTTCATCGGCCGGGGCGACGGGAGCGTCCGGCTTCGGGGCGTCGGCGGCCTTCTTGGCAGCTTCGGCCTCGGAGATAGCGGAGTTGACGGAGGCGAGGCCTTCCGTGGCGCCGACATCCTTGGCGTCGATGGCGAGGATCGCCTCGAACTTGACCTTGGCGGCCTGCAAGTTGCCTTCATCGCGGGCCTTCAGAGCCTCGGCGAGGAGCTGCGGCTTGCGCGCGGCGGTATCGCCGTCTTGGGCGATAAGGGAGCCGGCGGCGAGGGCCAGAGCGAGAGCGGCCCAGGCGAGCTGCGAACGGTGGAGATTTTTCATAGGGTGGTTGCGTTAAAATTATTGCTTGGGGGTGATTGCCTTGGGGGCGGGAGAGGGAGTGGTCTTCGGCTTGACGACGGGAGGTGGAGGAGCCGGAACGGTGAGCGTCTGCGGATCAGAAGTGAGTTTCTTCGGCTTCTTGGGGTTAAAAGCGAAGGTTTTGTCAAAACTCACGCTCTTGTTAGGCAAGTCAATGTCTTTGACCGCATAATTGGCCCCATTATAAATAAACTTATCCCCAACGGCGTGCAGCGTGAGACTCCAAGTCGGGTCGGAAGTGGAGCTGATGATGATGTCAGTGCGCGCGGTGAATTCCGTCGGCTTCTCGTCGTTGATTTCGACGATCTGGCCGAATTGGCGGTCATCGACCGTCAACAGGTTGCGGGTGAACGGGATACCGTCGGCATCCTTACCTTTGATGACCTTGTAGGACTTGAGGGTGAGGAAGGGAGCGTCGGCGATGGGCTTGTTCAGCTTGCAGTCATCGAGGTACTGCTTCGTCTTCACGTTTTTCAGGGAGAAGAGGCGGTCTTCCTCTTTCTTGCCGGGTCCCAGCGTGGACTGGATGAGCATGAAGGTGTAGGTCGGGTGCCCGGCCGAAACTAGGGCGATGCCGAAAGGAGGCATCTCCTCGGCCTTGCGGTTACGCGGAATGTAATCCTTGAGCACCGAATCCCAGACGACATCGATTGTCGTGAAAAGGTCGTAATCCCAGTTGTCGTCATTCTCCTCCGGCGTTGGCCAATCCAACACGTTGTCCTCCAAAGAGGCGCGGGGAGTAGACGGGTAGGCTTCGCCCCGAGGGGCGGCTTCCTTGAGTTTCGTGATGGTGTCGGCCTTGCCAGCCTCATCGGGGACGAGGGGCGCCACTAGGCCTGGAGTGAGAACCACCACGGAGCCGGCGACGAGCAGGAGCGCGCCGAGGATGACGAGAATGATGTCGTTGCGAGAATTCATGACCGGGATGCTTTATTTCTTGGGTTCACCCTCGGCGCTGGCCGCAGGCTTCTCCTCGGGGATGGAAAGATAGTCGATTTGCACGACAAAAGAAGAGAGCTTGCGCGGCACGACGAGGACGCGCTGATCCACCAGTGAAGTGGCTGGCTTGGAGCCGTTGACAACAACAGGTTCTTCGGCTCCGAAAAAGCCGCCGAGCACGGACGGAGCGGCGGCGACAGAGGCGGCGGCACCCGGCAGCGCGGACGGGGCGACGCTGGTGGCAAGCAGCTTCTCGAATTCCTTGGACACCAACCCGACGTCAATCGTCGTGATAGCGACCGGGCGGCCGGAGTTGCGGATTTTGTTTACAAACGTGCGGAGGGTCGGCGTGTAAGCGACGAAACGGACGCGAAAGGAAAGTGAGTCGACCAGTCCGCTGCGGTCAAAGGTGCGGGAAGGAAGGAACTCGTCGATTTCGTTCTTGGAGCCGTCCGCGTCGGGGGCGTAGCTTCCGGCGCCTGGCTTGCCTTCCGGAATCAGGACGAATGTCTCGATGGGCTCGCGATCGACGGACTCGATCAGTAAGGGAGAGCCGACTGGGCGGGATTCGGCGAGCTGACGGACGATGAAATCGATGACTAGACGCTGCTGGTCCACCTTCTGAAAATCGCGTTTCGGGGAGGTGCCTTGGTTGTGGATGTAGCGATGGAAGCCGAAGGCGGTCGGATCGTTCGGCAGCAGCTTGATACCTTGGTCGGCAGCAAGCTTACGCCAGCCGTCGACGGACTCGCGCAGGAGCGCGCTCAGTTCGGCGGAATTGGCCGAAGCCTTGCCCTTGATGACGAGATCGGGATTGCCGGCAATCGCGGCGCGGAGCGAGGAGAGATGCACCTCGAGCTCCTTGACATCGTCGGCCGCCGCTTCGACGTTCTTATCATCGAGCGAGACGGACGCGGCGCCTGGCACAAAAGAGTGGCCGTTGAGCAGAGCGGCCTGATCCTTGCGGACACGGGCCAGATCAAGCGCGGACTTGGTGCTGCCTTGGTAGGCGAGGAAAGCCATGGCGCAGCCGACGATGAACAGCGTGGCAATCGCGATAAGCGCGAGGTTGAAGCCGAGGTTTTTCTTAAAATTCTGCATGGCTTAGAGGGCCTTGTCCTTTTGGATGACGAGGGTGAGGGTCGCCTTGGGCGTCATCCGGATTTCAGTCTTATTGTCGGCGGCCTTGATGGTCTGCTCGGTGACGATGATCTCGTTCTCCGGGACGGCGCTGACATAGGGAGACTTGCGGACGACCTCAAGCAGACGGCCGATGGCCGCCTTTTCCGACTGCGATTTGTACTGCTTAACATCGAAGGGGACTTCGGCGAAGAGGAAGCGGACGGAGAGTACAACCTTGGTCACCACGACCGGCGCGGGCGCGGGCTGTCCGTCGACGGCCGGAGCGGCGGGAAGGGTCTCGTACTTCACGTGCATCTCTTCGATCCATGTGTTCTTGAGCGTGCCGACGCGGGACTGGAGGTCACCGAGGAAGGCTGGCCAGTTGGAACGGTTGAGGACGACCTGTTCAATCTCCTTGGTCTTGGCGGCGAGTTCGGCGGCCTTCGAGCGGGACGCTTCAATCGTGTTGCGACGGACGGAAAGTTCGGACTGGCGAGCTTGGACGACGACGGCTTGGTCTTGATTCCAGCGCTCGGCGGAGGCGAAGGCGAGCCAAACGCAGAAAGGAGCGACGGCGGCAAGCAGAGCAGCGACGACGAGGCGAGGTTTGCGCGCGTCGAAGGCCTGCTGGGAAGCGATGTCGCGCGGGATCAGGTTCACCCCGATAGGCTGCGGCAAGGTGAGGCGGGCCGCTTCGCCGATCACTTCCGTGATTTGATACTTGGCGCGCGCGAGCTGCTCTGCGGTGGTACCGACTCCTAGGGTGATAACCGAGGAGGGATCGAAGACTTCAACCGGGAGGCGCAACGTCTCGCAAAGCTGTTCGGAAAGGCCAGGAACCTGTGAGCCGCGACCCGTGATCAGGATGCGGGCGGGCTGGCGGCCGTTGGCGCCACGGCGCACATTGATCAGTCGACGATTGATGTCCTGCGCGAGGCGCCGGATGAAAGTCTGCGAGTTGGCCTGAAGGATAGCGACCTGCGGGTCGGACTCGGTCAGCTGGACGACGCCGGAAAAATACCCGACCTTGATGGCTTCGGAGACCGCGAAAGGTTGGCCCGTATTGTCGGAGACGCCTTGCGTGAGGAGGTTGCCGCCGATGTTGGTGGCCGACTGAATGTTGACGCCACTGGGGCCGACGAAACTGAGCGTGGTCGAACGGGCGCCGACGTTGATGATGAGGACTTCCTCGGCGCCGGAACTACCGGCGAGACGGAACGCCTGACTGTCGAGCAACGGAGCGGCCTGAATCGACATCGGGCGCAGTCCGGTTGAAGTGACCATGTTCGCAATCTTAGTCGCGATCTCGGTGCGCAAAGCGAAGAGAAGGACTTCCGCTTCGACGCCGTCGGAAGCCATCAGCTGGCTATCCCAAATGACTTCGTTCAACGGATAAGGGATAGCGTTCTGAGCCTCGAAGGCGACAATCTGGGCCTGACGGGCCCGTTCGACCTGCGGGACCTTGAGTGGCTTCTGTAAGAGAAGAAATGCGGGGGCGATGACGGCGACGCGGCCCTTGAGCTCGTGGGCATTGACCAGGCTCGCTAAGGCGGCAATCGCCGCGTTCAACCACTCGTCGTCGCCAGTCAGGCCGGGGGCGATTTCTTCGACAAAGAACTGCTCGAGTACCAAGCTGCCCGCTTCGACGGAGAACTGGGACACCGAGACGTTAGACGCGGCGAGATTAACAATAGTGGCCTTCTTCTGGCTCATACGAAAAAGCGGGGAGGGGGATTAGCGGGCACCGTCTTCCCGGATAAACTCGGGTGAAGGCGAACCCTGCGGCAAAGTGTCGAAGATGGCATATGGCACCAGGAACTGCGGGCGAAGCATGCCGGTATTGGCGTTGGCGCCTCGGTCGGCGAGGTCACGGGCACCGTCGAAATCCTTCTTAGTGACGAACAGCTTGTGCACGGCGCCCATCATGTCCGGATTTAGACGACCGGCTTCATTAAAGAGCGGGACTTCCGTGCCACCGACGTCGAGCTGCACGTAGTAGTAGTCGGGCTGCATCTTGAGGCGATCGCGCTTCACGATGTCGCCAGGCAGGTAGAAGTAGACGGAGCGGGGAGAACCGATTTCCAGTGTCAGCACGGTCGCCGAGGCGCGGTAGTAGGAAAACTCGGTCGCATCCTTGGCCGTAAGTGGCTTGAAGATTTGGGTGACGGTCACCTTGACCTTGTCGACCCACATCTTGTTGGCGGCCCGCTTGCCGGCCTGCTCGGCCGCTGTGACCTTGGTCTCGGGATTGAAATTGGCCTGAAGTTCGACCTGCATGCGAATCCAATCGTTCTTCTGTCCGCCGATCTTGACCGGGTCGTGGTGAACTGAACGCACGACGACCGGGCTTTTGCTGGCGGCACCAGCCGCCGTGGGCGCCTGAGCGGAAACGAGGGGTACGGACAGGCAAAAGGCCATTAGGCTGGCAAAAACAGCACGTGCTTGGGGCATGGGAAGGGGAAATCTGTTGCGTGTGGTGGGCTTAGGCAAACGCAAAAACTAGCAGGTTTGGAACATTTGTTAAATGCAAACTTCTTGCATCTGGCGCCGGCCCCTGTGAGTCTGGATTTACGTGCTTCGTCTCCTTGCAGCCTTGATCATCTCCGCGACTCTCTGGCTCGGCGGACAGGCCTATGCACAAGAAAAACCGGTCGTTGTGTCCAGTTTCAGCGTCATTGAAGAATGGGTTCAAATCATTGGTGGCAAAGGGCTTGAATCGATAAGCATCATTCCGCGACGGAGCGAGGCGCACGGGTTCCAGCTCAGCCCCCGCCACGCGAAAGACCTGCGTCGGGCGTCTTTGATCGTCGCGATGAGCCCGGAGTTTGAACCCTGGCTCGCTGCCTGGGCCAAGGCCAATGGGCGCACCGACTCGATCCTCTGGTTGCACAGCGGAACTGGCGCCCACGCGGGGCACGATTGCGCCGATATCCCGCACGCCTGGACCGACCCCATCGAGGTCAAAAAAATGGTGAAAATCCTGGCTGAAAGACTGCCGAAAATAGGCGGGGTGGTAGATTCGCAACATGCTTATGAGCAATATCTTAAAGAGATAAACGCGGTGGATAATGAGCTGAGCCAGCTATTCCGGCAAATCGCTCCAGAGAAAAGAGTCTTTATTTCCCATCACGCCAATCTCGGGCAGTTCGCCAAGCACTTCGGCCTAATCGTTGCTGGTACGATCATCGCGAGCGGGTCCGGGGAATCAGCCGACCCTTCCGCCCGCCATTTTTCCGAGCTGCTCGCCTTGATCCGAAAACAGAAAATCCACGTCGTCGTCTCGGACCAAGGGCAGAGCGATGCCTTTGCCCGGAGGTTGACCGAAGACGCCGGCCTCCCTCCCCCGCTCTCCCTCTCCTTCGAATATCTCGAGCCGATCGGGCAACCCGGCGACACCTGGACCTCGATGATGCTGACCAACGGTAAACGGCTTCACCAGGCCCTTCTGAAATGAGCCGCATCATCTCCGCGCTCGCCCGCCACCTCGGCGAGGTGGCCTTCTCCATCCTGCCCGCCATTCCCTACGCGCCGAAGGAGCCGAACAGGTGCCCAGGCATCGCCGTCTCGGCCAAGCAGCTCACCGCGGCCGCCCGCCTTGACGGACCGGTCGCCTTCCATGATGCGACCTTTGAAATTCCCTGCGGATGCCGGACCGCTCTCATCGGCCCCAACGGCTCCGGCAAATCCACTCTCCTCCGCGTGCTCGCCGGACTCACGCCGATCCGCTCGGGCGAAGTGCTGGTCGCCGGCGAATCTCCGCGCCTCGGCCGCAGCCGCATCGCCTACCTTGCCCAGCGGCCGCACCTCACCGAACTCTTCCCCCTCAAACTTCGCCGTCTGCTCCAGATGGGCACCTACGCCCACCATGGATGGTTCGAGGAATGCCGTCATGGCGACGAAGTCATCGATCGCGCGCTGACGCGTCTCGGCCTGACCGATCTCGCAGAGCGTCCAGTCCACACCCTGTCCGGAGGCCAATTGCAACGCGCGCTCATCGCCCGCGCCGTCGTCCAAGGCGCCGAAATCCTCCTGCTCGACGAGCCGTATGCGGCCCTTGATCAACCGAGCCGCGAGATCATCGACCGTTTCCTCTTCGAAGAAGGCTCAGCCTTCACCGTCGTGATGGCCACACACGACCCCGCCGACCTCGGCCGCTTCGACCGTATCATTGAGATGCGCGACGGAACCGTCTCCACCCGCCACGCCTGCTCCGGCCACGACCACCGCCATGCTTGACGTACTGTTGC
>Ga0208966_1000551_pt1 | contig 11922 bp, 20 predicted proteins | sample GreLakmeHU45MSRF_FD_187701 | JGI IMG/M metagenome (GOLD analysis project Ga0208966, IMG submission 187701) | Freshwater lentic microbial communities from great Laurentian Lakes, MI, USA - Great Lakes metaG HU45MSRF (SPAdes) | ecosystem: Environmental > Aquatic > Freshwater > Lake | place: Great...
TCTGCAAACTCACTAAGTTTATATTGCTTATTTGCAATATCTAAGATTTCCTGTTCGTCAGTAGAGATAGCCTTAGGTTCTGCGAATGCAGATTGATCATAGTTTGGATAACCTTCAACTTTGCGCTGGCGCAATTTAAAATCAGCACCTTCCCAGAAATCAAACACATTTACTGGAGTTTCATCATCAAAGGTAGGACGAGCTTTATCCATAATTTTGTCAAAGATTTTCTTGCCAAACTTAAATAGTTTAACCTGACCTTCGTTTTCTGGATGCTTAGGATCAGAAACGATAAGAACGTTTGCGACATGAGAAAGCTTACGCTTTTGCTTACGTGCAGTTTCTTTATCTGCATCAGAGCCAGTATTCCATAAACGAGAATTCAATTCACCGACTGGATCGTTTTCACCAATCGTAGTTAGAGAATTTTCGATATACCACTTTCCAGTAGGACCTTGAAAACCGTGGGAGAAAATCTTAACCCAAGGTAGTTCATCACCTTCTGCTCGTGGGAGGAACCGAATAGTTGCCGTACCATTACCAGTTTTGTCAGCTTCTAGCTTCCAAAAGCGATCATCTTGGTAGGATTTACTTTCAGATTGCGGATTAGCAATCTTTTCGAATTCGGAAGAGATCTTGCCGAAGTCTTGATTTCGCATTTTGCGGAGTGTATTAATGTCCATCGTATTTTCCTTTACGTATTATTTGCGGAGTATTTGCGGAGTATTGTCTTCGTCGTCATCTAATTGGTTAACCCAATCGTCATCTTCTTCAGACCAATTATTTATATAGCGCATTCCTTGCCCCGGAGTGTTTCTAGAATGTTTTGCGCTTTTTGTTGACTTCCGACGTGAATCGTCGTCGTCGCGATACTTAAAAATTGTGCGGCCCATTTCAATTCCCTAAACATTCCTTCTTGAAGTTTAGATATGTTAATTGTAACTTATTCTTATCGTATTTAACAAATTTTTTTATCTTATTGAGTATTCGTAGTTGGTCTCCCCAAAGCATAACTAATGGCTTCCATTTTGGAAGAAAGTTTTCAAATTCATTAATAATAACCATAGTTTCTAAATGTATATAACCACCAACGTATAACTTTAAAAGTTCTGGAATGTTGTTGTGTATATCAAATAGATTTTCGAATATTAAGTTATTATCTTCTAAGTGTGATTTAAGAAATTGCAATTGCTGATTAAACATATAACTACGAGATTCTTTACGCTTTAACCACGTATCGTAATACTCGTCTGATTCTGAAGAATATATAACATTCTTATTTCCATACCCGATATTAGCTACAAAATATTCGATTAATTCACGAGGCTGATTAAACTTACGCCCTAGTTTCTGAAATAGAAATCTATCATTACGTTTTTCAAATGTAATTCGTGTTCCAGAAACACGGCCATTAGATTGAAATACATCATACCTATCTGTTGTCAAATGCAGTTTAGTTGCAATGAAAAACTTATATGTTTCAAATTCATCAATCATTAATGATACAACCTTTCGGCTATAGGCGCATTTTTCATGTCGTCGCCAAATGACATATTTTCGTGATAAAGCTTAATTAATTTTTTACGATAAAGAGATTCAAACGTAATAAACATTATGAACATATTAACTCTTTGATGTATAGTGTCAAGAGATCCTCGATCTAATCCTTCACCAGATGCTAGCATTTCAGCTATTAGCATAAGTTCACTTAAAGCTGGATGATTTTCTCCACCTTCTACAATAGAAGACAAAGTACTTAGATCAGCATCAGAAATATTTGCAAGAAAATATCCTACTGACAAAAATGGATTCTTTGCCATTTCATTAGCTAAGAATCTCGTAAGACTCATAAATGTTTTTTCAGCTATAATATTTTGATAGTTAATTACAAAAGTACTTTCATCTTTATCCATTTTCAATTTCCTTAAATTCACTCTGGCATTTTGGATTCGGGTTCATCATATAGTTGCTTTTGTAATAAAGATTTTTCTTGAAAAGTTTTTTCTTTCCAAACTTTGCGAGGATTGCCACACATAAAACATTTTGGATTACCGCAATTCATGGCGTTTAACTTTGCAAATCTATGAGCATCTTTTATTGGAATACCCGCAGCTTTTGCAATTTTAACTTGCTTTTTTACTTTAGTTTCTTTATCATGAAGTCTAGTACTTCTTTTTTCTTTAGAAACTTCGTCGCTCATAGCTTTTCCTAGACGTCCAATGTTGCCTGCTTTGGTAACATATTAGCTTGTCTCATGTCGTTTTGAATTTTATCTTTTAACGTTTTATTGACAAGATTTTTAATATCTTCTGGTTCTAAATAGTTTTCTTCACAATATTTAAGTACTGCTTCCATATGTGTTATTCTATATTTTTGTGCTAACTCTTCTATATGAAGAGAAAACCCGGCAGCATTTTTAAACATTATGTTTTCTTCAAGTAATATTCTACTATCTTAATTGTTTGCATTACATCGCTGTATTCTTCAGATTTTGCATGATATAGTTTCCATACTGGATCTTTACGAGTAGAATTATTCATTTTCTCGTCAAACATATCAAGATATTTATTGAACCAACGATTCATTTTTCCACGGGTGTTAATTAAGTCCATGTAAATAAATCGCACCTTTTCTGCATCATTGGAACTGTAAGCTGCAATAACATCATTTTCAATTTGTCTTCTATTCATAGTTTATTATATACCAAGTAAGATTAAAAGTACAATTATCCGCGTCTCATTCTTGCCATTTCTTTGGCTTCATCTTTACTGAAGACAGGAACAGCATTTGACTTATGGAGAGTACCAATGCCAATCATTGCTGAACCCGTGTATACTTTATCAGCTGGTTTAGCGCACACTCCTGCAGTAAAAGGAAGACTTGGGAACTTTGGAGTTTCGCGAATATATGGCTTAGGCCTTGATGACGGAAACACGACATTGGCGTAACCGATACTTTTAGAAGGAGCATATTTCTTAAGCATAGTTTCCCATTGCTGTGCTAATTCGCGCTGCTTAGCAGTTTTTTTACGAGGTTTACGCTTGGGGATATAAGGATGAATTATCATAATATAATTGACCTGCAAATTGTAGATTTCGCTTCAAATGAAGAACGACATTTTTTGCTATTGACTGAGATATTTTTGAAACTTACAATCTTAACTTCAAATTCTGGAACACGCAATATTACGTATTGTGGAGATCTGATCTTTTCTGCTCTGTTGCCAGTTGCAAAAAATAACGTATCTCGTAATTCATCACTAACTATTTTACGCTGAAAATGTATATTGCTCATAATATATTATACCATAAAGACGATTTATTGTACACCGTTATTTGGTGGCCCGGCGTGAAGGAATCGAACCTCCATTCTAGAGGTAGAAGCTCTATGTATTATCCGTTATACTAACGCCAGTAGTATTATTATACCACAATAACGATTTATTGTACAGGACTTTTAGAGCGTTTATTTGGTGTAGTCTTATTGGCTTGAGCTTTATTTTTTTGTATTTTAGCGTTCACTCGTTTAACTACTTCTTCTCCATCCATCCAAATGTCTTTATTGTCGAGCATCGATTTAATTTCCTCTAAAGAAAGAAAATCTTTATACACTTCTTTCATAAGGCGCTCAGACCATCTACGCTCATGTTGCAGCTGATCAATCATTTCTCCGCCTTTGCCCATAGCTCCACCTGAATAATTATGAAACATAAAGATAGAATGAGGAGTTACTTCAAACTGCTGGCCGCACATGAATACGAGTGTAGCAGCAGACATACAAGCACCTTCTACTGAACATATAATTGTTGCAGGAGTATCACTTAAAACACGCAAGAATTGTATAGCTGTAAATAAATCGCCACCTTCTGAATTAATATAGATTTTTATTATATCAGTTTCACCTGCATGTCTGATAGTATCAAACCATTCGAGATAATCTGAAGGTTCAGTAATTTCACCAACGAGATAAAACTCGTGCATATTAACAATTGCTTTCGGAGGAAAGTAGCCATTAGAATGTGTCTTTGATTTGCCGATTTCGAATGTTGTATCTGCCATGATAATATCCTATATAATAAACTATTGCACGATGAACTCTTACAAATATATATATTACCTCTTACTGACTGCTGGAGGAAGCGTAGATCCAGAAAACGAGTAAGCTACACATATTGCATCGTCAGATTTTGCGTACGAACATCGTACCGCAAGAGGATTAACACCAGATGAAATAGCATTTGCAATATTACCGGCCATCAAATTCCTTTCATTGATGTGATAATGTGCACCTGATATAATTCCTGCTAACGCTATTAATGTAATACAAACTATTATTATTGAATCTATTTTTATAAAATCTTTCATTAGATATCCTTTGTTTTTGGTCTATAGAAAATATGTCTTCCAATTGTTTTTATTGGATTTAAGTTATGCCATCTTGGATTTACGTAATCTGCGTGGTAATATAGTGCACCTAAAGTGGGATCTTCCATCTTCTCGTAATTGATATAAACAAATGATGCCATATCTAGAATTTTTAAATAGATATCATTTAGCGGTGGTGATTTATCTTTCCCTTCGCAAAACCATGAAAACTGACAAACGGTACGAGTCCTCTGTGTAACAACTTCACATACGCTAGAAGGAAAATCCTTGTCGCGAGTTCTGTTTAAAGTTACAAAAGCTACTGCTAGTTTTCCTTGATCTGGTTCGTGTGCTGATTCAAAATATATATTTTCTGCAAGACACCTAACTTGCTTTTGAGCTGATTCGCTCAATGAATGATATTTAATATCGAGAAAATGTGGTGTTATTATCGTACTTAAAATATTAGTGTATGCTAATATTAATAACACGACGACTAGAGTAATTGTTGGTAAAAACATTCTTTGCATAGATCTCCTTTAGAAAAAAGCGCGAGCTCTAATCTAGCTTAAGACTTCTTATTGCTTTTAGCGTCTTGGGGTATTTGAGAAACAAATCCGTTAAGCTCTGTGGCTTTTTTAATTATGTCGGCTTCGGTCGGATATGGAGACATTCCCGGAATTTCGGGGGGTTGTTCTCCTTTTTGACGAGCACTTTCAACTTTGACTTGCCAGTCTTGCTGTAGTTGATCTCGTTTATTGTTATACTCTTGCTCAAGCATGTCTTTTGACATTTTAAGAAGCTCGAGGCGAATTTCAAATGGCGTTAAACTCATGGTTATCTCCTAGTGTGTGAGTGTGTAAAAAAGTGGATTTTTTGAATAGGTTCCCACCAAACCTAGTATATTTATAAGATAAAATTACTTCTTAGCGTCAGCTTTCTTCTCAGCTTTCTTCTCAGCTTTCTTTGCTTCTACTTTAGCAACTGGAGCAGGCGCAGCAGGCGCTGTAACTGCAGGTGCAGGAGTAGGTGCTTTAACTGGGTCAGCAGCAAAAGATGATAAAGCGAATGCGGACAAAATTGTAGCGATTAATGATTTCATGTTTTTCCTTAGAAAAGATTATTAAAATAAACTAACAATTCATCAGCTTCGTCACTATTGTTTCAGGCAGGATACATATGTGTATCGGTTTCTGGCATATAGCAAAGACTAACTAAAGATGGGTTTTAAAGAGACCCATCAACTCTTAAATTAGAATGAACGAGTGTAAGCGATAGTTGTTTGTGTATTAGCACCATCACCGCGTTGAACATCATAGCCAAGTCTGATAGCATCTTTCTTAGTCAATGCATAACCAACGCTATAACGCATAGTATTAGATTGGTCGGCGTTTACAGTATCATATGCACTGCGATAGCGATATGCAACACGTGTGCTAATATCACCAAACTTTGCAGTAACTCCAGGTTCTACAGAGTAGTAACCAAAATCTTGAACACCTGATTTTTGTTTCATACCAGTGCTAAGACGAACATCACCACGAAGAATTGAAGAAAAATCCATTCCGCTAGATACGCCAATTTCATAGCGATTAGTAACGCCACGTGCTACATCAGCGGTTTCAGTATTGATACCTGCATCAACGTCAACATTGGTAAATGCACGAGTCTTAACAGACATATTCATTACATGGCTTTGTACATTTGTAACATCTGCTTGTTTAACGCCATATGTTGCTGTTACTGATGACTGTGCACTTGCCGCTGCAGAGAATGCTACTAGACAAGCAGTTACGATTAATTTTACTTTCATTTATTTTCCTATAAGTTATGATAATGCTGAATGGTAGGTTATTCTGTTACGAGGAAACCTACCGAAACCCTAAGCAGTGTTTAGGCTGCTAATGCGAACTGTGAGTCGTTTGCGTTTACTTTGGTTTGTATCTTCGGCCGGGAATCCCCAACCCTACGGCTTCTACATTGCCGAGCTGTCCACTTTGTTACTCCTTGCCCTGTCGAAACCTTGTCGCCCCCATCAAAATGACACTCTGGCACTTAAAGAGTTTCCTCGGAGTGACTCTGGGATACCAGCCCTGAACTTTTTACAGATTTGAGTGTCATTATGGTGGAGGCGGGGGGAATCGAACCCCCGTCCAGAACACCTTTTACTCTGCTTCATACAGCAATTCTTATACTATATAACTATTATACCATATTTATCTATTAATAGACAATTCTTTTTATCAAATCATTTTCTTTGATCGAGAACTTTATCTACAATTGGCGCATAAAGCTTTTCATCTGCAATAATCTTAGCAGTTAAATCTTTAGAGTTTAACATTTTCTTATCAATAAAGAAGAAATTTGTATGAATGTTGCGTTGTACTTCTAGTGATTGTGTTGCTTTTAAAAATTCACTATGATACCAATCAACTATTTTCTGTGGTGTTTCTTTTGGTAGAGCAACTGCCCAACCTAAGTTATATATCATAGATGGATACACAGAACTTACAGTAGGGATATCTGGAAAAGACTGCGAACGATTCTCACTAGTTATAGCAATAATTTTAATCTTACCGGAAATATGCAATTGACTTGCAGTTGACAATGGAACAACGCCAAATCTTAAATTGTTAGCAGCAACATCTTGTACAACGTCTACAGGACCTTTATACTCAACACGAACAATTCGATTTATGCTTTCTTCTAATTGAGCTACATTGCGAATTAATTCATACGCTATTCTTCCACCAGAACCCGGATCACCTACAGTGGTTTTTTCTGTCTTAAGAATTTTGATAACATCTTGAAATGAATTAACAGGATCAGATACATTTGCAATAATAGCCATTGGCGTAAAAGCACCTGCAATAACAAAGATAAAATCACTCGTAGTATATGTCTTATTTGGATTTACCATTCTATCTGTTGCTGTTAACCCCGGAATTGGAACTTGAGCAGTAGTATAACCATCTGGAGCACTCTTCACAAAATAGTCTGTGCCAATAGTACCACCTGCGCCAAGACGATAATTTACTATAAATGCTACGCCAGTATTAATTTCAACTTGTTTTGCAATAATCCTAAATGCGTTGTCGGATGCTGATCCTGCTGGCATATTCATGATAACATTGATAGGTTTAGTTGGTTGCCATTGCGCAAACGCTGGCGTTAGTAGTAAAGCACTCAATAAAGCAATAATAAATCTCATTAAAAAAAACTCCTATAAAATTAAAAAAAACTATATATGATTTACGTAAAATATTTGAATAATCATTCATTAAAAACGCCCATTTATTCCCATATGAAGATAGCACTGATAAAAAATTAGCTTTCTTAGTAGAATAGAAATTATCGCCCGTGTATTCAGTAATCATTTCTCTAAGTTGCCATCTATCATCACTATAATCACCTACCTTAGTAGTAGGATCTTTATTATATATTGACCATAATTGAAAGTCATCTGTATCATAAAATGCATATTGATTCTTTGCAATATTTGGTCCAACACCAATCTTAGTATTGTATAAAGTAGTATACCAGTTAAAACAAAAACAAACCCACCAGCGTAAATCTTGCAGAGTTTTTATTTTTCTTGGAGACTTTTTAATAAACTCTTCCAAGAATTCTAAATTACAATCAGCCAATACTTTTTCATATGGTTGGTCTGCATAATGAAAAACAGAATTACTAATAGGGGTTTTAAATACCATCCATGCGTCGTATTTATTTATTGCAAACGATCTAGCAGTATCTTTATAGAAAATATCATTTCCAGGCGAACCTGTCACAACTATTTCATCACCAATACTTTTATAATTGTTTTTGTATGATACATTTGTATGTATATCATATTTGAAATTATTTTTAATGAATTTATCAAACATATATCCAGATTCAATAATAGAAGAATATGTGCCATAAACTTTAATCTGAGATTTATCGTTTGCGTAATGATATAATGTAAATAAAATAAATGTGCTATCCAATCCACCACTCCAACTAACATTAATAGGTTTACCTAAAGCAAGCAATTCTTTTGCTCGCTTTTCAACGACTTCATTAAATGATAGATTAAAATTTATTGATATGGGAATTGGATTTTTAGTTTCATCAATGTTTAAATAATGAGGGATAGTGCGCGATCTATCGTAAAAGAATTTTTCAATTGGAAATTGTTGTTTAAATTTTTTATAGATTTCTCTATAATTTTCTGCTAGATATTGTTCTGGTAATTTACCTGCATCAATTAATTCATTGACTAAATTTATATTACAATTTATTATTTTTGCCATATTCATTATCTAAAATTGTTCCATTACTTATTAACTCGAGTAGTTGATTATAGAGAGTCAAATCAATCTTCCAAGAATCTTCAACATTACGAAGAATTGGTATATTGAATTTATAAGTAAGTATAGGGTTGACTGCGTTTAATAAATGCGTATCTTTTATTTCAAATTCTGGTATTTGCATACAGTTAGGATTATACACATTAATACCTGATGTTAGTGAATTATAATAATATATTTTCTCTATCAGAAAAAAGCCATGATCTATATATGGCTGATCAGTTAAATGCACTGACCATATATTACAGTCTAAAAAAGCAATTTCTTTATTCATGCGTTTTTTAACTTCCTATAGTCTGATCGTAATTGTTGAAATTCGCCAATCCAATCATCTCTACGCTCATTAAATATTTGAGGATCCTCATCGTCTATACCTACTAATATAATCATTTTTCCAATAGGAATACCAGTACGCTCTTCAAACATAACTGCATACGCTGATGTTTGCATAAAATAGCTATGAATCCAATCACGATTTTTTAATTTTGCTGATGTCTTAAAATCAATAACTGATAATTTACCTTTATACTCGGCTACGCAGTCTACTGTGCCTGCTACTTTTAAATGATGGGAATAGAGGGGAGATTCTAGAGCATGTATATTGTCTATATAGTCTAGATGTGGAATTAAGCTATTGAATACAGCTTTATCAAACATGCTTGGTTCTTCTGGAGTTCCAAGCAAATATTTTTCACATAGGTTATGAATTCGTGTGCCTCTTCCGGAAGCTCTAGCGGAAATTTTATTAGCTTCTTCTTCACCAACTCTTTTTCGCCATTCGATAATTGATTGCTTTGAATGCAATCCTGTAATCGTTGTTACGGAAGGATAAGATTCACCTGATGGAGTTTCATACAATCTTCCAGTAGGTGAATCTATGCGTTTGAGTTTTTTAAAGCCATGATCAATAAATGTTTTCATAATATAGATACAACATGATAAAATTAAGTTGTAAAGTCTTTACTCTTTATGTTTGTAAAAAATTTAGTGCCTGCTTTTAGTGTACCATCTGTGCCAGATGGAATATTTGAAACATCAACTAAGACTGTTCCACTTCCATTAGAAAGTTGAGGCGTTAATACTACACCAAGCGAACTAGTATAGTATGTTTTAATTGGAAGAGTTGTTGTAACACCAAAAGATAATATGTTACCATTTCTAGCTGGAGCAGAAATTTCTTCTATAGTAGGGCGTAATGCGTTATAATCTTCGCGGCTTGTAAGTATTTTAGATTGCAATTCAAGATCACCAGTTAAAACAAGTTCTTGTTTTGGCGTTTTTCTGACTACTAAAGAAAAAGTACTTGAATCAGAAGCACATGGAATCACTAGCTCAAACAGAATTTGAGTTGATTTATTAAGCTTAAATTTATATTTCGTTGGGTCTTCTTTTCTAACATAAGTATCAGCAAAAATATTATAGTATTCACCACTTGAATAGAATGACCAGACTGTGTTATCGGCAAAACCATTATCGTTAAAAATGGCATTAAGATCAAATGTCGTGTCTATAGGATCTGACATGTTTGCTGACGACAATGTAGCTTTAGTTAGCTCAATCGAAGGAACCTCTGGCGGCAATGGTCTTCCATTCGCGTCAAGAACCGGCTCTGTAAAAGCTGGGACTATTAGCGTATAATACGAAAGTTTAGAAGTGAGAATACCACTAGAATTAGAATAATCTAACTCTAATCTAAATGTATTTTCTTCAATTTGATTTGACGACTTATATATTTTCATGCTCTTGTCCTTGTATTCTTATTCCAATATTTATTATACTGCGTATATAGGAATAAACTTTTTAATTTTGGGTAATGGAATATTATCTTTTTTCAATCCATAAAGATCCCACCGATCTCGTCTATGTGGGCCTTCGATATAGAATGGGATAAACCCAGTCATTTGTTCTATTGCAGCTGAGAAATAAGAAATATTATCAGAGAAAGAATTGTTACAGCCTACTTCCCACAATGGGCCTTCTAAAAACATACAAGATCCTTTGCAGATTTGTAGAACTGGACACTTAGGACATTCCTCTCTGTACGACCAATGTGTTACTGTATTCAATTTTATGTTTTCAAAATCACCAGTATTTCCAATTAAATGGGATTCATTATTAAATGACTTTGAAACAGAACTTACGTTTTGGCACGTTATAACATTTCCTTTTAAATCTACAGCAATATTATCAGGATTATCCATTCCACATTTTTGACCTACTGCAGACGCAGGCCTAGCGTCAGAGATTGACTTTATAAAGTCAAATACTTTATTCCCAGTTGACGTAAAACGATTTGCTTTGCCAGTGCGTATTTCTACTAGTGAATCATTTCGAAAGTCTGTATGCTCCTTAAGATCTCCTAAAGAAGATGCAAACCCTCCTTCGTCATATGGATCGATAAATGCTCCTTCACCAATATGAAGATCTTCTCCAAACACTTTTACTAAAAATTCTTCGATTGCTGCACGACTTTTATTATCTTTATGAAGCATTGCGTTAATACTAATTTTACCTTTTGGCTTTAATATTTTATACAAATCTAATATGTGCTGTCTTTGTTCTGGATCATCTAATGGATCTAATCCTCTTACATGATATCCAGGCCCATCATGACTAATTCCTACTGAAAAACCCATGCGATCTAACCATTCATTTTTCTCTTTATCTAAGAGAGATCCGTTTGTTATAGTAGATAGATTTGCGTTTGGATATTTTGCTTTTAATTTTTCTGCAAGAGGTTTTAATGTTTTCCAATAAACAAATGGTTCTCCACCCCAAAATTCAATTCTTTCGGGTTGATCTTTTACCCAATTATCGAGACTATTTACAAATCCATCAACACTACTCGGGTTGGTTTCATCTGCATTAGGAACAAATCTTTGACTGCAATAAGAACATTCATAATTACACGACAAGCCAAGAGAAATTTTAAGAGTTTTTGGACTAGCTTTCTTAAGAGGAGTATCTTTAGAAACTCTAGGAAAATCTTTAAATTCTTTTTTGTTTACTGCTATGACATTCTCTCCATCTAAAGTTGTTAACTCAGAAGTTTGATTATCATAGTTAAATTCAGCAAATAGATCACCCTGCTGATTAACACACTTTAATATAAATTTTGCCATTTATAATCCTAATAATATAAAAAATTAATTAACAATTGCAATCACAATTGCAATTATTATAACCTGCATAATTATCTTGCCCGA
>Ga0208966_1000557_pt1 | contig 11855 bp, 18 predicted proteins | sample GreLakmeHU45MSRF_FD_187701 | JGI IMG/M metagenome (GOLD analysis project Ga0208966, IMG submission 187701) | Freshwater lentic microbial communities from great Laurentian Lakes, MI, USA - Great Lakes metaG HU45MSRF (SPAdes) | ecosystem: Environmental > Aquatic > Freshwater > Lake | place: Great...
GTGGCGTGATAAATACGATGATAATAGAGATCAAACCCCATGCTCAATGTAAAGAACCCGTCAGGCAAGAGAAGATAACCAGAAGATATATCAATGAAGTGACTACTTATGGCGTCAATAGTGCTAAATGGAAAGCTGCTGAACAGTTCTGTCTTGATAGGAAATGGCAGTTTAAGATATTAACAGAAAAAGATCTAGGATTGGATAAGAGATAATGCCTATTTTTACAAAGATTCTCGAGCAAGGTAAATCTAGCTTAGGACCCGGTTCTGTGCTTAAACCAGGAGCTCCTAATGTCAGGGATTGGTTCAGGGACAAAGCAAGAGAAGTTCGATCTGTAAGAGTAGAGACGTTAGTCAGCAGGAACCCACAATATAACAAGAACTTCGTCCGTCCAGGATTCATGTATCTTTTTCAATACGATCCAAAATACAAAGAAGAGCTCCCTTACTATGACAGGTTTCCTCTGATATTCCCTTTCGAAGATCAGGGTGATAGCTTCCTTGCGATGAACCTGCATTACCTGCCTCATGTATACAGGGCAAGGTTGCTAGATTATCTCTATGATCTGTTAAATAATGAAAAATACAACGAGACATCAAAGATAAGAGCTTCGTATAAGCTATTAAATGCAGCTTCTCGTTATAAATATTTCAAACCCTGTGTCAAGAGATATTTGCACAGTCATGTCCGGAGCAGATTTTTGCAGATACCCGCTAACGAATGGGACATTGCCATGTTCTTGCCATTAGAGAGATTTGCAAAGAAATCCAAGAACTATGTTTACAGAGAATCGAAAGACATCATAAATGGCGTTTAGTATCAGTCAAATGCTTTCTGCAGTCAATTCAGTGGGTGGGTTGTCCAAGGCATCCAAGTTCATGGTGAATATCACCAGATCAACAAATGCCAATATTGGACGGGCTGACAGAGGTCCTGCTATAGTAGGAGGCGCACAGAATCTAACATTCCTCTGTGACAGTGCTTATCTTCCGGGATTGGGATATCAGACAGATGAGATCAGGATGTCTGGCTACGGCAATGTCGAGAAACGTCCGTATGCCACGATATTCCAGGATGTTCCTTTGACTTTTTATAGCGATGCAGACGGATCAGTATTTAAATATTTTCATGCATGGATGCAATCGGTTTTCGCCTTCAATGATGCAGCAAATCCCAACGGGACAGTCAAAGGGTTGCCTTTAAATTCTTTTCAATACCCTAGCGAATACTACGGTGTTGTTGAGATCATCCATATGAATGAGATAAAAACCACAAAAGAATCAGATAACACGATTGTGAAGTATCAATTGCTCGAAGCATATCCCATAGCAATCGGAGACATCCAGGTCGATTGGAACATGCAAGATCAGATCTTAAAGATTCCTGTGACGTTTGCATACACCAACTGGACATCAACAACATTAGATCAGGGTGTTGCGGATAGAAATTCACTGACTAGAACAACTGCTTTGACAGGAAGAAGCAATTTTATCGATGAACAATTAAATAGAATAACAGAAAAATTGATCTATAAAGGCAGCCGCATCCGTGATTTTCAATAATTTTTAACATAAGGATACCTATATTATGGCATTACCTAAACTCAAGCACCCAACATACTCTGTGACCATACCTTCTACTCAGCAGAGTATCAACATCAAGCCATTCACTGTTCAAGAAGAAAAGATCCTTCTGATGGCAAAGTCTTCTGAAAAGACTGAAGATGTAGTCGCCGCAGTCAAGCAGATCATCCGAAATTGCATCATCGAATCAGTAGATGTAGACAAGTTAGCAACATTTGATGTTGAATATCTATTCGTCAAGCTTCGTTCTAAATCGATAGGTGAAGTCGTGGATCTCGAATACAAAGATCCTGATAGCCAAGAAGTAATCAAGTTCAAAGTAAATCTAGACAACATCGAGATCAAAAAGAATCCCGAGCACAAGAGCAAATTCATCATACATGACGATGTAGGATTGGCGATGAGATATCCTACACTAGATGAAGTCCGATTGCTCGATGATGCATCCAACAAAGAAGATGCTGTATTTGATATGTTGTTCAAGTGTATCGATACAATCTATGACAGCGAGACAGTATATACTGATTTTACTGAGAAGGATCTCGAAGAATTCGTCAACAGTTTGCCCATGGACAGCATGAACAAGATCAAAGAATTCTTTGATACGATGCCATCCCTAGAACATAATGTGACATTAAAGAACAAAGCTGGCAAATCGACTGATGTTGTTCTGAAGGGTCTCAATAGTTTTTTTACGTGATGACCGGGTATTCTAATATCGCGGTCTACTATAATACCCTGTTTGCTTTGATGCAACACCATAAATACAGTATGTCTGATTTAAATGATATGTATCCTTATGAGAGGGATCTTTTTGTGGAACTACTGATGCAACATCTAAAACAAGTAGAAGAACAAAGAAAAAATGGCTAAGAAAAAAATACTCGCCGGTAAAATGGGCAATTCAAAATATTTTTTCGATGAGAATGGAAATATTGTTGATCAAACCGGAGCAGTTGCGCCTCGTGCTATTGCTGCAGCTATATTAGCAGGTATTGAATCTATTCCGGAAGTTGAAGTAGAAGACAAAGCGCCAGCTAAACCTAAAGCTCCTAAAAAAGTAAAACAAGCCAAATCAAAAGAAGAAACTGAAGAAGAAGAATCTCCATTAAGCAGAGTAACACAGAGGGTATCCTCTGGTAGAGGTCCAATCCGCGGAACTATAGGTAATATAGCAGATGTTGTAGGGCGCGGTACTATTGCTGCTTCTGTAGGATCTGTCCCAAACCTCCGTGGCGTTGCAGCAGCTACCCTTGATGCTGCTGGTGTCGGCGGATTGGCCATGCTGGGTGGCGGTGGTGGCGGAAGAAGAGTATCAAGTCCTGGCGGAGGAAAAAATTTAGAAAAAGAATCTGTGGGTATCTTAGAAAGCATCTTGAATGTCTTGCAAGATAACAATGAACTGCTTCAAGACCTATTATCATCATTGACTACAGCTGCAAAAGACCGCATCGAATCCGCAAGGGAAGCTAACAGAAAAGCAGGAGAAGCAGGTAAAGGTGTTACTGACACAGATACAAAAGAGTTAGAAGAACAATCATTTTTAGGTAAATGGAGCAAGATAATCGCAGCTGCGTTAGGAAGCGTCTATGGGATCATCCTAGGTTGGTTGAAAACAGTAAAGTTTTTTGCTGAGGCACTATTGCCTGAATCGCTCATCAAATCTATCAAAGGTAAATTCACTGCTATTGGCACATTCTTTGATGATGTATTTTTAAAATTGAAAACACTCTTTACAAAAAATATCCAAAATATTAGTGTTGTATTTGAAGAGGCGTTTAGTAAGATATCCAATCTTTTTAAGAGCGTAGGTTCAGAATCTAGATTAGCTAAAATACTTACAGCTTTCGGCCAGGGGATAATTAGATTATCAGCACCCTTTATCGAAGCGTTTAATGTGCTTAAAAGTTTAATTTCGGGTCCAGCTAATTATATAGTAAATGTATTCAAATCATTTAGCGGGATATTTGATGATGTAGCAAAAGTTGCAGGAAATATGCTAGGATTTTTAGATAATTTTGCTGGCGTATTTAAGTTCGTATCCAGTATAGTCAGCAAATTAGCATTGCCATTATTCATTGTCATGACTGTATGGGATACAGTCAAAGGTATGATAGAAGGTTACGAAAAAGAAGGAATCGTTGGCGCTATAGCCGGAGCTGTAACAGGATTTTTTAACAGTTTAATATTTGGTCCTCTAGATATGCTTAAAAGCGCTGTAGCATGGGTATTGGGTAAATTTGGATTTGAAAATGCTGAAAAAGAATTAAACTCATTCTCTTTTAGTGAAATGTTTACAAATCTTATCGGAACAGTCAAAGATTTTTTTATTGACATAGGAAAATGGGTTGGTGAGAAAATGGCTGGCGCATCAGCTAGTTTTAGTGAATGGTGGAATAGCTGGAGTATAACAGGTGCGATAACAACAGCATTCGAAGGTTTTAAAGTCAAAGCCGGCGGATTATTAAATGGTGTTATCGAATGGTGGAATAGCTGGACATTAGTCGATGTTATATCGACGGCGTTTGAAAACTTTAAAACAAATGTTGGCAATCTATTAGCACCTGTAATCGAATGGTGGAATAGCTGGAGTATAACAGGTGCGATAACAACAGCATTTGAAGACTTTAAACAGAAAATAATAAATTACTTTGGGCCTGAATTTGTTGCAAAAATAGGAGAGATTGCTAGCTTTGATCTTGCCGGTTATATTAGCAAGAAGATAGGTGAGGCTATAGATACAGTTAAAAACATGTTTGGTAATCTCGGAAATATGGTCAATGATTATGCCTATGATTTATGGGAATCAACTGTTGGTGGGTTTTTGCCAAATCCTCTTACTAAATCATCAGGTACACCTGACAGTGAAAGCGAGACGGGTATGGCTGCAGGAAGAGGGGCTGAACGTTCAGTTCTGGCTGCTGTTAAAAATGTGACCAATAGCAGGCCTTCTTCGATATCCCCTAGAGTAGATACAGAACCAACTTTTAATAATGCAGAAGACTCAGTTGCAGAAGCAACTGCAGAACCAGTAGATTCTATGATTACTGATGATTTAACAAATAGATTAGATACTATGCACACCGCTGGTGTAATGAATGATAATTTGTATAAAATGGCTAAAGAACATATTAAAAATGGAAGAATTAGCATGGCCACTAAAATGGTAATGTCAGCTGAAAGAAGTATAGCACCTGGTGGGGATATTACTGCAGATAAAAATGGTATTAGTGCTAACTTTGGCAATGTCATGGCAGAGACAGTATCAGCGACTGATCTTATACCTACAACAAACCAAACTGCTCCTGCTTTCTTAAAAAGAGTTAACGATCTTGCTGTATCATCTTCAGCTCCTGCTGCACCTATCATAATAGATAACACCACAAAGAACACAGTGACCAATAGCAGGCCTTCTTCTATATCTCCTAGAGTGAGTTCGGGGGCGCCAAAAACCGCCCCCGTTATGTCTCACATAGAAAGATCTTTGTATCCGTTTATCGGAGCTTATCCGTAAACCTCACTCAGAAGCAAGTTTCTTAAAGAAGCTGAGATCATCATCCTCTTCATCCCAGGGTGCAGCTGTTTTTGGAGCTTCCTTCATGGGTGCTGATTTCTGAGGAATCTGGAAAGCATCTTCTTCTTCATGATGTGCTGCAGTTGCCGGAGCAGATGCAGCTGCGCCCAATGCCTTTTCCAACTTTGCCTTGAGATCAGCATACGACTTGAAGTGCTTGATATCAACAAGTTCCTGCAAAGAATGTATATTAGTGATGTTCTTTGCAAGATCCGCATCATCCGCAAACAATGGACCTGGCTTATCAAACTCTGACTTGTCATAGTTACGATAACCTTCCACATGACGGATCTTCAATTTAAAGTTCGCGCCATCCCAGAGATCAAAAGGATTGATCTTTACGTCATCTGCAAACTGTGGATGCATTGCTTCGTTGAGCTTATCAAAGATCTTCTTGCCATACTTGTAAAGGAATACCTTACCTTCGTTTTCAGGACGAGTGGGATCCTTGACCACAAATATATTCGAGTAATAGCTCAGACGACGCTTCTGTGCGCGCACGATGGCCTTGTTGGCTTCCACACCAGAGTTCCACAACTTTGAGTTGTATTCAGAAACTGGATCTGCCTGGCCAATAGTTGTCAGGCTCTTCTCGATATACCAACCGCCGGCACCCTGAAACCCATGGTCCCAGATACGTACGAAAGGAACATCTTCTCCTGTAGGAGCCGGAAGAAAGCGAATAACTGCATAACCGTTGCCGGCCTTGTCCACGTCTGGTTTCCAGAACCTGTCGTCGTCTTTGTTGCTGCCTTCCTGATTGGGATTCTGGCTGAGCTTGGAAAGTTCAGTGGTTAGCTTATCGAAAGAAGACTTGCGATTCTGCTTGAGTGCTTCAAAATTAATAGTCATGTATATTCTCCGTTGTATGATGTATGACGATGTATATCGTATTATTAATAGTATAGTATGTTTTATAACAAGTCAAGAAAATTTCTTTCTTAGCATGTCACAGTATTTAGACCTTTCATATTCCATAAAAGGCCTAAATTTCTTGCAGTTCATGGCTATAGCTGGCCATAGAACCGGATCTGCAATCTTCTTGTTCCAAGAGCCAAAGAAACGAACACAATCCTGAATGATGATGAATGTTTCTTTGGTTATCTTTTTACGAGTAAGAAGTTTAAGTAGATGGGGATAATCACCATCATCTACTTTAAAATTGGAATCAAAATCTTCCAAAAGATTATCGATATCCGACTGGAAGATATAAGTCAGAGACTGTTTTCTGCGTAAATAATCATTATAGATGTAATCTTTATCTATCCCAAACATATCTCCCACCCATACTTTTTTACCTTCAGCAAAATTAGCAACCAAAAAAGTCAGAGGATCCTCATGCTTGGATAATTTGTAGAACATATATTTGTCTTTACGAGTTTCAAATGTATGTTCTGATGCGTTTACTTTACCATGATATTTAAAATAATCATATGACTCAGTCGTGAAGTGATTCTTTACAGCTGAATAAAGTTGATAGGCTTCAAATGGTTTCATATCGGCAGTCGCGCTGTCTTTCGCATCAGATTTAGTTCTTCAGCTTCATATTGGATCTTGGATTTCAATATTGTGCTTTGTTTGATCATCGAAGCTGCAGTTTCCACTTCGATATTATGTGTCTCGCAATAATAGATGACAGCATCAAAGAATCCGATATTTTTATCTGATACTAGCTGTGTTATCTCTTTCACAAAATCTGATGATGACTTGATGTTATTTAACTGCATTGAGTTCCTTTAATCTATTACTTATTGTCAACGAAACTCTTGAGATCTTCTGCCAATAGCAAGATGTCAGATTTAGTCGGATATCCCAGTCGTGAGATCACAGTCTCACGCTCTGCCTGATCGAAGATCTCACGGGCTCGTTCTAGGTCCGCATAGTACTGACCTGTCAGATGACTCTGTGCAAAATTCAATAGATCCTGGCGGATCTCGTATGGTGTCTTGGTCATGTTATAGTCTCCTGCGTATGGTGTCTTAGTCATGTTATAGTCTCCTGTTGTGTGTTGATTGTGTCAGTTCACTTAGCGAGTTTTTCGTATTCGCTATTGATCTCTTCTTGTAGATACCACTGCGCTTTATGCAGATCTTCGATCCTCTTGGAAGAATCCTTCTTTCCGGCACGAGAAATATACTTGAGCGTATTTCCCAGCGAGAATCCCAATTCCCAGGCCCTTATCACCTTGATCGCTTCGTAAGGATTTTCCTTGCCGCCGTAGTGTTCAGGATGATTGACAGTCTCTTTCTTATTGGCAATCTTAGAGAACAAACTGACATTAGGTTCGGGTTGTTCTTGATCCTTATTTTCTTCGTTAGGAGGGTTCCTATTCAATGTAAATGCCATCATTTCCTCAAAAAGTTTATATAACCCATATATCATGTTCACTCCAAATATTAGGTGAGCCCGTTGTTTGATAGGGTGGAGCTCATACCCCAGACTCAATTCTTAAGCAGCAATTTTCATTGCGGAATAAGGAACGTTGTCGTTAGATGCAGTTCTTGCATTTAGTTTTTTTGCTTCAGTCTCGATCTTATCTTTATTGCACCTGTCGATCCCATTCACCCCCATCAAAGATACACTCACCAGCCTCGCCTAACCCGCAGTCCGAAACATGTTGTCCTGCTACTTAGAGTGTATCCATGGTGGAGGTGGGGGGTTTCGAACCCCCGTCCAGTTTGCCTATTCCATTAGATGTCAACAACATCAGCATAGTATTTATAATAGTGTATTATATGTTATATGTCAACCTATATTTTTCACGAACTTCTAATAATTGTGTGACATAATAGTTTCTTCTATCCTCGAATACTTGCACTTCATCATCGTCTACTGATATGATGATCACTATCTTGCTGACTGGTATGCCTGTACGTTCTTCATACATGATGGCATATGCTGCTGCCTGGCAGAAATAGTTAGTAATGTATTCTCGGTTCTTGGGTTTCTTTGCTGTCTTGAAGTCTATTATAGAAAGCATACCTTTAAACTCAGCGACACAATCAACAGTACCTGCCATCTTGAGATAGTCAGAATACAACCTGACCTCTTGCATGTGGATGTTATCTATATTATCATCGATGACTTTCTTCAACAGAGTAAAATTGATGAAATCATTATAGTCATAATCTTTGGGATTTATATATGTTCCATCGATATAATCTTCACACAATTTATGGATACGAGTTCCGCGTGTGGAAGCTTTTTTGCTTATCATGTTTGCTTCTGCTTCACCAACACGAGCTCGCCATGCTTTGATAGCATCAGCACCCATCAATCCTGTCACCGTTGTAACAGAAGGGTAAAGAACTCCGGCAGGGGTCTTGTAGTACCTGCCGGAGTCAGTATTAACTTGTTCTACTATTTCACCAAGCACATTATCACTGTCTTCGCAATAAGGTTTTTTAGTGAAATGCTTTCGATTGTTCAGTAAAGTTTCCAGCATTCATAGGTACGATTCTAAATTTAGGGTTTTCATATTGTGCTTTTTTAATAATAAAGTCTTTTACTAGTCCTGATCTGACGATGTCTTGTTCTTCAAATTCGATACATGAGAAGTACTTGGTCATCTTGTTCAGGATGGTCATGAAGTGGAATATGCCAATCTTCTCATCATCCCATTTTAGATCAGTCTGTCTATAATCTCCACAGAAGATAATCTTGGCATTGTTTCCTGCTCGAGTAATGATAGTGCATAGTTCTGAGTAAGTCATATTCTGGCATTCATCTACTATAATGATAGTATTGTCCAATGTCAATCCTCTTAGAAAAGAAGATGTCTGAAAGTCAATGATGTTCTTTGATTTAAGTATATCATAAGCATCGCCACGGCCATATAGCTCATTGCAGATGGATTGATAGGGTGCTTCGTATATTTTTGATTTTTCTTTGATTGTTCCTGGAAGGAATCCCATCTCTCTTGATGGCACCACTGATCTGATGATCGTGACGTTCTTGTATTCTTTATATTTTTGTATCTCTTCTAGTGCCAGGTATAAGGAAATGAATGATTTTCCTGTACCAGGTAGTCCGTGTATGAGTAGGTGTTTACCGTTGGAAAAGTCTCGAAATACAGTCTCCTGATTCTTTGTTTTAGGACCAATATTTTTAAGTAATAGGTTGTTCTTTACTTGTGTTTGCTCGTTTCTCTTTTGTTGTCTGTTTTGTCTTTTTTCTGAACGAGTGATCTTTTCCATGAGTTTCCTTTATTTGCTAAAAGGTGTTGATAGTATTACCCCTCCCACTGGCTTTTTTTACACGTTTAAGAACATCACGAAAACCAGCATCAGGCTTTCTAAGGCCTAATCTGGTTGGGTCTGCTATAGCAGTTATCGAAGGGATATGATTGAGATGTTTGTTATTTTCAGTATAGATGTCTAACTCAGACATAGGCATGCTAATGTCAAAATATTTTTCTGTCTTGGTATCATAAAAAGTATATGTTGCCATTAAACTTTAACACCTCTAGACGCCCAGTACTTTTGCACGTCATCTTTATTTATGGGATCCAATCCCTTGGCGCGCATCTCTTCTTCAACTAAATCTTGAAGAAATGCAGATTCGCTGACATTCCGCGGATTAAATTGCTCATCGATGATCTTTTGAGCATCTGTTGGATTACTGTTTAGTGTCTGTGTCATTTGTTGTTATTCTCTCTAATGTGGATTTTAATCTGAATGTGGCTTCTGGTTCGAACTTTTTCATCACAGCAACAGTGTCATTTATGCCTTTTTGCCTACCCTGAAACCAATAGTAGGTGGAGACACCCAACATCAGCATGGTATAGCCCACGGCTGTGATGATATTGTCAATCGTCATCATATGAAAGCAATCTGTCTAAATTCTTTGCTCTTAACGCATTATCATAGTTACGATATTGCTTTTGATGCCTGTCACGTTTGATCTCTTTAAAAGATACGTTTTCTTCATCTATAAAGGATTTCTTACTGGTCGTCCTTACTCTAGCATCAAACTTCTGATACGTATTGGTAGTCTTGGTCATAGTTAGAAGAGCTCCGGATATGCTGCTTGTACGATTTCTTTAGTTATCCCCTTGTATGGGCTTTTCTTATCTTTCATCGCCAAGAGCAATTTGGCATCATCGGCTGACACTGCTTCTAGCACCTGGATAAAGATCTGTTCTCTACGGAGGGGTTTTAGATTGGGATTGCCGCCTTCGACAAAGAGATAGAACCTGTTGATCTCTTGCATCAGAGCTTTGGGTTCGTCAAACTGACTGGCTCTAAAGGGCGGATCGCCTTCTGGGAGGAGGAATTTAATGTTGGGATCAAACATATATTTTAAGATAGTCTTTACTGAAGCATGGCTGTTATGTTTCAATGCTTCGATCCGGTCTTCTTTCTTCTTTAATTCATTGATCTGTGTCAGGAATTGTGACACTGATTGCATCTTAAACATGAATTTTGACATATTAAAAATCACCTACGCTGTCCATTAGAAGTTTCAAATTATGTGAGATAAAATAGTTGAATAGCTTGCTCCTATCCTTGCCATTTTCTTCGTTATATTTATTAATCACGCCATTTCTAATATTATCAGGAATCTTCGTGAGATCTACGAGCAGTTCATTACGAGCGAAGTTCCTCTTGAGCATCTCCTGAGAGATGCCTTGTGATTTGAACAGGTCCATCTTCTTCTGTGTCATGGGTTTCTGGCGCTTGTCTGTGACAAAAGTATCATCATCAGAAAGGATGTTGGGGATGCCGTCACCCTGGTCTCCCTTGAGGATATGCTCATACAGATACTGCTGAGGATTGTCTTCCTTGATCCATTTCTTACGGATGGGATCATACTGCCTGACTGTGGCATACTTCTGGAGCTGTACAAAGTCCTTATCAGCAGATAGGATCAGGATCGTCTTGTCCTTGTTCTCAGTCACAAGGGTGGCAATGATGTCATCTGCTTCTGCAGATTCTACCTGGATCACTCGATAGGGGAAGTATTCTTTGATCTCGGCTTTAATCGTATTAAAGATATCGAACACCTGATTCCAATTGATCTCGGAAGCATCTCGGTTCTTCTTGCGATTTGCTTTGTAGTATGGAAATACTTGTTTACGCCAGTAGTTTCTATCATCACAAGCAATCACGATCTCGCCATATTCACTTTGAAATTTTTGCTTGTAAGAGCGTAAAGAGTTTATTACCATGTGTCTAAACAATCCTTCTTCCAAAGGAATGTTTGTATGATTGCCCAACTGCATCATCAGGTTAGAAATCATTACCTGATTAAAATCCACGATTATCATTTTAAAGTTTCCAATATTTCATTATCTATGTATTATATATACAATTTGTTAAGATGTCAAGTTATTTTCTTGTTGTTCTTTTTCTTTTGCTTTTTCTAGATCTTGCTGTACTTCATCAGATATCGTGATGACATTATCTATGATCTCATGGAAAGGATGTCCGATCCTCTTGTATCTGTATACCAGAGCCTTGATAGTCTCTTCTGCGAATGTGAAGTCCTTTATGTGACTCTCATTCATACGAACCACGAACCCGTAGGTTGATAGCACGCTCGCCATGGCCTCAAACACATCATCTGCTACTTCGTCACAATATTCTTGTCTTACTGATTGGATATGATCCAGAGATTCTTCGATGGTCGAAGGGAACATCTCTGGGCCTTTATTAGGAAAGTTTACTATGTTTTCTGTCATTGCCTCACCACTT
>Ga0208966_1000558_pt1 | contig 11852 bp, 17 predicted proteins | sample GreLakmeHU45MSRF_FD_187701 | JGI IMG/M metagenome (GOLD analysis project Ga0208966, IMG submission 187701) | Freshwater lentic microbial communities from great Laurentian Lakes, MI, USA - Great Lakes metaG HU45MSRF (SPAdes) | ecosystem: Environmental > Aquatic > Freshwater > Lake | place: Great...
TGTGTTCGCGCAGGTCACCATTGCGCAAAACCACTCATGAAAATCATTGGTGCCAATGCCACTGTGCGCGCAAGCTTTTACTTGTACAACACCACCCAAGAAGTCGATGCTTTGGCTGACGCGCTCGACAGCGCATCAGATATCTTTTAATCAGGCAGACGAGGGAGCACACCATGGCCGGGCTTGAAGATCTCTACAGAGAAATCATTCTTGACCACTACCGCACGCCCCGCAATCGTGGCGAACTCGAGGCTCCAGCAGTAAGCGCCGAAGGACACAATCCATTGTGTGGCGACGAGATTCGTATTTTTATTGATGTCAAAGATGGCCTCGTGAGTGATGTTCGATTTAACGGTTCGGGTTGCTCAATCAGCCAAAGTTCTGCATCCATGATGACCACTGCGGTGAAGGGCAAGCCAGTCGATCAGGTTCGCGCAATTGTTAAGCGTTTCAAACAAATGATGACTATCGATGAAGACGAAAACTCTTCAATCGATGAGTCAATCAATTTGGGCGATCTTGAAGCACTTCAGGGAGTCGTCAAGTTTCCGGTGCGCATCAAATGCGCAACACTGGGCTGGAATACTTTGCTCGACGCACTCGTCGAATCCGGCAAATAGTTTTTAGCCAACCAAGTTTGAAGCGGTCTTGCCGCTCAAAATCGCCAGTGCATTCGTCGCAGCCAAGTCAGCCATTGCTGCACGCGTTTCAACTGTGGCCGAGCCAAGATGCGGTATCAACACGGCATTGTCAAGACCGAGTAAACCCTCGTGCACGACAGGTTCTTTCTCAAACACATCCAAGCCTGCGCCAGCAATCACGTTGCGCTGCAATGCATCGGCCAGCGCTGCCTCGTCAACCACTGGACCACGCGCAGTGTTAATCAGGTAAGCGCTCGACTTCATCTTTGCTAATTGGGTTGCATTCATAAAATGATGCGTTTCTGGCGAATACGGGCAGTGCAATGAAACGACATCGCTTGTCGCAAGCAATTCGTCCAACTCAACATGTTTTGCATCAATCTCTTTGTGTGTTGCGGCGTCAAGCGGCGTGCGCTTGGTGTATGCAATAGTCATTCCAAAAGCGCGTGCCCTGCGAGCAACTGCCACACCTATTTGCCCCATGCCGACAATGCCCAATTGTCGGCCTTGGATGCTTGAGCCCAACATATAAAACATGCCCCACTGCCAAGGTTGCTGGGCGCGAATCACGCGCTCGCCTTCTGCGAGTCGACGAGTAGTCATCAAGATCAACGACATTGCAATGTCAGCGGTTGCTTCAGTAAGCACACCAGGCGTATTTGTGACCAACACCGATCGAGCCTTGCACGCAGGCACATCGATGTTGTTGTAGCCCACGGCCACGTTTGACACCGACTTCAGTTGTGTTCCGGCTGCAGCCAAAAGCTCGTCATCAATCTTTTCCGTCAGCAAGCTCACAATTGCATCGGCGCCACTTACTCGCTTCAGCAACTCTTCTCTGCTGATTGGCGTTGATTCTTCCCAAGCCAATACGTCGTGTTCTGCGCGCAGTCGAGTCAGTGCTCCGGACGGAATTTTGCCGGTAACAACAACTTTTGCCATGGCTACTTCTTGATCCAATCACCAAGCAAAGTCATTCCTTTTTCAATCTGATCTTTGTTAATACCAGAAAATGCAAAGCGAACATAGTTGCGCTCTTCTCCTGCCTGTGGTCGACCGAAGTGACGACGTGTGCAAAAGGAAACGCCAGTTGCGTGCAGTGCTTGCTCGGCAAATACTGCCAAGTCGTCAATTCCTTTGTTCTCCATTGCCCCAGTTACATCTGGGAACAAGTAAAACGCAGCCTCTGGCGAATGCACGCTGACACCGGGCATTGCATTGAGCATGTTGACTGCAACATCTCGTCGCTCACGAAGAGTGTCAAGCATGACCGCCGTTCCCGACTGGTCACCTGTCAATCCCTCAACTCCGCCGTATTGCACAAAGTGAGTCGTGCACGACTCGTCGTTGGTATTGAGTTTGGCAATCATGTTGGAAACTTCGACAGGTGCAATTGATGCGCCGAGTCGCCAGCCAGTCATCGCGAACTTTTTCGAGAACGTATACAAGATGACCGTGCGCTCAAGCATGCCTGGCAACGACGCAATCGACTTTGACGTGCCCGAGTAACGCATTTCAAAATATGCTTCGTCAGATAACACCCACAAGTTGTGCTTGATTGCCAATTCTGCAATTGCTTCGCGCTCGGCATCGGTCGACTCTGCACCGATGGGATTTTGCAAGTCGTTATAAATGATTGCGGTAGTTTTTGGCGTAATCGAAGCCTTGATCTGATCGATATCAATACTGAAACCGGTCGACGATGGCAAGTAGCGATATGCCTTGGCAACGCCGCCAAAATATTCGATCTGACTTTCATAAATTGGGTAACCAGGGTTTGGATACAACACTTCGTCACCTGGGTTCATCACTGCCTGGATGAACTTTGTAATTACTGGTTTGCCGCCTGGTTGCACAACAACGTTGGCTGGCGAAAAATTAAGGCCACGACGCGCACCAACATCATTTGCTAGCGCCTCACGTAGTTGAGGTATTCCTGCTGCAGGGCAATATCCAGTTTTGCCATCAGCAATTGCACGATTCATTGCATCAACGATGTTGCGCGATGTTGCGAGGTTGAGGTCACCGAGATGAAACGGAAAAATATGATTTCCCTTTGCGCCCCACTCTGCCGCTGCTTGTGAAACTGCGAACGCCGTCTCGGTTCCAAGTTTTTCTAAGCGTGTCGCTAAAGCCATCTTGTCCCCCGATTGATATGTCTCTGATATATTACCAAACTTTACAATACATAAAGTTCAGAGCCCGAGATTACAAGGGATTTGGGTGGTGCCTATTCGGCCATGAAGGCTTGGCCAACTGGCTCGCTGATTGGGTTTCGCATCGTCAGGTACACCCCAGTGAGAGCCACGACCAATGCCACCAACGAAAGCACACTCAGCCTTTCGCCAAACAAGATTGCACTTTCGATTGCGCTTAATGCGGGAGTCAAAAAGAACAGGCTGCTCACTCGGGCAGCAGAATGTCGCGAGATCAGCAACATCATCAGCATTACTGCAGATATTGAAAGCACGAATACCGACCACAACAGCGCAAGCAGCAACTCGGCGTTGAGATGAAACTCCCACTTTTCAAACAAGCTGGATGCCACAAGCAGCACTGCACCAGCAGAAACATATTGTGCAGTTGTGCCATTGACCAACGGCATATCCTTACCACGAGCTCGTTGTACCAATGTTCCGGTTGACATTCCAATAATTGATATGACCATTGCAATCAATGCAGGTCTCGTTACGTCACCCACGCCGTCACGCACTTTGTCAACCACTACAACTAGAACTCCGCAAATACCGAGCAACACTCCAACCCACTGGCTTGTTCGCAAACGTTCTTTCAATATCACTCGACCTGCAACAGATGTAACGACGGGATGTAATCCAGCGATCAATGCACTCAGACCAGATGGCAGCCCACGCTTGATTGCATAAAAAACACCGCCAAGATAAATCGCGTGCATACAGATTCCCACAATTGCCGATGTTGACCACGAGCCTTTTGGAAGTTTTGGCGCCTTCACAACACGAGCGATTACCGACAGCACCAATGCTGCGCACAACATGCGCACTGTAAGAAACGTAAGAGGGCCGGCATTACGCGTGCTGTATCGGGCAACAACAAAGCCAGTGCTCCATAACGCTACGAAAATCCATGGAGTGAGTCGCTCAAAGATTTTTGATTGTGTCATGCACACACCATCATGCTGACTGGATCAGATCCCATGGCGCACCATACAAATCCTCAAATACTGCGACCGTGCCATACACCTCGTGTCGTGGCTGTTCACGAAACTTCACCCCGCGGGCCGACCAGTTTGCAAAGTCGCGATCAAAGTTGTCGGTATTTAAAAAGAATGCAACGCGACCACCGGCCTGGTTGCCAACACTTGCCTTCTCTGCATCAGTTACAGCCCGTGCAATCAGTAGCGATGCGCCGCTATTTGATCCACTAGCCGGAGCAACAACCACCCATCTCTTGCCGTCGCCCATGTCTGTGTCTTCCACCAATTCAAAATCAAGTTTCCCAACGAAGAAGCCAATTGCTTCGTCGTATTCGCGAGCAACAAAGGTGACTAACCCGAGCCGGCTCATGAATTTGTCACAATCTCATTGGTTAAACAATTACGAATGAATCGTGTTTTCAACGACGAACATGCGACGCCTGCCAGAAACGTTTGAAAGCGAATCGGCAACGACTGCTTTACCGATTTCGCTTGCATATGCAGCCTCAAAATCGCTTTGAGTGTCAAACCACAACTCAGATACACCATCTGGGTCGCCTTCTGCTGGGTTTTCTACCAAGTTAAAGACTCCGCGGCGCAAGTCTGGCAATTGCTTTGCCAATGGTGCGTGGCTCTTCAGCCACCAATCTGCAAACTGTTCGTGAGTCGCGTCGGCAGCGCGAGTAAGCAAGATGATTGCCTTAAAACTCATGACACTTTGTTCGTTCGAGCGAAGGGTCGGCCACCAACAGCCAATGCAACGCTGACCAAAATTTCGTGTGCCATCGGTGCGTCGCCAATACACACCTCGATTGCGTCCATCTCATTAAACGACCAGATGTCGTCTTTGTTCGTGATCGGGATGGTGATTGAAGATCCTGGTCCAGCAACTTTTTTGGTCGACGGAATAATGTCAAGCCCCTGCACAACCACTTTGCGCACTGGTGCACCAAACCGTGGGTGAATCAGTGCTGCAGCATGCTCAATTTCGCCTGCAGTACCGACGATGGCGGCTTTTCCGTATGCAGTTACTTCCCCAGCCTCAACTCCGAGCGCCGCGAGTGCCCGCTCGGCCAACATGCCAGAAATCTCTGCGCCCATGAGCTCAAGCATGGTGAGATCCTTGTGTCGCTTGCCGACAAGCGGATTGGTGATTACCGCACTGCAAACCGCCTTGCGCACAATGCGTCCAGTTGGCTCGCCGAGTTCGGCCTGAATATCTTCACATGTAGTTACAAATTTGCGAATTTCCATGCGTCAAAACTACCAGTTAGCAGTGTCTACTCAGTAGTGCGCAGATGAGCATTGATTTTTGCGAATGCTGATCCGAGTGCCTTTATCTCCGACTCATTCAGCAAGTCAATCATGCGACTCCGGACATCTTTCAGATGCAACGGCGCAACCTTCTTCAAGAACTCAAAACCCTTCGGAGTCAAGTGAGCAAATGAAACTCGTCGATCATCCTTGTCCTGTATCCGCACAACATATTTGGCCTTCACAACACCATCCATTCGACGAGTGAGTCCGCTTCGCGACAACCGCAACGTGTCAGCCAGATCACACATCTTTAGTTTGTGAGCTGGTGCCTCAGACAACATTGCAAGCAACTGGTAATCGCCAGTATCTAGTCCAAAAACGCCCAGATCTCGTTCGATGGCATTCAACAGGTCGGGAGACGTCGTGACGAAACCTCGCCAAGCTTTCATCTCTGCGTCATTTAGCCACCTTGGACTTGCCATATTGAAAGCCTACTCATGTAGTTGCGCACGCAACTACCTTTGTGATATAGTTGTGCTCGCAACTACCTCACTATTGAGGTACCTAACACAAGGAGCAATTAATGAATTCAGTTATGTTGATCGGGCGTATTCTGTTCGCCTTTATGTTTCTATCCAGCGGCATCAACCACCTCGTAAAAGCAGAGGCAATGGCTGGGTATGCGGCTTACAAAAAGGTGCCTGCACCAAAGCTTGCAAATGCATTGTCGGGAATCTTGATGGTTCTTGGCGGACTCTCGGTCATCCTCGGCGTCTATGCCGACCTTGGCGCTGTTGTTCTTGCAGCGTTGCTTGTCATCATGGCGCTCAAGATGCACGCATTCTGGACACATACTGACGCAACGGCCAAACAGACTGAAATGATCGGATTCTTGAAGAACATTTCGATGGCCGGTGGCGCATTGTTCATTTTCGCAATTGCCGCTTCACAATCTGAATACGGCTGGGCACTCACCGAAAGCCTTTGGAGTTTCTCCAAATAATTTCTGCGGGGTCACCCCCCGACCCACTAATAAAAAAAGAAATATAGAAGGACGGCCCACAAGGGTCGCCCTTCTATATTTTTAGTCTCGAAATTTGTCCCACTCTTCTTCGCTACGTCCTAGTTCACGAAGTCGTATTGACACCGATAGTGGCATCTCAATTTCCCCACCTGCTTTTACAGTTGCGACTAGGTCACCATCTTCCGCCCACATGTGGCAAGTGTTGATCGTGCCTGAGAACTGACGCAAACGTTGATCCTTCGCCGCAGATGAATCGAGGTCGGCGTCGGTTGTTACAACGAAAGCTCGCATTGACCACCCAGTCTGTATCGCCACTGGTGCCATTGCCGAAAGCAATGCACCGATATGCGTGCAGCCACGTGGTCCGGCAAATAGTTCCTTCACTTTTGCATTGAAGCCACGACTGATTGACATGCCTTCAAGTTTTTTGTAGTGGTCAGTGATGTCGGTACATCCCAAATGTGGATGATTCTTAAATTCAACTGATGCCTTCTCGATCACAAAAGCCGGATAGGTGATTTCGAGATCCACAACCATGAGGTGCATCCACAGCGGGTCGGGATCGTTCGATACGTAGACACCAGCCGGCTTTTCATCGCACACAACGCCGCGCAACATGAAACGATCATCTGCCATCCGAAATGCTCGTACTTCGTAACGACGTGTGTGCAAAAGTGGCAAATCTGGATTTGGGGGGAACATTTCGTTGGCTGACATTTGTGTAACGCTAACGAACTAGCCTCACAACATGACTAACGAAGAGCTCGTAAGCATTGTTTGCCCGATATTTAATGACAATTCGTATAAGTACTACTTCTCCCCGTCGACCATTGCGGTTGGCAAGTCTCTCGGCCTAAAGGGCATGGAGTTTTATGTTGCTGGCCGGGGCGGAGCGCTTGGAGACTGCCAAGGCACAGTTGTTGCTGCAGCCTTTGGCTACTTCAACCCAATCATTATTAATGCCGCTTGGACACTCGCAACTGCCAAGCACCCCGCCCGCACACTTGGGTCGGCACATTACGAATGTGCAGCGGTTACTGGCAGAGAGAAGCTCTCGGCGCTTCCCAATCTTGCCGAATTTGTTGCTGCGATGGAGAAGGTATTTGATGCAATGGACCCTGATGGTCTCACGCTCTTCGCAGCATTCAAATCACTCCCCCTTGTTGATGACCTGCCAGGCAGAGCCATGCAACTTGCTGCATCGCTTCGCGAATACAGAGGGAGTGCCCACCTCATTGCCGTTCGTGCCAGTGGCGTGAGCGGAATTCAGGCACACTACATCCACCGTCCGAACGACATGAAAATGTTTGGCTGGTCAGAATCAGAATATCCACATGTTGATGACGAGACTCGTACTCGCATGGTCAAGGCCGAAGAGCTCACAGATGCGCTCTGCATTGCTCCGTACTCGGTGCTGAATGAATCCGAGCGAGCATCTCTCGTTGCTGGAGCAAAAGCTTTCGAAGCAGCCCTCGCTGCAACAGGAGCCTAATTACTTGATGACGGTGTAGTTGTCGGCTTTATTCATTGCCAAAATTGCACTCAGCAATTTTTCTGGTGGAGCAATCTTCTTGCGTGTCGCAAGGTCAAGAAAAATCACCACGCTCGAGACGCTTGCGGCAAGTTTTCCATCTGTTCTCATAAAGCGATTACAAAAAATAAAGCGTGAACCTTCTTCGTTCATTCCAGCCAACTCATTGGTAATGGTGAGCTCATCACCAAGCCGTACTTCGGCTCGATACTCAATTTCATCTTTTAATACAATCGGCCCAAAACCAGCGCCGAAGAAATCTATCAACGTGTAACCGTTGGCGATAAAAAAATCCATCCGACAATTCGCCGACAAGTCCAGATACGCCACATTTCTCATGTGTCCGTTTTGATCAATTTCTCCCCAACGAGTGCGCACCTTAATTTCGGGCAAATTATTGTTGCTCATACACAAAACATAATACAAGTAGTCAAATAGCATCACAATATGGCGACTTTTAAGATTCGACAGCCCATTCTTGATGATGCAGAGTGGATTACTCATGCGTGTCAAGACACTGAAATTCAACGTTGGACTCTCGTGCCTCGGCCGTATATGCGCGACCATGCACTCGGATTCATTGACAACACTATTAACGAGGCTCATCGCTGGGTGATTGAGCAACAAGGCACCAATGAAGCGGTTGGAGTTGTCGGTATCCACACAATCGATCTCGATACAGGCGATGCCAATACCGGTTATTGGATTGCGCCGTGGGGTCGCCGCCGCGGCGCAGCTACTTACGCGCTGGTTCTCGTCGAACAGTTCGCACTCACTCTTCCGTCAATTAAGTTCCTGAGCGCCCACATTGCCGAAACCAATGTTGCTTCACGTGCAACGGCAAGTCGTGCAGGTTTTATCATTATGGGCAACGCTCAGAAGCCTTGCCGGGATGGTGAAAACCTCGTTCCTGCGCTCACCTATATCAAGTACCTGACACGCTAAGTTCACAATTGTGAAGCGCATGTGGCCGAACGAATTCATGTGGGGCACGGGTGCCTCATCTACTCAAAGCGAAGGTGCTGCACCACACTCTGATTGGATTGAGTGGGAGCGAGCCGGCAATGCGCCAGCATCACTAAACGGAAATGGCTTTGGCACGCGTTATGCCGAAGACTTTGCATTGCTCAGTGAACTCGGACTCACTCATCATCGCCTTTCTATCGAGTGGGCACGCATCGAACCATCCGAAGGCGTGTATGACCAGCATGCAATTCGTCATTATCGTGACATGCTCATTGCAGCGCACAGTGCAGGTATTCAACCGTGGGTGTGTCTGCACCACTTCACGTTGCCAAAGTGGTTTGCAGACCTTGGTGGATTCTTGGTCGACAACAATCGAGTCACATATTGGACACGCCATGTCGATTTCATTGCCAACACGTTTGGTGACCTCGTGTTTGGGTGGCAACCCGTAAATGAAACTAACTACTACCCTGCCGCGGCATATTTGGGTAGAGGATGGTCACCGGGTCACAACGACATTGATGAATATCGAACTGTCAGCCAACAAATGCATCTCGCAACTGCTGAAGCAGCAGTGCGACTCAAGCAAACTGGCAAGCCAGTTGCTTCAATCTTTGGACTCTCCACCCTCGAACTCCTTGACGACTCACCAGCGTCTCACGAATTTGCCACTCGCTTTTATAACGCCAATTGGAATGCTGGCATAGGACTTTTCCGCGACGGAGCACTGAACTTCGCCGGTCGAGATCCGATCGTTCGACCAGACCTGCAAGGTTCATTCGATCTCATTGGGTTTTCTTATTACTGCGCTCACGGTGTACGAAACGGGCACATTGTCCCGTATCCCGAATCCATCAATCCATCTCCGCTCGGATACTCAATTTGGCCAGATGGCCTCGGCTTGGTGCTCGATCGTTTGCACACCGAGTTGCCGAATACACCGCTGCTCATCGCCGAATACGGAGTGGGTGCAAGCGACGACTTAATTCGTGCTGAATATTTAAGCGCCGGACTCGACATCACGCACGATGCGATTCAGCGAGGCATCGATATTCGTGGTCTCTTCCATTGGACTGCAGTCGACAACTACGAATGGCTACACGGATTTGACCTGCAATTTGGCATCGTTAGTACAGATCGCTCGATAAAGCCAAGCGCCAAATTACTGCAGTGCGAAACGCAATAAGCAATCAACTACTGTTGAGTTAATGGAAACTGAAATCAACAAACTTCGCCGGCTCAACATCATTGCTGGAACCCTGCACCTAGTGTCCCTCATCGGTATTTTGCTGCTCTCCAATGATGCCGCACTGCCTGTCAATGCCATCTATCTCACCGACGCCCCGGGTACGGGCAATTTCTCGTCACTGGTCAATCTGTTCAATATCAACATCAGTTATATGGTTGCAGCGTTCCTTGCACTCTCCGCCTTTTTTCACTTTCTCATTAGTTCCAAAAAAATGTTCCCAAAGTATTCAGCTGGGCTTCGCAACAACATCAATGTTTTTCGCTGGGTTGAGTATTCGATTTCTTCGTCGCTCATGATCATTGTCATTTTGCAGCTCAATGGCACCGCCGACTACATCGCACTCCTTGGAATATTCGGCGTCAACGTATGCATGATCCTCTTTGGATGGCTTCAAGAGCGTTACACCAAACCCGGCGATGGCGACATGCTCCCATTTTGGTTTGGGTGTATTGCAGGGAGCATTCCTTGGATCGCAACTGCGATCAATCTCACGCACCCAAAGGGTCCGGCAGAGTCAACAGTGCCAGTGTTTGTCTATGGAATCGTCATCTCACTGTTCATACTCTTTAACTGTTTTGCAATTGTGCAGTGGAAGCAGTACAAAGCCAAAGGCAAGTGGGCCAACTACTTGCACGGTGAGCGCGTCTACATAATTCTGAGCCTTGTCGCCAAGTCAATACTTGCATGGCAAGTGTTCGCTGGCACACTCGCTTCATAATTACATCCACGAAGTCTTGCTCTAGAATTGTGGCTATGACGACTCAAACTTTCACGATGTACTCCACCCAATGGTGCGGTTACTGCAAACGCCTCAAGTCTGATCTGCAGCGCGCAGGGATTAAATTCACTGAAATTGATATTGAGCATGACGCCGAATCGGCTGCTCTAGTTGAGAAGACCAACAATGGCAATCAAACTGTGCCAACACTCATTTTTACTGATGGAACCTCTATGACCAATCCATCACTCGCAAAAATCAAAGAGCATCTCGGTCTTTAGATAATCAATTTAATTAACCACCAATAAACACATGCATCCCTGTACGGAGGACTAATGGCCCGATATGTAACAACGATTCCAAGTTCGCTGACTCAACAAGAGGCATTTGCCTATATGGCAGACCTTCATAACTTTGCCAAGTGGGATAAGGGTGTCGTCAAAGTTGTACAAGTTGAAGGCTCTGGTGCAGGCCTTGGAACTATTTTTGACGTGACGGTAAAGGGTTTCGGAAAATCCACTTCAACATTGCGTTATACCACCACCGAATACGACGAGTTCTCAAACATTTTGGTGCGAGGCGTCAATACCTTCTTCACGTCCGTTGATCGCGTGACGATGATCAAGACAGATACGGGGTGCACGGTAATTTACGATGCGACATTGACTGCAAATTGGATTATCGCTGGAGTGAATCTTGTTCTTGGAAAAGTATTCAACAAAATTGGCGATACCGCTACTAGCGGCCTTCGCGAAGCACTCGCCTAACGGCTGACATTCATTACCAAACGATTGGACCGGTTGCCTGGAGAGCACGCCCTTCGGCACGAACTCCCTTAGCGACAAGATCTGGGGCCATCTCTTGCCACATCGAGGGTAAGCGGTAATGCGCTACACGAGGAAACAAGTGGTGCAAAGCATGATGATCATGTCCACGAATCAAGAACGTTGATCCTGGGAACACTGCGACGCGTGTGTCCACGTATCGACCCTGTTTATCACCGCGATGATGCGGATACCAAGCAAAAATAAGTGCAACCCAGCCAACCTGCAGTCTCGATGGGAGATACCACAACAGGAACGCCGGCCATCCGAATCCAGTGAGAACAGCAACTAGAAGTACACCATGGGTGACGAGCCAGAAGCGCAGCTGCTTCAAGCCTTCAGCCTTGTTGACACTCCCCCTATTCCCACGGGCCATTGCTGGATGCATCAGTTTTCGCATCGGCGGGATGAATGCAAAGAGTGGCAACAACGCATTGACGGAATTAAGCGAGAGAACTTTCAGCGGC
>Ga0208966_1000559_pt1 | contig 11844 bp, 5 predicted proteins | sample GreLakmeHU45MSRF_FD_187701 | JGI IMG/M metagenome (GOLD analysis project Ga0208966, IMG submission 187701) | Freshwater lentic microbial communities from great Laurentian Lakes, MI, USA - Great Lakes metaG HU45MSRF (SPAdes) | ecosystem: Environmental > Aquatic > Freshwater > Lake | place: Great...
AAGTGCCTACTTGATTAGACGTAGATACTACAGCTACTCCCATTTTGTAAGGTCTAGAATCATAATAGTATCTTGGTATGGCAGAATATATTGTTAAACCGTTGATATCAAGAATCTGAATATCATTAAATGTTACGTTAGACCAGGTAGAAATACCCTGTGGCAAAGATAGTGTTATAGTGCCGCTGCCGTTAGTTACAGTTATTTGGTTGGCTGTTCCAGTCAACCCAGCCAACGTGTAGTTGGTGCCGTTACCAATCAAGAGCTGACCGTTGGTGGGAGTAGTGCCTAGTGCAGTACCACCACGAGCGACTGCAAGGGTGCCCGCACTTAGATCAGAGGCGGAACCAGAAGAAGCTACCGCCACCAATCCAAGTGTAGTACGTCCTGCGGAAGCGTCAGCGTCATCAATTAAGGATCGACCAAACGTAGTCAGTGGCGTAAACGCTGCCGCTGTTCCACTTGTCCAATAAGGAACACGATCTGCCGCTGCCGTTACCGCCGCAGATAATGCCGCGACATTAGTGGACAGTCTTGCGTCAGCAATTGTTCCAGTTGAAAGATCAGAGGCAGAAGCACTGGATGCAACAGTTGCTAACCCAAGAGTTGTTCTAGCAGCGGATGCATCTGCATCATCCACCAATGTTCTAGCATAAGATGAAAAGGTAGCTAAAGCCGCAGTGCCAGAGCCCGTAAAATATGGAAGTCTATCGGCTGCACTGGTAAGTCCAGCAATAGCCGCTAGTTCCACATCATAAGCCTGAACATTAGTCCCTATAACTAATCCAAGCGTTGTGCGCCCTGCCGATGCATCTGCATCATCAATTAAAGAACGCCCAAAGGCTGTGAATGTAGCAAGAGAAGCAGTGCCAGAACCTGTGAAATAGGGAAGTCTATCAGCCGCCGAAGTCAGACCAGCTATTGCGGTAAGTTCTGCATCTAATCCTTGTGCATCAACAATGCCATACCCAGCCAAAGTAGTCGATCTATTGCTGATATTGGCCCAATTAAGATAATAAGAGCCTTCCTGACCATCCAGTTTATCAGCATCTAACAACGATCCAGAGCCGCCGATCACAGAGCGGAAAGTTGCCAGTGTAGCAGTACGAATAGTGTTGTCAACGCCGGGACCACGCGCGTTTTGCACGTTAATATGAGCAAACGAGCCTGCATCAGCATTTTGATCACTGCGGAAACCAACAGCAAATATGTTCGCACTACCATCACGCAATGGGATAGTGCTGGATGTGGCATTAACGTCAGTGTTGGATAGACTGACAGGCAACGTAAGATTGATAACAGGTTCAACCGCGCCGGTTATTCCCACTTCACTGGTAATGACCGAGAACGCCCATCCGGTATTCCATCCCGTTTGTCCACCATAGGTAGCAAACAGTTCAGAGATAAGGACTTTCGGATAAGACCAAAGGGTGCCTGTTGATCCTAACAGGATAACGCACTTAGTTCCATCATGTGCCAATCTAACACGATTGGATGGAAACGATGCATTAGAACTAACAGTGCAATTGATCCACGGCCCGCCAGTCTGATTGAAACCAGATACATCAATCTCCGCAGAACTATAAGAAGACATATCGTTTACCATTATCTTGGCACGTATAAGCGTGTTGCTCCAAGAACTCGGCAAAGCGATCTTGATTATGCCTGTAACAGACGAAGACACACTGTCATAGTTGGCGACGTTGCGATAAAGAACAACGTCGGTATCCGAAAACACTTCCGTATAGGCACCAGTGATATTCATACCACCAGAAACAGTTAACAATCCTCCAACCGATGCAGCCCCCGTGAGCTTACCATCACCGGAAACATAAAGCATATCACCAGCAGATTCACCACTGGCAGCACCGATCAATAGCTTACTGTTCATATAATTCTTGGTAGTCGCCAATGCGCTTGTCTGATATAGCGCCCAAGAATTGGTAACAGTTGCAGAGCCACCCGTGACGGTTTCAAGATACAGACCGGCCGACGTGGTTATAGTACCAGCGCCAGAGCCAGACGATGCACCATGTCTGATCCACATACCACGCAGATTAGTCAGCGTGCCCGCAAAAGCAGAGTCTGCAATAAAGAAGTCTAATTGTGCGCCTGTTCGTGTTCCACTATCGGTAAAGCCGTTAGTAATCGACATTGCCGGATTGAGGATTTGGAATGTCGCATAGGTATTGCTTTGATTAGAACCAACAGTCAAAGCAATAGGCTGCAAGCGCAATCGCACATTAGTTGCAGCCGTTGTGCCTAAGCCTAACAGACTAGCAGCATCGGTTTCCAGATTGGCACTCAGGTACAGTTTAGTCAGAGCATTGACTTGTCCAGTGCCCTTGCCAGACAGACGCAGATCAATGTTGGTGTCCGATCCTGCACCTTCAATTAATGGGCCTGTACCTGTAGCGGTAGCAGTCATTTTAACGAAATTGGCAGCCGCAACACCAGCCGTGATCGGACCCCATACTTCAAACAATGAGGTAGGTAAAATGCTTGATTGAATCGAAGCAGACGCGGTAGACGTGACATTCAAAAGCTTAAACTTGGCAGCGGTCAACAAGGTTGACATGCCGATCAGCAATGCACCGTTGTAATTGGATGTAGAACTAAACGTGGTAATAGTGCCAGTGCTAAACGAATCCCATTCACCACCCACACCAAAACTAATACCATCCGACAAAGAATGGGTTAAGCCGGTGAATAGTGCAGCACGTCTATGTTCACTACCAGATGCACTGTTAAAACGAATGCGGCGATAATCTTCAATGCTGATGGCGGTATTTCCATCAGATGCAAAGCCTATTGCACCTGACGTGCTGGTAAAGTATAGACCTGTGTTGGTATCACCAATAGCGGTAAGCGAAGGTAAGCTTGCAGAGCCGCGCGGCAATAGAATGGTTTGCGAAGCTGCGTTACTTGATCCGATCTGCAAGTTGCCGGTTAATGTTCCGCCAGCTAATGCCAAGGCATCGGTAATGCCGTAGCCTGCAAGTGTGGTGGATTTATTTGTGACATTGCCCCAATCGAGATAGTACGCACCGGATTGACCATCGAGAAGATCAGCATCCAAGCCACTATTAAGGACAGGAGTGACAATTCCGGTAATGCCGGTTTCCGAAGCCAGAACGCTATAGCTGTATCCGGTATCCCATCCAGTTGACGTGCCAACGGATGCAATAACAGATTCAATTAAAACCCGTGTGCTGTTCCAAACTGTAGCAGTGGTGCCTAACAGGATAACACATTTCGTGCCATCATGAGCCAGACGCACACTTCTACTTGGCGTAAGAGTCCCGATTAATGTCGCAGAAGTATTAGACCATGCAGAAGCCGGATTATAGCCGCCAACAATAAGCAGAGCGGACGATCCATCCGCTGAATTGAACAAGCGGATGTGATATTGAAGACGGTTGCCGCTCCATGTTTTCGGCAATACAATCTTCAACGTGCCAGTAGCAACACCCGTGCTATACCAATGTTCTGTTGCATAGCCCAGGCGATAGAAATAGGCTTGACCGTTCTCAACCTCGAAACTCTTTACCAGCCCGTCTGTTATTCCCATACCAGAAAGCGTGGAAGGATTAGTACCTGCCGTTACTCGGCCTTTGGAATCTGTGGTTACGCTGGTATAGGTTCCAGCCGATCCAACCGCTGCCAGTGTCAATGCAACATTGGATACGTTAGCGGAGCCATTAATAGCAAAAGAACCAGACGCATCACCCGTTGCAAAGGAAACAGTGCGGGAATTTGTCCAGGTTGAAGCTGTAGTTGCAGTTGTAGCCGTTGCAGCGTTGCCGCTTATATCAATAGCGTAACTGCCTGTCAATCTGGCACTGAGAATAGTACCAGCATTAAGATTGCCTGCATTGGTGTAATAACTGCCTTGTTGTCCATCCAACAAATCAGCGTCTAAGCCAGATGATGCACCATCATTTCCAGCGTGCCAGATTAAATCAGAACCAACCTTTGGTACAACAGCAAAGGTCACAATGCCGGTTGCACGAGCTAGCGAGATCGGTGTGGAAAGAACCGCACCCGCATCATCATAAGCCAATAATGCAAGCGTGCTGCCAACATTAGAGCCTGCTTCACTATCATTATCCATACGCCAAGCCCAACGTGCAACCGTGCTACGTTGGAACATGACAAATGCATCATAAGACGAGCTAACAGCGTTGGTAATCAGATAGGAATTGGCACCCGTCGATGATACCGTAATATCGCCGGTAAATGTACCACCAGAGGAACCGACCACACCAATATCGGATGCAAGCGTGGCCGTAGTAACCGCTTCATAAGCAGTTGCACCAGCATTAACGCGAAGATAGCGGCCAGCCATTCCAACAGGCGTAGGCAACCATCCAAGTTCTGTATGTGTATGTCCAGAAGTAGCAAAAGCTGCGGCATGATTACCGTCAAGCAAATCAGCATTAAGGTTCGTAACTACGGTTGTTGACGTGACAACGAGCGGTGCCGTGCCAATAGCAACAGAACTTGTAATTTGGCCTGAATATGTAAGGCCAGTCAGACCCGTGTAGCTACCAGACAGACGTGCATTAGGTACAGTGCCGCTGCCGAGATTGCTGGCATTTAATCCAGTAAGATTGGCACCACTAATAGCAGGCAACACCGCGACTGCTGTAGTTATGCTGATATTACCCGAACCATCAAAGTTTACACCGGCCGCAGTTACGTCACCTGTCAACGTAATAGAACGTGCAGTCAACAGCTTGGTTGCTGTTGCAGCGTTACCACTAAGTGAGCCGGTGATAGGATTGGTGACAGTCAGATTAGCTAAAGTACCAACGCCTTGAATGTTGGGGAACGACCCAGCAGCAAGATTGTCGTCGATAATTGTGTTGTTAGCAATCAGTGCGCTGGTAATGCTCGCATTTGTAAGAACATTGGTTGCTGCATCAGCTTCCCAAACAGCAGCTTCACCGATCTCATTGCCCGCTGTATATGCGCCTGTCGCGTGCAATTCACTGCAAATTTGCATGAACGCAGCGGTAGATGGGATGGTTGCTGTAACAGTTTGACCACCACTAGGCCCAGCAAGATAAAGACTTGTTTGCCATGTCGGGCTTGTTGCAGATGGAACAGCGGCGGCAGCCAAATACCAATTATCAACACCAGCCGTTTGAATAATAGCACCAGCAGCAGTCAAAAACCGAACATAAAAACGGATAGGATTAGTGCTGCCAGAAAGCGTCTTGCGATATTGATACCGCACACGATAATAGCGTGACGGATTAATCGGGAATGCCGCAGACTGAACAGTGATAGCGGTCGCACCGCTACCAGTCAGTCTATTATTACCAGCAATGCCACCGCCAGTCGAGAACGTTGCAGTGCTGCCAGTGATGGTCCAAACGTCAGAGTCTTCAAAGTATGGATCGAGATTAAGCGTATCTAAACGATATTTACGCAGCAGATGCTTACCACTCAGAATAGACGACGCAAGCGTGGTCGCTATTGAGACGTTGGCTGAACCATTAACAGAAACACCGCTGGATGTAGTGTCACCAGTCAGAGTTATAGTACGAGAATTGGTCCAGGTAGCAGCACTGGTTGCTGTAGTGGCGGACGTAGCTGTAGTTGCGGTTGTGGCTGTTGTAGCATTTCCACTAATAGAAATGGCATATGTGCCAGTCAGATTACCGGACGGAATAGTACCAGTTAACCGTGTAGCATTCCACAGACCTGCTTCGGTCCACAGTGTTAATGCGTTGGCAACATTCCAAGACGTTATGTTGGAGCCTTCACCCACACCCGATGCAGCATACCAAAGAACACCACTACCAGGGACCGCACGCAAGACGGAAGCCTTGCCGGTAACACCGTAATTGTGCTGTATCCAAAAGCCGGTAACACTATCGAAGTATGTGCCGAAAGACAGGTAGGTTGAATCATCCTTAACAGACACCGCAAACATTTGCTTGCCAGTGGATTCAAATGCACGTAAAAAGCTCTTAGTGCCTGCCGGATTGAATGTCAGAATACCGGCGCTTTTTGTAGCGTCTGCATCGGCTCTAATAAACTGCGTTGAATCCAATCCATCCAGCGTAGCAGCATCACCAACTGTATTGCTGCCGCTTGTGATACGCCCATAAGTATCAACCGTCACACTGTTATAGGTGCCGGGCGTAACACCAGAGCTTGCCAGTGTCAAACTTAACGTGAAATTGGCAGAGCCATCGAAATTGGCGGAACCGGCTGCATGATTACTGAGAGTAAGAGTACGTGCAGTTGTCCACTTACCAGCCGTTGTAGCTGTAGTGGCAGTTGTTGCAGCACTTGCTGTAGCCGCATTACCATCAATAGAACCACTGATGGTCTGATTGAATGTCCAATTGCCAGTTACAGTCTCATTTTGACCATGACGGGTAAACGAATCCTGATCGTAGATCGAAGCCACGTACTTCGAACCATCATAGACCACGAATTTGTTAGTGGTAGGCGCGGATGCGTTATTAGTGCCGCCTTGTGCAATGCCTAGAACAGACGACGCACTAACCACACCAGAACTATCAGACAGAAGAACACCAGCACCATAAGCACCTAGAGTCAGTGTGCCTGCACGATCAACCTTTAAGGCGATCAGGTTAGGTGCAACTGTATGAAGTGGTGATGTATCTGTGGTATATGTAGCTACGATAAAACTGTCGGCAGTGGCATTACCATGCAACGCTACAACGAAATGCCCGGACAGTCTACTCTTAACTAAAGTACCGAAATTGGACCCACCTGTTAGGGTAGCCAAAGCGGTGTTGTATCCAGAGGCGTCCACAGTGGCGTCGTATTCGCCAAAGAACGTCCCACCGGAAACAAAGTTGAAAGCCTTAACATCAAACGTAATAGCTGAATCCTGTTGTCCTAGCGTTAATGTCTTGTTTGCTAGGGCGCGGATTTTGCCATTCTGTTCGAATATAAGATCAGAAGAATTTGTCCCATCGCCAATATAGGCGTGAGTGGTATTTTTGCCTAAACGCAGCTTGCCGCCTGTTTCAGCGGCAAGCAGAATATCCAGTCCAGATGAAGAAAGTTTACCTAAAAGCGTATTGGTGTCAAAAAACTCAATAGCTCCGGAAAGCGGAGTAATTTTTACGTTCAAAGTCATGAGCGGCCCTCAGTAAAAGCCGCCGAAGCAGGTTCGGCATCCGCTTAAATTAGCTGGAATGGCCGCCCATTACACCTTGTCATATTAATAGGTTCAAATAAGAATTTGTGAAATCCGTGATCTTTAGTAGCATCTTCATCATCGGAACACATGGTATTGGCTATCCAGCGCATCCAACAATACCAGAAAAATGCCCGGTTTTTATTTACAAACTCCCCGTAATGATGTAGTTCCAGAATATTCTTTACGGCCTACTTCATAAATCCAAGGTGCGATATGAGTAACATCATGCTTCATTAAATGAATCCAAGCGAAATCGGGATCGATTCCTACAGGACCTTGCTTGCCGATTTCTTCTATGTCCTTGTCTGCTACTATTCGCACAGGAATACTTGTTGTACCTGATAATTTATATGCCCAGAATCTATGATGTCCATCTAATACTTGATATCCATCTTTGTATTTGCGAACTAATAAAGGGGGAAGTTTGTCACCTTGCTTTATGCCTGCTAGTATTTTTTTGACATTGGCTCGGCTTGTGGGCTCTTTCATTTTATCGTCTGGTTCAAACCCCACTAACCTATCAGCAGATATTTTGACTACCGGTAGGCTATCAAACCCTGCGTCATCTACTTCTGCCCCAAAATAGTCAGGATCTGTATAAAGTTTGATCTTGCCTTCCGCCACACCTTGTTGACCTTCATATATCAAACTATCTATGCGTTTGTATTTTATATTAAATGCATTCATTAACAATTCAACTTCACGCAAGCATTGGTCTCTTGCACCGCCTACAATATACGAACCGTTGAATCTTTTTAATTGTGCTACACTGGTCCAATTAACACTAATAGGATCGTCCTCCATTTCTTGCATAGCCCCATTGAATTAAATCTGAACAGGCGTGTATCCAAATATTAAAGACTTGTCAATATATCTGTAAGGCCGATCAAGATACAAATCAGAGAATACAGAATACCCAAGGAATGTGCCAAAGTCTCCTTTTAGGTGCTTATTCCTTTCATGCGTTATGTCCATGTAATCTAAAAGACTATTAATATGATCCATATACCTATATGGCGTAAGTCTCTGGTCGTATTCACGACCTTTTAATTTGAAATAGTTTAGAAGCACGTCTGCTTGAATGAACGCAGTCAGTTTGATATTCGATTTAGCCATAATCTTAGTCAGTTCGTTCATCATGTCGTGCGGTGTTATTTTGCTAAAATCAATAACCGCTGACACTGTTATCTGTGCCGATACTGGCATTTGCAGAATAATGTTATCGCCAACTCTAGTAGGACGATCGAACATGTCGTTGTTCCCTATATAGTTTCTTTCCTTTATTTATAGCGTGCCTATACGACATTTTCTTTGGCCTTCTTAATCAACTTTTCAATTTCCAATAGCGTATTGTATTGTTCTTTATTTTTTAGAGAAATAGTGTGAGCTTTGTCATCTTCCAGGTCAAGTAAGTAGTCATAATACCTTGAATATGTATCTTTCGTGCTAAGCAAGGATATGAATCCCAATATAGCTGCGAACACACTGCATAACACCATTATGAAACTGAATAGCTTAATATCAGGATATGTATGCTGGTAATGTTCGAACACCCACGTAGAAATAAACAGCCCTATGAAATTCAGTAGCATTACACCAGCACAGAATCCATATCGACTAATCCACCGCATTGTTTTTATTCCTTGTTTAGGTGGTATGATTAGATTGACCAGTTTTTGAGCTTTTATTGTGGCAGGAAAGTGCCATACGCACTGTCTAATCATACGCATTAGGTTATCCTTTGTTGATATTTTTTCTCTCAACAATAAGAGGGGCCACATCAATACGTTCTGCCATAATCATATAGAAAACATCGTAATTGACTACAGCAACACTCTCACCTGTAGTCTTTACCGAAATTGAATTATTGACGACTTTTCCATCGCAACGATACATAAGATTGTTGCATGGCGTCAATTGCACAGTGATTGTGTCGTAATTAACCAGCTTGCGCCAATAGGAAGGAAGTTTTATGGTTCCTTCACCTGTTAAACGTCCTCTGATATAGACAGCATTCTCTGGCCCTTCCAATGAACTGTATTGAAGAATCCAGTTTTTCTTGGTCGGGTGCTTAATCACAAACGATTTGACTACAGCGTTCAATGAACCCGCAAGGGTTAGTGTGCCTGTGCCTGTCAGTGTAGCAACCGAGGTTGCACCGCCATAAAAATCGAAAGTATAGGTGTCACTGTTGGCTTGCACACCAAGCCAAAGTTTGTTGGTATTGTATCCTATGGCGAAATCAGCAGCAGACGCGCCCGCTGTGTTCCTTAATACAATACGTGATCCTACGGGCGTTGAATTAAGCGCAGGGTTGGATGTGTTCATCGCAGGGGCAAATATAATGCCGCCCGTAAGAGTACCTCCTGCTAGAGCTAAAGCATCTGTGATACCATAGCCCGATAGCGTGGTTGGATTTGACCCTGCCGTAACGCGCCCGTAGGTATCAACGGTTACTGATTTATACGTACTAGCAGATACAACACCAGATGCAAGATCAATAGTCGGATTGCCAGAGACGCCATCCCCATTTGAAATGGTAATGCGCCCTGACGTTCCTGTTATAGTTCTGACTGAAACAGTGCCGCTACCTGTGCGAGCTACAATTCCATTGCTTGAAAGATTGTGTAAGGCTAAAGCATTGCCCGTTAATGATAATGTACGAGCAGCTTCTAATGTGCCACCGCCCGTTAATCCTGTCCCTGCAATAATGCTGGTGGTAGTTAAAGCCCGCGCACTTAGGGCGGACACCAAGCCAGATACTTGTTTAAGCTCTACTAGCATTGCTTGTCCGCCCTAAATTCAGTCTAATACTATTCTTCGTTATTCAGATCAAGCAACGGCATAAGAGCCGCAATCTGAACCGCGGTAATGTTCAATTCAGCCTTTTCACCAAAGGAATTGAGGCTGAGTGGTGCCCAATTATTAATTGGAACAACAGTCTCCAGCATCTCTTCCAGTGCTTCATTAAAGTCAGGCACAACATGGTTAAGGATATTATATTGATCCTCAGTGCCTTCTATCTTAACGCCGAACTTCCGCACCAATTCAGCACGATCACGGGGAAGCTTCTCTAGTGCAGGCTGAATAGTAGCAACCAAATGAGCAAGTCTGTATGAAGTTTCAATCGGCATATCAGTTAATCTGGCAACTGCACCAATTGCGGCTTCCATTTCAGTAAGCATCTTCAACGTCAAATTGAATGTAGCCGCGTTCTCAGGAACAACTGGTGCCAGAAGCGGAAACATAGCAGCCAATTGCAGCGGAGTAATAGACGCAGCGGCCTCACCAAACTCGGTGGGTGTAATCGGGTGCCATGGCATAACTTCAATAGATTCAGACAGAAATTCGTTGATAGCCGTCTGGAATTCTTCTACCTTATTGGGTTCTACAGCGAAATTCTCAGGGTTTTCTTCCGTAGCACTGCCATAGAGCCGGATAAGATCATCGCGCTTTGAACTAAACGTAGCAAGTTCAGGCTTAATATGCGTCATCATTCTCGCAAGGCGATACGATGTCTTAAATGGCATCTTGGTAAGCCTACCGACTTCTACAAGATGGGCTTCCATGTTGACAATATCACGCATCGTGAGTGTAAGCATTTTAGATTCGGTCATTGTTCTTCATTCCATTTACAGGATATAATCGCGTGTTAATAGGTGTAGAAAGCGATAACACGATCAGTATTAGCAAATCCTAATCCGTCTGATCCTGTACCACCGTAGTTGGCGTTCAAAGCGTTGGTTGCGTTTACATCGGTCCCTGAAATCGTATAGTGCGTATTATACAGCAGCATAACGCCGTTGAACCATAGAAGCACCTTGCTTACGTCATCAGGGGTTTGGGATAAAGTAATGAGTTTCATGTTGCCTGCAACGCACAAGGCAGCATCTACCAATGGACGAAGACTTACAATTTCACGTAGATCGGCTTTTCCCAGTGCTACAATGTTAGAACTTTTTCTACCTAACACGTTATTGGTATAAAGCAGCACACCTTCATAGGTATTGGCTGCGGAAACCGCCCCTAAAATAGAATGTTGTGCCAGTGAAGTTATTCCAGTACCTCCACGCGCTACTGCCAATGTGCCAGTAACCGCACTAGAATTAGATAGGTCCAAAGCACCCCAGGCAGCAGCCTGTGCTGTAGAACCTGTTGAGCGTAAAACTTGTCCTGTGGTAGAGCTTGATAATACTGCTACATCGGAATTGACAATGCCAATGGTTGTGTTGTCACCACGGACAGATAATGTCAGCCCTACTTTACTAATACCATTACCAGCGGATATTTCACCCGCACCGCTGATCTGTGAGAATGTAAGATCAGTTGTATTTACTACAATAGGTGCATCTGTTAATAAGCGCCAAGCCTGATAAGCGTGTGTGCCACCTTCAATGTAGATAGCCATGTATATAAGATCGGCTTCACTGTCGCAATCCGCTGACCTAACCATAGGCAGAGAATTGCCTTTCCAGAGATAAACACCGTTCTCTTCTGAATTGGTCTGATCTTTTATAAGAACGCGATCATCGACCGTCATAGCAATGCCGCCGATAGTCGCACCTGGAGAGCTTAGATTAATGTTGGCTGTAGAGGCTACTTTTGCCGATGCCTTATAAATGGTTCCTTGTGCGACCGCATCCACATAAGAC
>Ga0208966_1000562_pt1 | contig 11798 bp, 5 predicted proteins | sample GreLakmeHU45MSRF_FD_187701 | JGI IMG/M metagenome (GOLD analysis project Ga0208966, IMG submission 187701) | Freshwater lentic microbial communities from great Laurentian Lakes, MI, USA - Great Lakes metaG HU45MSRF (SPAdes) | ecosystem: Environmental > Aquatic > Freshwater > Lake | place: Great...
CCAGCTAATGTCTTCCGAGACCGTGTCCACGACCCCTGGCGCCACCTCGACCGGCATGCACGTGAACCACGGTCTCGGAATCTTTTCAAACACCCCGTACTTGACGGCGATGAATCCAAACCCAGTCTTTTGAATCTGGTGGATTCCCGACATTTTGCGTACGACCGAGGTCGGTATGCCCATAGGATGCTCGGCCGACATGCAGGTCGTCATCGACCCGTCCGCCAACAGGTACACGCCCGTCACGATGCTTTCAGTCGAGCGGTACAGACACATAAAGTCCTCAGGCTCCCATGAAATGTCCGAATCGATCCATATGATCTTCTTGTAAGACGCGTCGCAGAGAGGACCTCGATCGGACGGATCGAGGTTCCTTCCCTCGGAAATTCCCGTCGCGGTCAGTTCCCTCGCATGGTGCACCAGGGACGAGTACGCGTTCGTGAACGTCCAGGTGATCTTCCGCGCGTTCAGAACCTGCACGGTTTTCATCAGGCTCTGGACGTACTCGGCACACATGCTATGACCGGGCGTCGCGATGATGACGTCGATCATTGGAATATTTCTTGACTTCATATGAAACATCCTCATGTATTCAAGCTTGCGCGTCCAGTGACAATTCACGTATGCAAAGTGATTTACTATGGCGCTCGTGACGTCGTGAGCCTCGTTGAGGGTGAAAACACGGCACTTGGGCGCGATGTCGTACAGGATCGCCTCATTGAGACAGAAATAGTTGTTCATAAACACCTGCTCGTAGAAGTGTATGCTCGGGTCAAAAACGCGCTTCATTTCTTGGACTACTTTATCAAAGTGACGACGCATTTCTGGAGAATTTTTGAAAGCAAATTGCCCACAATTGAACGAATAGATGTTGTGCTCTTTGAAGCGCTTGAGCGTCTCGGCGTCATAAGGTGCGTCTACGCGAGACCACCATATATCTGTATGATTCCCCCCGTCTGGTTTCACATAGAGTTTTTTAGGGTCATTCACAAGACTGAAAATACTGCCAAGCGCTCCACTCACGACGATATCAGAGTCCAGATATAGAATTTTATCGTATTTTTCTATTCCTGGTACACTGAAAATTTCAGTCTTGCGCATAGACGTTTGCATAGCAGTCGTGTTTGGTGGTGTGATGTGAATCTTTACCGAAACGCCTTTGAGATTGTGAGCGTACTCGGCATCGCACATGACAATAATGTCATGTTTATGATTCTCTGGATAACAACGAATCGTGTTTATACAATATTCGGTAAGTTTACTGTAATTGGGGTCCGCTCCCACAACAAAATACACGAGATTCATACTTTATATAACAAAGATTCCTTTATGACCGGTCAGTCCAACACAGCTCCTTAAATTAGAATGAATTCACACCTGCCCCCCTCAGAGTCAACAGACTCTGTGCATCTGTGTGAAATGTACGAACCACGCCTTTGATTCGTCCAGTTCAGACTAAAAGTCTCCGCTCAGATTAGAATGAGCTTTAATCAAAACTCAGGGACGGCCGTTCCGACCCTGATAAACTCTAGTCAGGTCCTCGTGACGGGCAATGCAGCTTCAGCGAACGCACTGACCGTGAGGCAGTTTGGAACAGGCAACGTGTTCAGCGCGAGCAACGCTTCAGGGACCACTGCTCTGTTCGTTTCGAGTTCTGGGAATGTAGGCATCGGGATGGCGAATCCCGTTTATGCCATGGACATCACGGGCGACCTCAACTTTACCGGAACTTTCCGCCAGAACGGAACGCCCTACATCGGATCGCAGTGGACCGGAACGTCGCCCATATACTTTCTGGGGAATGTCGGCATCGGGACGGCGAGCCCCGCGACCGCTCTGGACGTCTACACCGGTACTATGAACGCAGCGACTGTCGTAGCCACCACTCACTACGGCACCCTAGCAGGTTCGAACACGGTCGCGGCGTCCGCCTCAACGTTCAGCGCGACCCCGGCCGCCTCTGCAAACGTCCTGACCGTCATCGGATCCAGCACGACCGGGAACGTCGTGCAGTTTTCCAACACGGCCGGGGGGACGTTCATCATGACCAATGCGGGTCGTATAGGTATTAACACGGTGAGTCCTTCGTACACGCTTGACGTCGTTGGAAACATCAACTTTTCCGGAGCGATAACCCAAGCAGGCTCGCCTCTTTCAGCATCTCAATGGACTGGAACTTCAGCCATCTACTTTGCGGGGAATGTCGGCATCGGAACGACGGATACTACCTACCCCCTCATAGTGCGTGGAACTGGAACATCCACCGCCGCCCCCTACTCCAATCTTGCGTACCAAGCTGGTGGATGGTACCAGGCATACGAACCGACCGCCGCCACGACCCTCAAAATTTACACGGATGGCAAAATAGGCTGTACCGAAGTGGACGTCTTTTCGGACGCGCGAATCAAGTCGGACATCCAAGACTCTGATTCGTTCAGGGATCTCGATACCGTTCTGGCCCTGCGCGTCCGTGAGTTTCGGTACAAGGATCCCATCGAACATGGGGATCGCACATACACGGGTCTCGTGGCCCAGGAGGTCAAGGAGGTTTTTCCGGCCGCCGTCTCCACCCATGAAGGCGTCATCCCAGACGTCTTCCAGGTTCCCACCTCATTCTCTGGACGTGTTTGCCAATTCACAAACAAAATTGAAGGTCTCCAGATTGGTGCCCGTGTCAAGGTTCTCGATGAGTCCGTCGAAAAGTTTCTGGAGGTCGTAAGAGTCTCTGATTTTGAAATTGAATTTGATTCTGAAATTGATGGACCAAAGGTTTTCGTATATGGTCAAGCGGTCAAGGATCTCCACACAGTCTCGTACGATCGCCTCGTCCCCGTCTTGATCAGCGCGGTCCAAGAACTTTCTAAGAGGTCTAAGAACTTTTGAGTACAAGTCCTTCGGACTTGGCCGCGGTCCAAGAGCTTTCAAAAAAGCTCAAGCGCTCCTAGGAATGGACGCCATCTTTGCCAAGTACCAGGGCTCCATCTACGAGGGAACTGATAAAGGTGTGACTCACTCCTACCTGGGTGTTTACGAACGTCTTTTCGAACCAAAAAGGGATTCCCAGATTAGACTCCTGGAAATTGGAATCTGTACCGGCGGCTCCCTTTTGGCGTGGGCAGAATACTTCACGTCACCCGAGACGGAAATTGTCGGGCTTGACGTGACGTTTGATTTACTAAAGTTTGATCTTTCTCAGAATCCTAAAATCACGGCGCACCTCATGGATGCCCGTGTTCAAATCCCTGAAGGTCAATTTGATTTCATAATTGATGATGGGTCACACTACCTCAATGACCAGGTTCGATCTTTTTTGCTTTTGAAAAAGTCTTTGAAATCTGGGGGGGTCTACATAATTGAGGATGTGTATTCCCAGGGTGACGCCGAGGCTCTTGTTAGGTTGGGCAAAATTCATGGATTTTCGGCCGAACTCGTGGATCTCCGTCAGGCCAAGGGGCGCTGGGACGACGTCATGGTCGTCTTCACAAGCTCGATCAACGCCTGATGATCGTTCCAAGTCCCCCAGTCCTTCTGCCGCAGATACGTCACCGTAGGGAACCAATGGTACTCGTACACCTTTGATCCCCACCGGAACTCGGCCATTGTCGTCAGAACCAGAACCGTCGGCCGCTTCAACAGACCCGCCAGATGGGCCATGAACGTGTCGCACGTCACCACGACGTCAACCTCCATCAGGAGCTTCATAGTGTCCTCAAAAGCGTTCGGGCCCTTGTCGATTCCGTCACTCAGATCCGTCAGGTTCGGGTGCGTGCCCTCCTGCTTAGCCACCGAAACCCACTTCAGGTCAGGCAGGTCCAGGAGGGGCTTGGCCAGGTCGAAAGGTACGTCACGCCGGTAATTCAGGAGGGGATTGATCTTCGAGGATGCCAGGTGCAGAAGCGCCTTGCCTGTGGGGTTTTGGAAGGTTGCATGTGGCGCCTGGGACAGTGCCTGCGGCACTGGCACGAAATCCCACATCGGCTGAGGTCCGTAAAACTTGATCAAATAAGAACACTCGATCCAGTGCGACGCCTCCTTTGGAATCTCTGTCACGATCTCGTACTCGGTGACCCCGGCAAACATGTGCTTCAGCCGATGCGCCACCACGATCGTCACCTTCTTCGCCTTTGCAGCCGCCAGTGGAATGTATCGAGAGTAAAACATCTGGTCCCCGTTTCCGAGCCCCTTGTTCAGAATCACCAGGTGGTCCGTCTCTTCACCCTCCCACATCGGGTATCCGTGCTCGTGCTTCGTGATGATCGACTCGCAAATCTTTGGCGCTCCCTCCTCCCAGTTTCCAATTTTCACCAGAAAATGACCCGTTCCCAGTGCTACATCCTTGTACATGAAACTGTCCTTTACGAAATAGTCCTCTCGGTTGTCGTAGATGTGCCGGAACGCCTTCTCAGCCTTTTCGTAGTCGCCAATAGCCTCGAAGTAGCCCGTCTGGTTCTTCAGGATCGATCCCAGAACTCCCTTGTCGTCCGTCACGCGCGAGATGACATCCTCGTAGTCGACGTTCTCCAGGTCTCCAGATCTCCACCGAGCCTCGAGCTGCAGAGCGTCAATCACGACGTCTCCGCCCGAAGTGATCATCATGGCCTCCTTGAACTTGGCCTGACGCGTGTACGACCCTACCAGCGACTGCTTGGCGGCCGGCCAGTCTGGCTTGTAGCACAGAGCCATCTGGAAGTGCCAGATTGACTTGTCGTCCAGGTCGTCCAGAAAGTCCAGGTCCTGTGTGTAGGTCAGACCGCAGTTGAAATGGTGCTCCGCCTTGGTCGGGTCGATGGACAGACACTGCTGGAAACAGCGCCGGGCCTTCTTTGCGTCACCGGCGTTCATTGCCATGACCCCCGCAAAGTTCAGAAACGACTCGTCCTCAGGAAAGGCAATCAGGGCCCGTTCGATCCACGAGTCAAGCTCGGGCAACTTGTTCTGGAACGCGAGGGGGACGATGAAGTCGTACGTCTCGCGACGGGTCGGATCGCACAGGAACGCGCGTTCAATGTCCTTCATGACGACCGTGACGTGCGGTGGCTTCGTTTGGGCCAGCCGGGAGTGGACGATGGCCAGAGCATAGTCGAAATTGGACTCGTCCTCCTTTAGGGCCTTTTCAGAAAACCCGAGAGCCAGAGCGGGGTCGCCATCACTCAGGGCGTGCTTGTGCAACTTGTAGTAGATTTCAGCCTTGGTCACCGTGGTCCCGCTCATTAATTTACATAGCTCTTAACTTCCTTAACTGAATCTCCTACGATGTGTGAAATTTGGGACTTGACTTTACATCTTAGATCATTTGTGAAATATACTGACCTGGCCAAGAGGATGAATTTAGATCCAAAATTAGAATCCGATTCCAGGGCCCTGAGTTGGTCCTCGACGTCCCAGAGGATTGCATTTATGTTGTAGAGGAGGGGGCGGAAGGGACCTACGTCAGGCGCCTGGGCCTCGAGGAGGTCCTTTTCCTTCTGGACGTGAGCAAGTTTCTCGGGGTCCTGGATATTCTTCAATTTTAGATCTAAAATAGTCAACTTGTCTATGATTTCAGACGCAGACATATGGGTAAAAAAAGTCTCTCGGCTTAAAGTAGAGCTATGAGTGCAAATCTTGTCGCGAATGTGACGATATCAGGGAACACGCTCGTTCTGGCGGCGTCGTCGAACGTTCAGTACATCAATGCAGCGTCCTCGAACCTCTTTACGTTTGCGGCCGGTGTCACGACCGTGAATAAGTTTCCTGCGGTTGCGGGGGGACAACAACACACCGCCGTTCTCTTGGCGGATGGGACTGTTAGAACTTTTGGGGGCAACGCTCAAGGCCAACTCGGGCTAGGGGATACAACGCAACGTGTGGTCCCTGTGACGGTCTCTGGAATTGCGGGAGCGACGGCCGTGTCTTGTGGACATTATCATACAGCCGTTCTTTTGGTGGACGGGACGGTCAGGACGTTTGGAAACAACACAAACGGCCAACTCGGCGTCGGCGACACGGCGACTCGGTTTACCCCCGTCCAGGTTTTTAGTATCTCATCGTCTGCGATGGCCGTAGCGTGTGGAGGATATCACACAGCCGTCCTTTTGGCGGATGGGACGGTCAGGACGTTTGGACTCAGTGGACAAGGTCAACTCGGTGTAAATTCAGTTGTCCAACAGAGTCTACCTCTTCAGGTTTGGGGAATTTCATCATCTGCGACGGCGATTGCGTGTGGTTATTTACACACCGCCGTCGTCTTGGCGAATGGGACGGTCAGGACGTTTGGATACAACCTATACGGCCAACTCGGTGTGAACGATACGAGCGTTCGCTATACCCCCGCCCAGGTTTTTGAAATTTCGTCGAGTGCAGTGGCCGTGGCGTGTGGAAATCATCACACCGCCGTTCTCTTGGCGAACGGAACGGTGAGGACGTTTGGGTACAACACTCGAGGCGGACTCGGTGTGAATGATACGACAGACAGGTCGACCCCCGTCCAGGTTTTTGGAATTTCATCGTCAGCGACGGCCGTTGCATGTGGAGGTCAGTACACGGCTGTCCTCTTGGCGGATGGGACGGTCAGGACGTTTGGGCGCAACACAAACGGCGGACTCGGTGTGAATGATACGACAGACAGGTCGACCCCCGTCCAGGTTTTTGGAATTTCATCGAGTGCAGTGGCTCTCGGGTGTGGTATATACCACTCCGCCCTCATCCTCGCCGACGGCACACTCCGCACATTCGGCTTCAACACCTACGGGGGACTCGGCCTCGGCGACACCGGGTCTCGCTTGACCCCCGTACAGGTCGTTTCGGCTCTTTCGTATACAGGCGGGAGTTTTAAGATTGCGGGGGGTAGTGGTCAAACGGCCGTTATTTTGGCGGACGGGACGGTTCAGACGTTTGGTAACAATGGCGCCGGCCAACTCGGTATCAATGCCACCGCTGGGCAACGTTACACCCCGGTTCAAGTTTGGGGGATCTCTTCCAGTGCCACTGCCATAGCATGTAATTCAGATTCTACAGCCGTCCTCTTGGCGAATGGGACGGTCATGATGTTTGGAAATAATAGCAACGGCAACCTCGGTGTAAACGATAACACGACTCGCCAGACCCCCACCCAGGTTTGGGGAATTTCGTCGAGCGCTATAGCCATAGCGGGTGGGTTGTATCATACAGCCGTTGTCTTGGCGGACGGAACTTTGCGAACGTTCGGAGACAATGCACAGAGTCAACTCGGAATCAATGTCACAAGTGGGACGCGTCAGACCCCCGTACAGGTTTTTGGAATTTCATCGAGTGCCGTGTCTGTTACCTGTGGATTAAGGCATACAGTTGTTCTTCTCGCAAACGGAACTGTTCAAGGATTTGGATCCAACAGTTTGGGTCAACTCGGAATCGATGCAGCTGGAGGAACGCGTCAGACGCCCGTTCAGGTTGTTGGAATTTCAACAGCAACAGCGGTGGCGAGTGCTGGATATCATACAGTTGTCCTCCTTTCCAATGGTACGGTTAGGACGTTTGGATACAATTTATACGGTAACCTCGGTGTCAACGATAACACGAATCGCCTCACCCCCGTTCAGGTTTGGGGGATCTCTTCAAGTGCCATTGCCATTGCGTGTGGATACATGCACACCTCAGTCCTTTTAGCGGACGGGACGGTCAGGACGTTTGGACATAATAATAGGGGCCAACTCGGAATCAATGTAGCCGGTGAAACTCGATCAACTCCCGTCCAAGTTCTCAACATTACAAATGCGGTGGCAATTGCAGTATGCATGCAGGGATATCATACGGCCGTCCTTTTGGCGGACGGCACGGTCAGGACGTTTGGGCAAAACGCCGCAGGTCAGCTCGGAATCAATATATCCGGTGGAACGCGCCAGACCCCCGTAACCGTCCTCAACATCTACACCGCAGGTTCCCTCGCCTCTACCACCTTCCTCACAGGCGCAGCTCAAACCAGCTTCACCTTCAACGGCCCCGTCTTCACCACCAACCTCGGTCTCGGTCGCGTCCCCGACATCTCCTACCAGCTCGACCTCAGCTCAGACGGCGCCCGTAAGCTCCAGTCCTCCACCTGGACCACCGGCTCCGATCGCCGCATCAAGTCCGATATCCAGACCGCCAATCTCGCCCGTTGTGCCGAGATTGTCGACTCCCTCGACCTCAAATACTTCGAGTGGCTCTCCGCCGAACACACAGACAAACACTCCCTCGGCTGGATCGCCCAGGACGTCCAGACCTTCTTTCCAAAGTCCGTCTCCTTGACTGAATCCGGTACCCTCGCCCTCGACTCCGATCAACTCGTCAAAGTCCTCTGGGGTGCCCTCAAACACACCCTCAATGAACACTTTGCCCCGCCCGTCCCTGACCCCGTCCCAGAGGTTCCAGTGGTGCCAGAGAGTCTTTCTGTAGATCCAGGAACTGAAGCTTCTGAAAATACGACGGAGGCGCCAGTCGTGCCAGTAGTGACAGAGGTTCCAGTCGTGACAGAAGTGACTGAGGTTCCAGTCGTGACAGAAGTGACTGAGCCCGTCCCCGAGGTTCCAGTAGCGACAGAAGTCACGGAGGTTCCAGTAGTGCCAGAAGTTACAGAGGTTCCAGTAGTGACTGAGCCCGTGGTAGAGGTTCCAGCAACGACAGAGAGTCTTTCTGTAGATCCAGGAACTGAAGCTTCAGAGAACCTTTCTGAAAATACGGTGGAGGTTCCACCGGTGACAGAGCCCGTGCCAGAGGTTCCAGCGCCAGAGCCCGTGCCAGAGGTTCCAGCGCCAGAGCCCGTTCCCGAGTAAAAACTTCGCCGCCCCTAGTAGTAGATGTCGGCGAATCTCGTCGCGAATGTGACAATCTCGGGGAATCTCACGTGTTTCAGTACGCTCTTTGCAAGTACCGCGAACGTCGCGACCGGCTTTGCCATCGGCGGCGTCTATACGTACGCCTCGTACGGTGCTAGGGTCGCGTGTGGTGTGGATCACACCGCCGTCATCATGCAGACCGGGGCCGTGAGGACGTTTGGCCGCAATGATTATGGTAAACTCGGGGTCGGGGATACCACGAATCGCCAGACCCCCGTCCAGGTTCCTGGAATCTCTGGGGCTCGGTCCGTCGCATGTGGAAAGTATCATACGGCCGTTCTTCAGAATGACGGGACCGTCCGCATGTTTGGGAACAACGACGTGGGCCAACTCGGTATCAATGTTGCCGGTGGGAGTCGGCAGACGCCCGTTCAAGCTGTTGGACTTTCTACTGGGACGGCCGTTGCGTGTGGCTCTAGTCACACCGCCGTTCTCCTGTTTGACCGAACTGTGAGGACGTTCGGATTAAACGCAAACGGCCAACTCGGTGTCAACGATACGACTTCGCGTCAGACTCCCGTCACGGTTCTTAACATTTCCACAGCGACGGCAGTTGCGTGTGGAGTTTCTCACACAGCCGTCCTCTTGGCAGACGGGACTGTAAGGACGTTTGGACGCAATAACTCCGGCCAACTCGGGTTGAATGATACGACGACTCGCCTGACCCCAGTACAGGTTTTTGGCATCTCATCGTCTGCGACGGCAATTGCGTGCGGGTTGTACCACACAGCCGTTCTCTTGGCGGATGGGACGGTCAGGACTTTTGGATTCAATGGAGATGGCCAACTCGGTATCGATGTAACTGGAGGAGGTACTAGTTCTAGATTGACCCCTGTCCAGGTTTTTGGAATCTCTTCCTCGGCGACGGCCATAGCGGCCGGAAAACACACCATCGTCCTTTTGGCGGATGGGACGATCAGGACAGTTGGACGCAATGACTTTGGCCAGCTCGGAATAAATGTAACTGGGGGGACTCGCCAGACTCCCGTCCAGGTCTTTGGTATTTCATCGAGTGCCGTGGCGATTGCAAGCGGATGGTACTTTTCAGCCGTCCTCCTCACAGACGGCACCCTCCGCACATTCGGCGACAACACTTACGGCGGACTCGGCACGGGCGACACGACGTCTCGCCAGACCCCCGCGCAGGTGGTTCAGACTCTGGCTATTCCCGCGGCGCGTACGACGGTGGTGAGTATTGCGTGTGGACGCTATCACACGGCCGTCCTCATGGCGGACGGGACGGTCAGGACGTTTGGAGCCAATAGCAGCCACCAAGCAGCAGGCTACCTCGGTGTGGATGATATTATACAGCGCAACACCCCCGTACAGGTTTTTGCAATTTCATCGAGCGCGACGGCAGTTGCGTGTGGAAGGGGACACACGGCCGTCCTTTTGGCGAACGGGACGGTCAGGACGTTTGGTGGAAACAGTGGCGGCCAACTCGGTATCAATAATAGGAACGAAAAATTGACCCCCGTCCAGGTTTTTGATATTTCATCGTCTGCGACGATGGTTGCGTGTGGCGAGATTCACACGGCCGTGCTCTTGGCGGATGGGACGGTCAGGACGTTTGGAAACGGTAGCAGCGGTCGACTCGGTATCAACAATACGGAGACTCGCGAGACCCCCGTCCCGGTTTTTGGAATTTCATCGTCTGCGACGGCAGTTGCGTGTGGTTTTCAGCATACAATTGTCCTTTTAGCGAATGGAACGGTCCGGACGTTTGGAAATAATACATTCGGCCAACTCGGTGATAATACTACGGTTGATAAAAAGACCCCCGTCCAGGTTTTTGGAATCTCGTCGTCTGCGACGGCCGTGTCTGGTGGAGATTATCACAGTGCCGTCCTTTTGGCGGACGGGACGGTCAGGACGTTTGGGCGCAATCAAGTTGGCCAACTCGGCGATAATACTACGACGGATCGTCTGGCCCCCGTACAGGTCCTTAACATTTCAACCGCGACGGCAGTTACATGTGGTTTTTCGCACACGGCCGTGCTCTTGGCGAACGGGACGGTCAGGACGTTTGGAACCGGCAGCTACGGCGCACTCGGTGACAACACTAATACGCAGAGCCTGACCCCCGTCCCGGTTTTTGGAATTTCATCTTCTGCGACGGCAGTGGCGTATGGAATGTATCACATGGCCGTCATCTTGGCTGACGGGACGGTCAGAACGTTTGGGCGGGGGGACAGCGGCCAACTTGGTAGTATCAATATAGTATCCAATTCGACAAGTCGTCTGACCCCTGTCACCGTCCTCGACATCCCCACCGCGTTCGCCTTCTTCACATCTGCAGCAACCTCCATCACCCTCGCCGCGTCCGGCGGCCAGATTTTTACCAGCTCGGCGACCGGGCCAGCGCGTACGACGAGTGTGAGCATTGCGGGGGGTCGGTATTTTACGGCGGTTGTTTTGGTGGACGGGACGGTCAGGATGTTTGGAAAAAATAACACTGGTCAGCTCGGTGTGAACGATACCACAAGTCGCCTGACCCCCGTTCAGGTTTTTGGAATTTCATCTAGCGCGACAGCCGTTGCGTCTGGATATTATCACAACGCCGTCCTCTTGGCCAACGGGACCGTGAGGACTTTTGGAGAAAATGCATACGGCCAGCTCGGTGTTGATGATACAACTAGTCGCCAGACACCCGTCCAGGTTTTTGGAATTTCATCGAGCGCAACCGCCGTGTCGGCTGGGAGGGCTCACACCGCCGTCCTCTTAGCGGACGGGACGGTTCGAACTTTTGGGAGCAATGGAAACGGAGAACTCGGCATTAATGTAAATGATGGGACGACTCGTCAGACTCCCGTCCAGGTTTTTGGAATCTCATCGTCTGCGACGGCAGTTGCGGCTCAATTGAATCACACGGTCGTTCTTTTAGCAAACGGGACGGTCAGGACGTTTGGAGAAAACCTTTACGGCCAACTCGGCATTAATGTTTCTGGTGGGACGCGTCAGACCCCC
>Ga0208966_1000563_pt1 | contig 11790 bp, 8 predicted proteins | sample GreLakmeHU45MSRF_FD_187701 | JGI IMG/M metagenome (GOLD analysis project Ga0208966, IMG submission 187701) | Freshwater lentic microbial communities from great Laurentian Lakes, MI, USA - Great Lakes metaG HU45MSRF (SPAdes) | ecosystem: Environmental > Aquatic > Freshwater > Lake | place: Great...
AATACAATACATCAACTTCCTCTTTTGATATTGCCCGATTAAATACAAGAAAATTACTAATATCTATATCAATATTATTTCCTAATCTTAAATTACCCCACCCAACAAATGCAGTACCACTTTGGTCCTGGCTAATTAAACTACCATTTCTATATATTTTTCTATTATATTTTTTGTCAATAGTTTCTTCAACTACATAAACTAAATGCGTCCATACATTAACATCTTCAGGGTAAGATGAAGCAGTTCCAGTTCCTACCCCGCATTCAAGATCATTTGCATAAAATGCTAAGCAATACGCATTATTATCTCGCGCTCCAATATGTAAATATATATTTGTTCCATGCGCAGAACCTTGTAACACAAAAAAACTATGCCCACTATTTCGCATTCTTCTCCAAACAGAAATACTAAATGATTTTCTTGCTAAATTTATTGAAGTCTCAAGAGAACCACCTGAAGTATTTATAAAATTTCTTCCATCTTCATTTATTGTATTTAATATATTTCCATTTTTTGTTAAATTATATTTAGTTCCACTTGGATTGCTGTCATCTTTATAATTATTGTCAAATTTATACCAAGCAATTAAATTAGGTGGCAAAGTGTTTTCTAATTTTACTGGCGGTGCATCTAAATATTTAAAAAATATATTGAAATTACTTGACTGAGCATTATTAGTATTATTATGAGATACATAATAGTATGCGACCTTGTAAAACTTACTTGTAGTTATCTTTATAAATTGCTTTAAATACGATGGTTTCATTTCGTTATTATATTTAGAAAATTTAAATGCAGTTATACAATTATAGTTTGTAGTATCTTTTAAATTTAATTCATCATATATCATAAGTTCCGAATATAATATATTAGGGTTGGTCTGTGACGGATTATTTCCCATGTCAACTCTAAACCTGTAATAACCTTTTTGTAAAAATATGAATGATGTTATGATATTATTTTGAAGTTTATATGAAGGGAAAGTTATTTGAGATACTGGAGGCAACTTATAAGAATTGTCTGTTTCAATACTAATATTGTAATTAGTATTTATATTTTTAATTCTTATAATTACAACTCCAGAACCTCCATTTCTATACATTATACCACCACCTCCTTTATTTTTATCAACCTCTATGAAATACCCATTCTTGAAATTTCCGGCACCACCTGATGATACACCATATGTATCAACGCCACCATTCCATCTACCACCAGAACCTCCACCGCCATATTCTACAGATTCCCCTGTAATAGATGATTTGACACCTTTGCCGCCATCACCTGTATATAATCCATTCCATCTTCTGCTACTTCCTGCATTTCCTCCCTCTGAAGATGAGGCAGCACCACCACCTGCACCACCCGTTTCCCAATTATTATCTACATTAGTTCCTCCAGAACCAGAAGAACCATCCGCAGTTGCTCTTCCACTTCCTTGCCTAACGCCTCCTCCAGCACCTGATGATTTTTGCGCAACACCAGTTTTAGGGTCAATATAGTTTGCAGTAGGCGCTATTGTTGGTGTAATTCCGGGGTTATCATTTTTCCAACATCTGTATCTCCAAACCCAACCATACCACCTCCATTCGCAAATTCCTACATTCCAACCATATCCGCCGCCGCCTCCACCTCCTGCTAATTTAATATCTAAATTATTTCCAATAAATGTGCTTTCATTACCTACTGTTCCTGCTTGATTATTATCAACAGTTACACCGCCTTTACCAACATTAATATTATATATTCCTGCACTAAGTGTAATATCTTTAAATTCTTTTACATCTCCACCACCGCCTGCACCACCAGCCCCGCCTCCAGCACCACCACCGCCTACAACTAAAATATCGCATATATAACCAGTCTCTGGGACGATAAAAGAATATGGGGTTTTACTATTTCCATTATTATTAAATTCCAAATATATTTCATTAGAATTAATATATTTGCATTTTACACCATTCGGTATATTTAATTCTTTAATTGTGTTTTTATAATAACCTTTGTTATAATTAAATATTTTAGTAATTCCATCATTCTTAGTTAAATTTAGAATATCTACAAATTTATTGTTATCCGTAGAAAAATTATTTTTAGCAGAATATGCTTCGGAAATCAGAGTATCTTTTGATGCAATATTAGAATTTAACCCATTAATTATTTGCTTTTCATTATCCGTGATGGTTTTTTTTCTATCATCTATTTTAGCATTTAAATCATCAATAATTGCAAACTTATAATCAATATTACCAGTATATTTAGACCAATCTATAATATTCATATTTACACCATTTAATCTAAAATTCGCACTATTATTAGATGCTTTATTTCTGAATATAGCGAAAGAAGTAACATTTAATTCCGATATAGTTGTTGTATAATTTTTAATTTGTGATAGCGGGCAAACATACGATACATAATTAAAAACATATATTTTTGCTTTCATATTAATCTCATCTTTAATAAATATTTTGAATAAATTGTTTGTAGTATCATATTTAATACCATGCGTTGCCAAAATTGCAAAATCAAAAACCGCATTTTTTTTGATTTCATCAAATACTGTCTGACCGCTATTTAATTGTACTTTCAATATATCAATAATATTCTTATTACTGTCAAAAAGTAATTTGTAAAATTTCTTATCTCTTATAGAATCGATAGTATTATATTTTAAAGAGCAAATACTATCTAAAACATTAGTGAAATTATCACCGGCATTATCCTTATTTAAAAATTGAATTGAAGTATACTTTAAACCACCAAAAATATTAGTATCTATCTCTGTATTATTTAAGGTGCCTTTTGAATCATATTTAACAACTTTATTTTCAGAATACTCAAAAGGTTTAGCTGAACCCTTGCCTCCGTAGTCAAACATCTTAAAACATTTACTTGTGAAATCAGAATTAATAAACTCGTCAGAATTAGTTTTTGTATTCGTATATGTTTTTTTTGGATAATTTATAACATTCCCATAATTATCTGTATATGTATCAAACTCTTCCCAACCGTCAAAAGTATAACTGCATTTTTTCATATTATCTGATTGTCTATCGCATTCATCTATTTTATCCTTACTTTCTGTAAAATATACTTTACAATCTCTTAACTTATATTTATCATTTGCGTCTGTAGAACTACTTATTTCATTCTTATTCCTACCGGGATATTTATCTTTAGGATAAGTACTTCTATTATTTAAACTTCCTGTTTTGCTTTCAATAGTTTTAATATCTACTGAACCTTCGTCATATTTCTCCAGAATATTATTGTGATATACTCGGAGGTAATATAAGACTGCTATGAACAATATTATAATTAGCGACAATAACCCCACAAATTGTAAATATGAGTTAAAATCGTGTAAAGAACATTTAGAATCCATAATTTTATTATCCTCTATTATTATTTATTATATATATTATTATAATAAATAATAATATATCCAAATATATATAATTATAATTATAAAAATGAAACTTTAAAAAGTCATAGTTTAAATTTGATTAAAATATTATACGTTGGCCCTTTCCGTTGTATCTTGGAGTTCCGCCCTTCTAGGTTGAGAGGCAAGTGTTCTCGTAGAAGAAGCAGAACTGCGCGATGATGGAGGAGATGTGCTGAGTAAACTTCCTCTAGAAATGGCGTTGGATTTAGATATCATCCATCTCCTCATAAGTGTCATCACGCTCCTCCAGGAGTCCGGCTATGGGAGATAAAGACATATGTGCAGCGGTGATTGCGGGAACAGTATAATAAAAATCATCGGCATCCTTATCCTTAGTATGTTCAAATAATTTTTTATCATCTTCATCTTCATCTTCATCTTTTTGCGCACATAATAACATTCCTTTTCTATAACGTTCTAATTGTGCTACTATATCAATTATATATACTATTAAATAATTTTCAATAGTTATTTTATCAATATCTTCTATTTTAAAATCAACATGTATATCAGTATTATACTTATAATTATGAAATGATGATAATTCATTATCAGATACCATAAATATATATTTACTTAATAATTTATCAAATAGAACTTTGTTAGTAGTTACGGATTGTTTTTCTTTTAGGAATTTTAATAATTTTTTTCTAGCATCTACTACATCCTCATGAATAGATTTAAATACATCGTCTATAGCTTTTAAATTTTCGAAACATTCATTTTTATCTATATTTCCAATTTTTTTAGTTGTTAAACGTTGAGCTGCGTTTGTTATATTTTTTACCCCTTTTACAAAAAAATCAGCAATTTTACTTCCACCTTCTCTTTTCAATTTTGGATTTTTAATACCGCATTTTATAATATATTTTTTAATAATGTTTATAATCTTATCAACATTTACATTTTTTACTCTCTTTTTAGGAACAGATTTTTTTGGTTTTTCAACAGATTTTTTTGGTTTTTCAACAGATTTTTTTGGTTTTTCAACAGGTTTTTTTGGTTTTTCAACAGATTTTTTTGGTTTTTCAACAGGTTTTTTTGGTTTTTCAACAGGTTTTTTTGGTTTTTCAACAGATTTTTTTGGTTTTTCAACAGGGTTTTTTTGTTTGCTAATCATATTGTCAATATTCTATTATATTATAATATTATTAATAATATTATATAATCAATATCTATTTATCGAATACCTTTGGTATAAAACAGAACAAAATAAATTATAAAAGCAAAAAATAATGTAAATATAAATGCAGTTCTATATATATCAAAAGAACTATTTATAATAAACTCAATAATTGTATCTTTTTCATTATACCCATATATTATTAAGGGGATTACGATAAGGAATAAGCAATAGAATGTAATAATTACTATAAAATATGCGTATATTTTATTTTTAATATCATCTAAACTATTTTTGAACAAATCGCATACATTATTTATTTTATCTGGTATATTTTTTGCTAATCCTAATATGTAATACTTTGTATAATTATTTCTCTTATTATTAATTAATAAATCAAAATAATCATTAATATATTTAATATATTTTATTTTATCATTTTCTTTATAATCTTTTTCATATATATCTAATATTAATTTTAATATACTGATTTGATTATTCTTTCTTTCTAATTTTAATCCTTTTGCTATACTAGCAACATATTCATCATTATTTTTCTCTAGTTTAGATTTAATATCCTCATCATTTGTATTAGTTACATCATTTTCTAACATAAATATTATTATTTTCTTTAATTCTTTTAAATAAGAGGGGTTGTTTTTTGCTAGAATATTGTCAATAATATCTTTTTTATATTCGTTATCACACCCTTCAAAAGTATCATTTATATATACACGTCTAAATTCGTTATAAGTTATAATTATAATAAGTGTAAATAAATATGGCATCATCGCGATATAAAACAACATATTAAATTTGTATGGTAATGGGTCATCATCATAAAATTTATTACACCAGAACCATATACATAATACAGCAAGAAAACTAATGCTAAAAATAGACACGATAGTTATAAATATTGATGATTTAGTATTTAACAGATACTCATCAATATACATAATATCATCTTCTTTCAAATACTCGAATATAGGTTTGTCTATAAAAGTTCCCCCGCGACCTGTCGATACTTTATTTAAATTAAAGCATGCATTAATAAATATAATAGTAGCTATTCCAAATAATATACAAGAAATATATAGCAAAAGATAAGAAAAGAAATTATAAATTATTAAAATATCGTTTGCCCCTCCTCCAGTTTTTTTATGCTTTCTATTATTTATCATAAAATATACTTAATTACTTAATTTATATACATATAAATATATAAATATAAATATATATATATATAACATAAAATGATTGAATATTGCATAGGGGATTTAAAATATTATTATAATAAATATGATGATGATATTAACATATATGATGTTGAATTAATAAAAAAAATAGAAGATACATATTCAAATCTAACAGATGATGAATACGTAAATAATAATATATATCATATATTTCCTGTATTTGTTTGCGCAATTGCAACAAATTTAATACTGAGTGTTTTTTTAGCATATAGTTAAATGCAAAATATTAAATAATATTATTATTTAAGTTTAAAAACATATAAATTTTATATTAGTATGGCCAATAGTATTACACCTTCTGGAACATCAAGAAATGCTTTTGAACTTTCAATAACAGATATCGTATCTGCAGGAAGTATAACTGCAAAATTGTTTAAAGGGATTGGGAAAGACTTGACGAATATAAAAGCAACTAATATAACTGAAGGTCTGCTAGCACTATCATACGGAGGAACCGGTAATAATACATATATTAATAATGGTCTAATATATAATACAGGAACTAGATTGATAAATGATTCAGATTTAACGTGGGACCCTGGAGAAAAAAAACTCAAAATAAATAATAGAGATTTTGTAGAAGATACAAGTAATTATGTTAAAAACACTTCAAATAAATTTATAGATATATTAAATACTACAAGTAATATAATCATAGAGAATATATCTTTGAATACTAATAATGTTAGCAATTATATATTATCTACAAGTAATACATTAGCAAAAAATATAAACGCAAACATAAATGTTAATAATATTGCATCTCGCGTAAATTTAGGAAGTGTGATAATAGGCGGTGGTCTTTATATTAATACTGGGGGTGTTATTAGCACAACCGAAGAAGTTATTATTAAGAATACTCCTACAATTGTAAATTCACAACTCCAATTTGAACCTATTGAAGGTGTAAATTATAAGGTTTGTAAGTTTCTATATAATCCTTCATTAGGAACAACATTTGATAGAACAAACGGGGATAATAAATTAGCAATTAGGTATATATTTTCAAGTAATTATTTAATAAATGATAATAATAGGTTAAAAATAAGAAATATTGGGTATTTTCAACCAGACCCAATTGGGTATTTTCAACAAGGCGGAACAACAATATTAAATTTATTTGGGAATGTATCTATAAAACCAGAAAATATAGAAAATTTAAATATAGAATATACACCACTAAATACAACATATTTAGAGTTCAATTCACCTAATAATACTATAAATGCATATTGTAAGTTTGAAACGGACTTTAGTCTTAATGATATATATATAAAACCGAATAATAATCATTCTATTACCATTAGTATGTGGTTTAAAATTAATAATAATAATCAAAAAATAACAATATTTGAGTTTAGAACGGAATTAAATATAGATATACCTCACCAATTTATAATGACGTATTTAAATGAAACATTAACAATTTATTTTGATGAAAGCACTAATAGCGTGACTAAAATTAAACTAATAAGTTCAATTCCAGGCATATACACAAAACGTTGGCATCATATAATATTGACTATTGAAAGAATAACAACCGGAACTAATATAAAAATAAATTTTCTTATTAATGGTAAAGAAACATATGAATTTATAGGGAGAAATGACATATTTTTTTATAATGGTTTTCGAAATTATACAGAAAATAGCATATCAAAATATAATAATTCAAATTATAATTTATGCATATCTGATTTCAAAATATATAATTATTTGTTATCAGAGCAAGAAAAACAGGAACTATATAATACAAATAAATATACTAAATATAATATAGATTTTCAAGATACAGATACTATATGCGATATCCTTGTATTTGGAGGTGGCGGAGGAGGGAGTTCAAATTACGGAGGTGGTGCTGGCAAATTAGTATATATTAACGATGCATATATATCGGAAGGATTAAAAACAATAAAGATTGGAAGAGGCGGGAGTGGTTATAATTCTAATATTAATAATATTCAAACCTCATTTAATGGCAACAATACAACTTTTGGAATAGGTGATAATGATGAATTAAAAGCAGATGGTGGTGGTTCTATAACTTATCCTATTAATAATGATAATACATATTATAATATACCTATTAATAATGTTGGAGGATGCGGTTCAGGTAATAATGGGGCTATTACGAATTTTGATATAACAAATAATTTATATAATTTTCTAGGTTATACGAGTAATATATATTATCGCGGTTATGTAGGGGGTCCTCACGGGGGCGGTGGTGTAGGGAAGCATGGTGTCGGTAATAATACGGGGGAAGCATTATATGATATAGATGATATTACTAATCTAAATATAAATACCTATAAATATTTTAATTATCGTAATAATGTAAATTTTAAAAATGACTTTAATTTAATTGATAGTAGTATTGGACAACTATCACTAGAACCAGTATATAATACTTTCCAAGTATATATCGGTTGTGGTGGGTATGGAAGTAATAATATAGGTGCAGAACTAAATATTGGGTATAATTCGCATAATAGTGGTAGTGGCGGTAATTATGGAGAAAATGGAAAGAACGGTGCTTTATTAATAAGGGTTTTAACAAAGATAGACCGAAATGTATTACCAAGTTATGTAGCAAATACTTACAACTATATTAATACAACTAGTAATAATATTATAAAATATATTAATACAATGTCAGATTCAAGTTATGAAATATGGACGAGAAATAATACTGATATATATTTTGGTAATAATTTGGTTGGAAATGTAGGGATTGGTATGCAAACAACAGGAGATTTTAAATTAGAAGTTTCATCTTCATATGGGAGGACGACAACCGGTTCTGTTGGTCCTTTTGGTATTCATACTAATCAAAGCAACGCTATTATAGTGGGAACACAACTAAGTTCGACTTTTAACGCAAATATATGTGCTAAATTCAATTCGAGTATATGGGCAACAGGAAATATAATAGCAAGTAGTGATGAACGAATTAAAAAAGATATAAATGACATTTCTGATGATAGAGCATTACAAATGATATTAAATATACAACCTAAAACATATAATTATATAGATTGGATTAATAAAGGAAGTAATAACATATATGGTTTCATAGCACAGCAGATTAAGGATGTAATACCTGATGCTGTTAAAATAGAAAGAGAATTCATACCAAATATATTTTCAACCGCTGTTTATAATACTATCGGTAATATTATAATATTACCAAATAATTCTATAAATGTAGAGAATATTATAAATAAATATAGCAAGGTTAAATGTTATGATATGAGTAATAATATTATAATAGTGGAAGTCATAAAAATAATTAACGAATATTCATTTAAAATCAAAGACATAAATTATTTGAATAATTTAATATTTGTGTATGGGACAGAAGTAAACGACTTTCATGTATTAAATAAAGAGTACATTAATACTCTTAATGTATGCGCGGTGCAAGAACTTCATCGCAAAATAGTTTTACAACAGAATGAAATAAATAGTTTAAATGAAAGAGTAAATACTTTAATACATTTTATTGATCTAAGTAAATAATATATAATATATAATATATTATATATAATATCAATAATTATTAAGAATATATATAATAGTATGGCAAATAGCACTTATAATATAGATACAACAACGCGTGATTACGAACAACAAGACGGAGATTCCAATATTGGTCGCATCGAAGACCTTATCAAAACAACATATAACTCAAGAGAAGTTCTCGGTGTAAGTGATAATCATGTAGAATATAATTCTGGAGTTTGCACGGTAGGAAATATAACTGTAGCAGATATTTTAAATCTAAGTAGTATTAGAGGCGGTAGCAAAATGAGTTGTGGATGTGGAATGAAAGGTGGGTGTCTTTCATGTAAAGATGGAGTTAAAAATATTACACACATATATAAAACTGTTCATATTATAATACCAGAATTATATAGCAAATATAATAGTGATTTAATTAAAAAGAAACCGACTAAGGCTAAAAAAAGTAAGAAGGGCAAATAACTGTTTAGATATTATTATTTATTTTAATTTTAAGGTAAATAATGCTCCTTGTTTTTTTCGTAAGGTATATATTTATGAATATTTATATATACCTCTTCTTTTCCTATCTTTGCATAATTACTAATTATACTTAGCATATCTTTAGTTTTACTGCGAAAATCTACTAATGATTTATCTATTTCTATCTGAGGGTCAAACCCGTATATGTGCTTAAACTTATTAGGTATAACAAATATTAAAGAATAAAAAATTTCTAAAATATTATTTTTAATATCAGTAAATATTGGCAAATAGGTATTTATATCATATCGGTCTGCTAATATATATATATATATTTTCATTAATTTATCCATATTAATAATCATATTAGAATATTTTGGTTTATCAAATTTTTTAATAAATCTAATATTGAATAATATGTCCATAAACTCTTTGTTTTTAATTAAATATTTAGTATTTTTATTATTTTTATTAATATAAAAATTATCAGTAGATAATTCTACAATATCTTTAACTTCTTTTTGTATATTCTCTATTTTTATATTATTATCCGTATTCTTTGCAATATCATTTTCCTTGATATAATTATTAATATAGTAAAATACTATAATGATAATGATAATTGTTATTAGAACAGATGAGTTATTTTTACTGAGTATATAGTATATAATTGCTAATAAAATAATAATATAATAAAATCTATTCAATAACTCATTAATTATCATATTTAAATATCTATATTATTTTAATTCTATATATGAAAAAAATAAAAATGTATATTACATAGATGCACTATCAATAAAAAACATGATAAATGATAATATTACTATCATAATCCCTACATATATTTTTCTATTATCTTTTGTAAAAATATTAATTAAAATAAATATGTAATTATTGGTATTGATATAATCTTTTTTATTATATGCATCAATTATATCGTTAATAATATCTATTAATGACTGCAGAGTATTTTTATACAGTTCTTTAATTGTCAAATTATATATAGGTTTTATATAAAAGTCTTTAGGGACTGTATCTGGTAATGTTTCTAATAAACTATTTAATTTTATTTCAATCTGTTTTTCTATGTATTTATCGATATCCTTAATATCTTTGGTATCCTTAATATCTTTGGTATCCTTACTAATATTAATATTGTTGTCCATTTATAATATTATACTTAATCGTATATAATATATTTATTATTAAATAATGTCCATCATATCTATATTTGCTATTAAATTGCGCCTACAACAGTATCTATTAAGACCTAATTTATCTAATATATGTCCCGTATGAATCTTTTCAAAATTTTTATATGCAACATCAACATCATTAGTTTCATCAATCTTACTCTTCTCTTTTTCATAATAATCAGAAATATCCGCCATTACTTTTCCGCATGTAAAACATCTAATCGGTATAATCATTTTCTATATTAATTCTATATTATATTATATATAATCATTTTTTATATATTTATTATATCGTAAAATATATGATAATAATAATATTATATTATATTAAGAATAATTAAAATGTCATTTGGTCCTATATACGCAAAAATTCGTGAGATGGAAGAACGATTAAATAAGGTCGAAACATCTCCTGTATCACAACCTACAAATAATAATGTATCATCGCATGTAATAGATTATTTAACTGCTATTTCCATCCTTGCTACTAAGGATGAACTAGTACCCCTTGCTACTAAGGACGAACTAGTACCCCTTGCTACTAAGGACGAACTAGTACCCCTTGCTACTAAGGATGAACTAGTACCCCTTGCTACTAAGGATGAACTAGTACCCCTTGCTACTAAGGATGAACTAGTACCCCTTGCTACTAAGGATGACCTAGTACCCCTTGCTACTAAGGATGAACTAGTACCCCTTGCTACTAAGGATGAACTAGTACCCCTTGCTACTAAGGACGAACTAGTACCCCTTGCTACTAAGGAT
>Ga0208966_1000565_pt1 | contig 11739 bp, 18 predicted proteins | sample GreLakmeHU45MSRF_FD_187701 | JGI IMG/M metagenome (GOLD analysis project Ga0208966, IMG submission 187701) | Freshwater lentic microbial communities from great Laurentian Lakes, MI, USA - Great Lakes metaG HU45MSRF (SPAdes) | ecosystem: Environmental > Aquatic > Freshwater > Lake | place: Great...
TCGCAGCACACGATTTTAGCTCGTGTGGTGAGGGAGGCGGACTTTTGTTTTTTGGTGATTAGAATCTGGTTGAAGAACTCATTGACCAGGTCAGAACATGTTTTTTCACTTTTTGAAATTGTCCTCGCGGACCCACGCGTTGCACACATATTTGATTCCCGAGGAAATTGGCAGACCTGCATGGAGCGCCTTCGGATGGCACTGTGCCGCGTCATTTGCAAGAGGACGGAAAAAGATTGCCGAACCTGGCGCCGCTTTCATTTTCACGTCCCCGTGATCAGGAAAATGAGTCTCACCATCGGTGAATTCATCATTCAAATAGACGAGCAGAGTTCCTACCCGCTGACCACCTTTCATTTCAAATTCTCTACACGCTGTGGAATCGTCGCAGCACGAGTCGTGATGAGCCTTGTAATAGGTGCCTGGTTTGTAGCGAACAACCTGGAGATCTTCGCAGCACCCCATATGTCTGCCTGTTAATCCACACGCCTTTTCAAAAACCTTTTTTGCAACGGGATCATCCTTCGATATCCAAGCCGTCTCGCTGGTGCGCGAAGAGTCCGGTCCTTTTACACCGACTACACTACTTGGGGAGAACAAAGAATTCGCCTTTTCCATCAAGTATCTACAGTCGTCTTTGGTCAATACAGAATCCACGACGACTGGAGGCTCCCATGGGTTTGTAACCTTTGTGAAGCCGCGGCCTCGAGTTGTACTCCAGCAACACATTAAAATTAATAAAACGATTACGAGTGGTACCAGGAACCTCCACATTTATTTTTTTCCAATATTATATTATGGAGGACTTTGCAAAATATTGCAAGAGAAATAAAAAACTAATCGTTCCAGACAGACGGTTTGTGATTTCACTGGGAGGTGGTATGGCGGTCAAAATGTACCTCACGGATCGAGGCGTTGATCCTTTGCCCAAAAAGGTGGAGAGTACGCGGGACTATGATTTTACATTCGCCGTGAACCACCCGTTGTCAGATGAGGAAGTTCCACGGTACTCCTTGGCCATGTACAATTTCATGTATAAATTCATCAAAGGTTTCGTCCGTCCAGACAGTTTAAAAATCAAGAGCTATATGCGAAAGTCATTTATACCCGCAACCGGTAAACGCACTTACCACGTCGTTCAATTCAAAACTGCTGACGGAGAAGATTTTATTGACTGCACGCTTTCCTACGTTCCAGGAATTTCTCACCATCAGATCAACTCTGTATTTGCCCGCAAATATGGAATTCCAATCAAGAGACTCAAGTACATGTACAAGGATGTGCTCGTGGTTTTGGCTGGTTCGTTCGTGTACAAGAAGATTTTGTCCCGTAATCCTCTCGGGAAGGAAAATCCGGAGAAAGGTCAGCGGAACGTAGCACGCGTAAAGGCTCTCAGAAAGTTTCGAAGCGTTCAAACGCCAAAAACTACAGAGTTTCTCAAAGCTGTTCAAACCAAAAAAATGCCCCTTGCAGTTACAAAGGCTCGTGCAGTCATTCGAGAAATTGCCCGTATTCGAAAATTAAATACCGGTAAGTAATAAGATGGCGAATCGGTACGTGGGTCTCCTTATGAACTCGCGGACACAGGCTCACGCCTTCCACCTCACGACCAGCTCCTTCGCTGAACACAAGGCTCTTCAGGCTTACTACGAAGGCATCGTCCCTTTGGTCGATGCATGGGCCGAGGCGTATATGGGAAAGTACGGCCGCCTCAAACGCGTCAGTCTGAACAAGCGCTTCATGAAGGATCCTACAAAGGCCAAGCTGTACTTCAAGAGCCTTCTGATGCGCGTCCGGGCGATTCGCCTTCCACGGGGGGACACGTATCTGAAGAATATTCAGGATGAAATTGTGGCGCTGATTCGTTCGACGCTCTATATGCTATCATTGAAGTGAGCACCATGGCCGAAGTTAAGATGCAAATTTGAGACATTCTGAAATGGGCAAAAAGAGACGCCATCTGATTGTCCGATAACATTTATTATTAAAAGAGTGTGTATCTTTTAACAATATATGGAGTTGCATCCATTTGATGTGGTTTCGGGCGGAGAGATGAAGCGATATGGGCGCGATGAGGATGGTGGTTACGTCATTTACGACGACCCCCTGGGCGCAACACACCTTCTAGGTTACGGAGTGGACAAGGATGTTTCGTTTGAAAACGAGCTCACAGAGGCGTGGGGGATCAAGGCGCACATTTTCGATCACACGATTGACGAGGTGCCTCTTACCGGTGCGAATGTCACGTATCTCAAGGAGGGGATTGGCGCAGTGGACGCACCGCCTCTTTTCAGTCTCGAAAATCATGTCAAGCGTTTCGTCCCAGATGGCTCCAATTTTGTTTTGAAAATGGATGTCGAGGGAGCCGAGTGGGACGTCCTTGAAAAGGCGGACCTCTCCCGTGTCAGTCAACTGATAGTGGAGTTTCACGATCTAGAGCAGCACTTATCGTTTGATTTATTCAAGAAATTGAATGAGACGTTTTACCTTGTACATATTCACGGGAACAATTGTCACAACCAGCCTTGGATATATATAGACCGGGTTCACAATATGCCACGGTATATTGAATGCACATATGTTCGGAAGGATCTCGTCACGGCCGTACCCAGTGTACGCAAGTTTCCGACCCCCCTTGATCGCAAGTGTCGTCGGGACGTACCGGAGCTTGAGCTCGGGTTTTGGAATCCTTGTGAACGCCCAGTGTCTTTTGTTCTCGAGGAGGGGACGGACACGACACTCCTCAAAAAGGTCATGACCAAGGAGGATGAAATCGTTTACAAAATTGAGGATGCGAAATGGCCATTGAAATTCAAGTTGTACAAGGATGATGTATTCCCCTATGAAATTATCATGAAACTTGTGAATGTACCGGACGGGAACGTGGTGATTACAGAGGTTTATAACGGAGCATTTTTCATTAAATCCGTTCGGGTTCTATTTCCAAACGAAAAATACATGGAAGTTCCCGACAGAATTCATCGCATCATACTCTAGAATATTCTAGAAAAGAGTCGAAAATTTCCTTCTCGACAGGTGAGTGACCTTCCCACAAGCATGGTTTGTATTCAAAATTGAACCAGGTTGGATCGTCATAATACTGGTTGCCCTCCCCATACATGATGTGAAAAATGTTCTCTAGTAGAGCATAGTGCTTACCTATCATCGTATTCGTCCATGGGCACAATTCCGGCTCCTCTTCTAACATCACGTTATACATGTGTTTGTACAATTCCTTGGGAAATCTACGAATTCTCTCCTTGGACACGATAAATTGCGAGTTTGGCTGGAAGCCAAGTTTCGCCGTGCTCGTGGGCTTCAATTCAGCTGGGAGTTTGAAATCGTCCCACAATTTCGGCATGTCCAACACCCCCTTCTCGTCGTGAAATTTATAGAATCTGACCCAACCGTTCAGTGGTATGTAGCCGTGCGCAAGGTTTGCGCCCTCAATAACCTCGAGAAGTGGGCGCTCGTGTTTTTGATGATAGGCCGTCTCGTGACCGTGTAAAAACGCGATATGATCTGGCAAGTCGTCATAGTTTTCAATTATGTATTTAAAATAAGAACTCTCAGCACCGCCCTTGTTCGGAAGGACCATCCAGGGTGTGAAGCAGCTAGGTGCAGACCCCACCTTGTCCACCATCACGACTGGGAACTTGGAATTTTTGAGCCACTCCATATCCTCCTTCCAGTGATTCGTGACAATGATCATATATCTGTGTTCAAGTAAATTCTTTAAAGAAAAAAACCGCATCAAGTCCATTTTAATTGAGGAAGATGATGATTCATTTTTATACAAGTTTCTATGAATTCTTTTTCTTCAGGTGTATGACCCTCCCATAGGCAAGGGGTATATTCAAAATTGAACCACGTGGGATCGTGATAATATGTTATATTATACGCATACATGATGTGAAAAATATTTTCAAGTAGAGCATAGTGCCGTCCAATTGGTTTATTAACATAAGGACATATTTCTGGTTCTTCCGTGAGCATAACATTGTACATGTGTTCGTACAATTCCTTGGGAAATCTACGAATTCTCTCCCTGGACACGATAAATTGAGAGTTTGGCTGAAAACTCATGATGGAGTGGAGTGGTGGTTTTATTGCAGCTGGAAGTTTGAAATCGTCCCACAACTTTGGGAGATCCATAACACCCTCTTCATTTTGAAAATTGTAAAATCTGACCCAACCGTTCAGTGGTATGTAGCCGTGCGCAAGGTTTGCGCCCTCAATAACCTCAAGAAGTGGGCGCTCATGCTTTTGATGATATGCCGTCTCATGACCGTGTAAAAACGCGATATGATCCGGTAATTTGTGATAGTTTTCAATTATAAATTTGAAATATGAACTCTCGGCGCCGCCCTTGTTCGGAAGGACCATCCAGGGCGTGAAGCAACTTGGAGCCGATCCCTCCTTGTCCACCATCACGACGGGGAACTTGGAATTTTTGAGCCACTCCATATCCTCCTTCCAGTGATTCGTGACAATGATCATATATCTGTGTTCACGTAAATTCTTTAAAGAAAAAACACACGTAAATACTATATGAAGTACTTGGTGACTGGTGGGGCTGGTTTCATTGGGAGTCACCTTGTGGATAAACTGATTAAACAGGGACATCAAGTTGTGGTGATTGATAATCTACTGAGTGGATCTGAGCAGTACGTGAACGCCAAGGCGGTGTTTCACAAGTGCGACATCCGCAACCTGGATGAAATTCTCGGGCATTTTGAAGGGGCGGATGGCGTGTTCCACCTCGCCGCAATTGCACGAACTCCGTGGTGTATAGACGATCCGGTACTTGCGTATGAGACGAACGTTATGGGGTCTCTCAACATCCTCGAGGCGGCACGGGTGAAGGGAGTGAAGCGTGTCGTCATGACATCCTCCAACGTCGTATATGCGTTCTTCACGCCTTATAGATCGTCAAAGGAGGCTCTCGAGGCTCTTGGCAAGGTTTACACCGACATGTACGGAATGTCGGTAATTTGTCTGCGAAATTCAAACGTCTATGGTTCGCGCCAATCCGAGCTCGGCCCCTCCCCCAATGTGTTCTCAGCGCTCAGAAAATGCAAAAAAAACAATGGATACATCGAGATCACCGGGGATGGCACACAGAGCCGCGACTTTACTCACGTGTCTGATATCGTATCAGGTCATATAGCGGCCATGAACTGCCAGGAAACGGGGGTGGCTGACCTGTGCACCGGGGTGAATCACAGTCTCAATGAAATTGCCAAGTTTTTCGACTGCCCAGTCACGTATGTTCCAGACCGAGCAGGTGACGTGAAGCACATTTGCCAGAATCCCCAACCTGCTCTTGATATGCTCAAATGGCAAGCCGTTGTTCCACTCGCCGAAGGGATGAAAGATTTTTTCAGTGATGATAAATACCTTAAGGAGTAGATACTAATAATCAACAGATGAAGGTTGTCGTGAGTCTGACAACAATCCCAAGTCGGTTCGACAAATTACAGACCGTCATTCCTAATCTACTCGCGCAGACGTGTCATGAGGTTTGGCTCAATATTCCTATGAAATATAACAGGTTTCCAGATTGGGATGGACGGCTCCCGGATCTTTCTAATTTTGGTTCTAAATTGAAAATTAATAGGGACTGTGAGGACCTGGGCCCGGGCACAAAGTTCATGGGGGTGGCCACCCATCTTGACCCCGAGGACCTCATAGTCTATGTGGATGATGACACCAATTATGATTCTAAATTAGTGACGAATCTTTTGAAATGGTTCATGACCGACACGAAGAGCGCATGGGGTCTGAGCGGTTTCAATTTTGAAACATATTTTGAGGGTAAATTCCCTCGCCAACACGGCGTCCCCCTAGACGTTCTCGAGGGCTACGGGGCAGTCATCGTCAAAGCGGGGTGGCTTCAGACGGTCTTGCCCGAGTTTAAGGAACTTCTGGATGTGACGTGGCACGACGATATGATCCTGTGCAACCTCTTTGAGAAGAATGGCATCCAACGCAAAACGGTCTTTGTCCCCGAGTGTAATTTAGGACAGATTAAGCAGTATCAGTATGGTTTCGAGGCTGATGCTCTTCATCACGTGGCCGGAGAGGGTGGGCACACGGCGAACAATCTCCAGATTCTAAAAAACTTTGAAGATAAGGGTAAAAATTACTACAAGTTTAAATGCTCGTAGACACCTTCATGTTCTACAATGAATTTGACGTCCTGGAGCTTCGTCTCGAGTGTCTCGACAGATACGTAGACCGTTTCGTACTTGTCGAGGCTGAGGTGAACCACGTGGGCGGCCCCAAGGAGTTGTATTTTCAAAACAATAAAGAGCGTTATGCCAAGTGGCTTCACAAGATTTCGCACGTTATCGTCAAGGCTGAAGAGGCTCCAAAGGATGAAAGCCCTTGGTCGCGTGAGAAATATCAGCGCGAGTGCGTTCTCCGGGGACTCGTGGATGGCGCTCACGCCGACGGCTCCATTCATGGACCCGTACCCAACGAGTCTATCGTCATGATCAGTGATGTTGATGAAATTCCGGATATGACCAAGATTCCATTCGAGAAGCTTCCACACCTCATCACATCTGTTCATATGTGGATGTTTGAGTACTCGATGGATTATCTGTTTACGGGCGAACCGTGGTTTGGTACGGTCATAACTAACTGTGAACTCTTCAAGCGTGCAGGACCGAATCATCTTCGGGATAATCGCTGGAAGTTTCCGCATTTTCGCACAGCCGGGTGGCACCTCAGTAGCTTTGGGACGCCTATGCACATCTGGAAGAAGATGAGCACATACGCACACGCTCGGGACGCCGCACACATTATTCAAGATCCAGAGACGTATCAGAAATGGATCGAGGGTGGCGTTCACATCGACGGTCAAACGCAGCTCATACCTCGCCCACCCGAGGTGTCTCTACCCGCACCTGTCGAAGTTCTTCGTAGACTAAACCTGGGGAAATTCCCATAAATCGCGCCTTGCCTCTGAGGAGTTTAATAATGTCATCAACGTGCATAAACTTGAAAAAACGCCGCTTTTCCTTCATATGCTGAAAAGATCCAGACCTCTCCTCCGCCAGGCCCTGACAGACTGGCCACGCCACCTCTCGGAGATCCATCAATTCAGCTTCTAAATTGTCTAGGCGTTGGAATACATGCTTCTCAAATTCAGAGAGGCTGCCCATCTTACCCTAACAGCATATCAGACGTTTATTTAGAGTCCCCGCATTTGTAATTGATACACAAAGCAGCGGCAACGGCAAACAATAGGCCGAGCCATTGGATCCAGTGAGTGAATTTCTCACCAAAAAACAGCCAGGCTGTGATTGCTCCACCAATCACAATCATGGCCTCCCACATTATACACGTCCACATCATACTGGCACTGGCCAACGTCTTCACAAGAAAGAACAAAACAGCCATCCAGGCAAGGATGCCGAACATGAGGTTGTGGTGTTTGCCCTCGTCGGCGAACCACTTGAGGTGGGCGTTGCCGACGAGCTCGGCAGCCGTCATGGCCAACACGTACATAAAGCTCATCTATTGTAATTCCTGAGAAACTATTTTCGGAACAAAAATCAGATGGACGGCTGGATCCTGTGGCTTGCCTCGTGGAATCCAGTGCCCCCCCTGAACCGCCGCCAACGCGAGATTTTTCTGACAATTTTGTACAAAAATCAAATTGAATTACGCGTAGCTTTTTTGATGTACCAAATAAGGAAAATGTTCTCTATTACAGCATGAAGGCTGCTCTTATCACAGGAGTGACTGGCCAAGATGGAAGCTACTTGGCGGAATTTCTACTCGAAAAAGATTACTCAGTCTATGGCCTGGCTCGGTACTGCTCTGAGAGAAAGCACGAGCGGATCGAGCATCTGAAATGCCATCCAGAATTTCGCATCCTGGAGGGTGACCTGACCGACACGGCCAGAATCAATTCTATTATATGCAATCTTGGGTCCACATATGATCTTGTGGAGGTTTACAACCTAGGTGCCCAGTCTCACGTGAAGCTCTCATTTGACCAGCCAGAGTACACTGCGAACGTCGACGCCATGGGAACCCTTCGTATTCTCGAAGCGATTCGTCAGACAAATTTTGTTTCTAAATTCAAGTTTTACCAGGCTGGTACGAGTGAAATGTTCGGCAAGATTCAAAATCCCGTCCAGAATGAAGAGACGCCCTTTTACCCACGGAGCCCGTACGGGGTCTCGAAGCTCTTTGGGTTCTGGATCACAAAGAACTACCGCGAGTCGTATAATCTCTTTGCATGTACCGGAATTTTGTTCAATCACGAGTCAGAACGCAGAGGCTCTGAGTTTGTGACGCGCAAGATTACCCTCGGTCTGGCAGAGTGGAAAAAGTCGGGGAAGGTTATCGAGTTGGGGAACATGGACGCCAAGCGCGACTGGGGTCACGCACAGGATTACGTCGAGGCGATGTGGCTCATGCTTCAGCAGCCCACCCCAGATGACTTTGTGATTGCCACTGGCGAGACGCACAGCATCCGCGAGTTTGTTGTTTTTGCATGTGACCAGATAGGAGTCACGACCCGCTGGTCGGGCACAGGTGTTGATGAGACGTGTGCTGACTTGGCGACCGGTCAGGTTATTATCAAGGTGAATCCAGAGTTTTACCGACCTGCAGAGGTGGATGTGCTCATAGGCGACGCCAGAAAGGCGCAGGATAAGCTGGGATGGCAGCCAAAGATTTCATTTCGTGAATTAGTTAAACGGATGATCCTTAGTGATTCTAAATGAAGTGGCTCTTCATAGGCCCTAGGCTTCTCGCAGGGATTGGCCAGGTGACGAACCGCTACGCGGAGCTGCTCCGTGAAAATGGCAAGGATGCCGAGTACGTCGAGTTTGGTCAACAACCCAAAAAGACGCACTACGATAGAGGATTTGCATTTGTTCTGCCAACTGATGAGCACATTTCCATGGTTGATCAATATTCCGCAATTTGTGACTCGGTCATGTATATGACAATTTGCGAGACTGAGCCGGTCAATCCCGTATATGGAAAGTTGACCAAGTACGGAACGTTGTACGTTGCTTCAGAATTCTGTAAAAAGGTTTTTGAGAAACAATTTCCAGATGTGAATTGGAAGATTCTGCGACTCTACGCCGACGGTACGCCATCTGTACCAAGAGCTTTTAGCTCTCCATACATCTTCTACACCATCGGAAACATCATGGACCCGCGCAAGAACATCCGAGGTCTCATAGACGCGTATTTACGCTGCGAATTCAAGGATTCTGCACACCTCGTGCTGAAGGCGACGTGTATGCAGGATGTGACGTGGCGCGTTCCTGGTGTGACGGTCATCAACGGTCTCTTGTCAAATGAGGACCTAGAGAAGGTGCATGACCAGTCTCACTGTTATATCAATTGCTCACACTCCGAGGGTGTCGGAATGGGGGCCGTTGAGGCGGCTCTACGAGCCAAACCCGTCATTATTACTGATTACGGGGGCCTGAAGGAGTATGTGAAGACTCCGTGGATAGTGCCGTGTACAAAGGGGCCGATTGGATTCAATGATTTTCTATTCACGGCTGATCAGAACTGGGGATTTCCTTCGGGTGAAGAACTTCAGAAGTGCCTTTTGGACTGCTGTGAGAAGAAGGTGACCACATGGGATCACTCCCACACGCGTGAGCTTATGCAGACGCTGAAATGTTGCCCGGAGTTCCAGCAGTAACAATCATACCCTTGGGTGCCATAGCCTTGATGGCGTTGGCGGCGCTCTTCAGCGCCTTGATGATCTGAGCCTTTTTCACGGCGTTGGCCGCAGAGTTCAGATTCTTGGCCACGTTGTTGAGGCCGAGGGTCTTTGCCTGGTTTGCCGCAGTGCGAAACTGGTTGTTGGCAGTCATGGCACTGTTGGCCGCGGCGTTGGCCATGCGGGTCGCATTCGCTGCGTTACCCATAGCCGCCTGATTAGACGCCATCCGCATCTGGTTGTTCGCCTTGACGGTGTTGTTCACAGCCGCATTCATAGCGCGATTCATTTATAAATCAACAATATTAAAATTTAGGAGGACTCGTTGGTCCTGTGCTCGTAGTGTCCGCTGCTGAGGCAACCCAGTAATGAGACCCGTACGTTACGAGGGCAATCACGATCGAACTGGAGAGTATGAAGCTCTTCGTGGAGTTGAGGTAGAGGACGGTGTCGTCCAGAACCTTGATCCCCGTTGGCTTCTTTATCAGACGAGGGACGATATAGACGAGCAAAAAGTTGATGACGAGAGCGGCCCACACATAGTTCCATTGGAAGTTTTCCATCCGTTACACTTGGTTCACATTTTTTCTGAGACGTTGTGCTTCTTGCAAAACTCCCCACAGGTCGCCTTGAACCCACATCTCCGCCCCTCGAGCGTCATCGCCCGACATCTACACGCGTCGTGCAGAACCTGCTTTGCCTTGGCTGTTCCCTTGTTCACCGCGCTCGTCTCACTCGGCTTGGGCACCTCGGTGGTAACCTTCGCCTTGTGCCTTTTAGCATCCAACTCGAGGCTGAGTTCCCTTGATCTCAGAAGCGTGTCGGCCAGTTTCTCGGGCATCGGATGGCGCTGGGCTACTGCATCGTTGTAGAACTTTTGCCAGAGAGGACCCCCCTTGCCCTTTGGAGGCTGTGCAAGCTGCTTGGCAACATTCGCAGCAGGGGCGGGCCGAGTGCGACCCTCGGCCACAGGGCCGAGAGGTGCGCGCCACTGGCTGTAGGTGGGGCGAAGCTTGTTGAGATCCATGGTTTGTTTTGAGGTGAGACCCCAAGAACCTGACTCGGGCAGGACACGTTTTTATGTTGGCGTTTAATAAAGAATGGCGTCAATGGCAGGCATGTTTGCTAAAAAGATGGCTCTCAAGGCTCAGAATCAGGGAAAGCAGATGGCGCGCCAGGCGGCCATGAAGGCGCAGAACCAGGCGAAGCAGTACGCCCTCCAGAAGATGCGGCAGGCGTCCGTCCGCGCCCAAAATCAGGCAAAGAAGGTGATAATCTCCAAGCTCGGCAATACGAACGCGGCTCGGTCCCTGGTGGGAACTGTCAATGCTGGGACGCGGGCGGCTCATAATACCGCGGCAGCGCGAGTGGGTAAAATGCAACTTAGCTTTTAATTAAAATTTATACTAATATTAAATAGAAATGCAGATCTTCGTGAAGACTCTGACGGGCAAAACCATCACACTCGAGGTTGAATCTAGCGACTCAATCGCCAATGTGAAGTCTAAAATTCAGGACAAAGAAGGCATCCCACCAGACCAGCAGAGACTGATTTTCGCAGGAAAACAGTTGGAGGATGACCGGACCATGGCGGACTACAACATACAGAAGGAGTCGACTTTACATCTCGTTCTGCGGCTTCGTGGTGGAAACTAATTTCATATGTAATATAAATGGCGTTCCGTGTTCAGGACCCCGTTTCTAGTCTTTTTTGGGAAGTCGATGCCGGTTACCGTATTCGTCTTGGCGAAAAAGGCTCGGTCTATACGCAGAGCGCTGATGGATCCATCGTGAACGTCGAGACGGGCATGTCTATGCGCGTTGCGGGTAACAAGGTGATCGAGGGCGATTGGGCCACCTCGTGGACGATCGCAGACGGCGTCATCTCCATGGATATCCAGCACATCATACAGTACGACGAGACCTCCTCGAGCCTCCGAGTGGCGAGTGAACCAGCGTCGTGGATCATTGTTCCAGAGGTCCCAGAGCCTGTGGCGGTCCCAGAGCCTGTGGCGGTCCCAGAGCCCGTG
>Ga0208966_1000567_pt1 | contig 11735 bp, 4 predicted proteins | sample GreLakmeHU45MSRF_FD_187701 | JGI IMG/M metagenome (GOLD analysis project Ga0208966, IMG submission 187701) | Freshwater lentic microbial communities from great Laurentian Lakes, MI, USA - Great Lakes metaG HU45MSRF (SPAdes) | ecosystem: Environmental > Aquatic > Freshwater > Lake | place: Great...
TGTTATTGTTGCGGAATAAAAAGAAGTTCCCACAGAAGTCAAAAATCTAATCGTGTTTCCGTTAGAAATTTGAATTAGCCATTCGTCTGTAGTTCCTGTAGTGTATGTACCGGCCATTACATAATAATTAGAAGCCAGTGAGTTTAAATAAATCCATCCTTCAACAGTAAAGTTTCCTGTCCCAAAATCTAACGGCCCGCTTGATGTAACAGGAGTAGTTAAATAATCACCAGTACCATCAAAATAAGTACTACCCAAAGTAGTTAAGGTGTTTGTACCCGTTGTCATTGTGAACGGACTCACTGCTACAGGTCTTGCATCAGCTACGGAAGTGATAGAAAATGCATTCGTTGAATTGTCAATTAAAGTTGAGTCTTTGCAAGTTAATAAACTTGTATTTGTTATTGCCGTCAGTGATGTAGTAGATGGTGTAAATGTAGTTGTGTAGACTGCGGTACCTTTAACAATACGAAAGTTAGAAATATATCCTATCCATAGATATGAAGTACTATAATAGCCACCCAACACAACATATGTGCCAGTATAATTAGTTGTATCTGTAATTGATCCACTAGAGCCAATGCTAGTCTCTAACACGCCATTGATATAAAGTTTAGTAACTCCGGACGCACGAACTAAAGCAAGATGCGTCCAAGTGTTAAATATCAGTTTGTTTGTGCTTGTTGTGTGTGTAGTATTTACTGCGTACACAGTTATTGCGTTACTGGTAAAAATATTTAAAGCTAAACTATTTGCGGCACTTGCTTTAAATCCACCAGCAGTATCTGACTGTTGAAAAATGCCTTGGTTTGCACCAGAGTTAGGATAAACCCAAAACTCAATAGTGAAATCTCCAGTACCAAATGCAAATGCAGAATTCGATGGTATTGTTAAATAATCTCCAGTACCATCAAAGTATGTACTATATAAGTTGTTGTATGAACTTGTGGTTGGTGTTGCGAATGGTGTCGATGGGTTAACTGCAACATCGCCGGTTTTAGTGATTGTGAATGCGTTAGTAGATTCATCAACTAAATTATTTGATTGACAAGTTAATAAACTTGTGTTTGTTATAGCTGTTAGTGGTGTTGTGCTTGGTGTAAATGTGGTTGTGTATACTGCGGTACCTTTAACTATGCGTAAATTTGAAATATATCCGTTAACAAAACTATTATTAGCTCCAGCATTTCTGCCAATATTTAATGTATTAGGTGATGTAAAAGAGTATGACACTGTATTAGTTCCAATACTAATACCATTTACATAACAAGTTAATGTAGTACCAACTCTACAAAATGCTATATGATACCAAACACTAGCAGTTAATGTTTGTGTAAATGCATATGAAGTTATTGTAGTTACAGTCGCTCTAATTTGTGTACTTTGAATACTGACTCCAAATTGTCCCGGAGAAGCACAATCTAACATAGAATACTCACCGGATGTTACTGCAACACTCAGATAAACCCAAAACTCAACAGTGAAATCACCTGTACCAAATGCAAATGCAGAATTCGATGGTATTGTTAAATAATCTCCAGTACCATCGAAAAAGTTACTGTAATAACCTTTACTATATGGTGTAAACTTAGTAGGTTTTGTGTCACCTTGAATTACCAATGGAAGACTGTTTGTACTTGCATCACTGATGAATGGAGTTACAGTTGTTTCTCCGTTCAGTAATAATGTTGTATACTTAAAGTTAGCATCACCAAATTGAAAAGTCAATGTTATTGCTTGCTGAGTACTTTGTAATTGTGCATCATCTACTATAACAGTAAAATAAAACACACTATCAGTTGTAACACTAGTTGCAGTCCCGGTTAACACTCCGGTAGAAGTTAATGTAATTCCTGTTGGTAATGTACTACCATTTTGCAATGAATAGGTTAATGGTGCATTACCGGCAGCTAATAATTGAATATTAATTGTAGTAGCAATAGTATTGTAACTAGAGATTGTCCAAGTTGGGAATCCAGAATAAATAATACCAGGAGTTAATAGAGCGGCTGCTCCTTGAGGAGTGATTATGTAAATAACATATGTACCATTACTTAATGTAGGTGCAGTGAATCCAATTCTAGTTGGATCTAAATAAGTTGTAGCTACTGAAATATTACCAATGTAAACTGTCATACCAGTTACAAAGTTATTCCCATATATTACAACTGTTGAGCCGGTAATAACCGCAGTATCATCAATAGCAATATAATTGCCGTCGGTTACTGCGTAACCATTAATTTTAATAACTGGGAAAGTTGCTTGAACTGATTGAGTTTGTGCAGAAATTGCGCCAGTACCATCAGTTGCACGTTTACCCCTGAAGCCGCTGTTTAACATTAGCTAATGACCTCATAACTACATGTTGCTTCAAATCTACTAGTTGCATTTGCAGTCAATCTAAGAGTATCACCTTCTTCTAAGTAATATATAGTAGATTTGTCGATTGGCGTGAATGAGCTTCCAATTGGAACACTGATGTTGCTAGATATTCTATATGCTGTACTTGACCTAAATACATCTACAGTAATTAAGCCTATATTACCTGCATCTATATTTGAAATTGTCAAAATATTTATTTTGTATACTTGTCCACTTGCGGCACTATTTGTTACTATTGCTGTTGCACTAGTTCCAACTGCTTGTACTGCTAGTTTACCAGTGATTGTTGATACGTTTACTATGTTAGGTGCTGCCATGTTATCCTCCAAATACCATAGACATTGCTATGGATTTTCCTAATGTTGTTATTGGTGTTCCGTTTTCTGTAATGTTTGTTGCATTCAGTGTATTAGTGCTTGTGTTAAATGTTAAATTTGGTGATCCAGCTAATATACTACTGGAATTAATTTGAATTTGTGTGTTTGATCCTGCCGCTACTGCGGTATTAATAGCTGGACCAAATGTAATTACTTCAATGGGTGCTGTGTTTGGTGGTGCTGTTGTGAATGTTAATGTTGTTCCGCTAACACTATAATTAACTTTTTCTTGTGTGATACCACCAATTGTTACTAATGTAAAGTTTTTGTTCGTTGGTGTTGTGCTTAATGTATATGCTACCGATGAACCGTTGCCAGTAAAACTATCAAATGTTAATCCAGTAAGTACTCCAACTGCTGCCGAATTCCATGATTTAACTTCAATGACTGAACCATTTGCGGGTGTACCCGTAAATGTTACTATGTTTGTTGATAACGTATATGCTGATTTCAACTGGCTTACACCGTCAATATTAATGCTAATAAAGTCTGCGTTGCTTGGGGTAACACTTAACGTAAATGCTACGGTAGTACCGTTACCAGTGAACGTATCAATAACTACGCTTAATGTTGGTAGTGTAGATGGATTACGTGTCCAAGAACTATAAGTACTGTTGTAGGTATACGTGATACCATTTTGTACCGCTAACTGACCGTTTATTGGACTACTTGGGAATGCCATGTTTTTTATCTCTATGTATATTTAGTTAAAATGTTATTGTACCGGATGTAATCCACTTGTATACTATATATCCACCACTAGTAACAGGATATCCAACTGCTACGTTAGCTGTTGAAGATGCTAAATTAAATGAATCTGAATATCGAATAATTACTACACCAGATCCACCGTTACCACCTGCCTTAGCTGGAGAGCTACCTCCGCCCCCTCCACCCCCACCGGTATTAGCAGTTCCAGGAGATCCAACAGTTGTTGTGCCACCTGCACCACCCCCAAATGAGGCAGTACCGGCAGTACCTCCACCGTAAGTTCCACCGCCACCACCGCCAGCATAATCTACGCTACTTCCAGAAATTGAAGATGTTGTTCCAGTTCCACCATTACCAGCAACTGAACTAGTACCATTGCCGCCCACTGATGTGCTGCCACCTCCGCCGCCTGCACCATAGTATGGAGCCGAATATGTAGCAGTTCCGCCATCGTAACCTTGTCTTTCTTGATCCAAATATGTTGATCCTACATAAACACCCTTACCGCCGGCTGTGCCGACGTTGCCGGCGCCGCCGCCGCCAGAACCACCTGTCTGTGTAGAGCCGGCACTAGTGTCTGCACTTTGACCACCACCACCACCTTTAGCAGTGATTGTACCAAATACTGAATCAGTGCCTCTAACCGGTGCGCCATACGTTGCCGGAGCTGTTCCGCCAGCTCCTACAGTCACTGTATATGTCCCAAAAGTTATTGCGTAACCAGATGCGGTTAGCAATCCACCTGCGCCACCGCCACCACTACGTTCAAAGCCGGCGGCTCCACCACCAGCTACAACTAGATATTCTACAGTTGCTGGAATATATATTGTATATGTTATTCCACCGGGTTTAAAAGCAAAACTCCCATCAGTGTTGTAAATATAAAGATGATATGAACTTACACTTTTAGCAGGTGCAGTGAACGTTAAACTTGTTGCACTTACAAAAGTAGTTGCACAACTGGTAGTGTCAACATACACCGTTGCACCCGCAACAAATCCAGACCCAGTAATAGTTAATGTTTCTCCACCTGTCGCATTAGCCGCAGTTGTCACACCAGCATATGCTAATGAAGTAATTTTTGGAGTCGATGCAGTTGGTCCGACCATGTATGATTCTAATTTTGTTAATGCCATTTCTTATCCTTATGCTCCCATTAACAAGAACGGGCTTAATGTGTCTGTTACTGTTACTGTTACTGCATTACCAACATTTGATGCGGTTACTCCGGCACCTACGAAATTAATACTTGACACAGCAGTACTTATATTACTACCTTCATCTTTTATTACTATTGCTCCTGCAATAGCACTATTTGTACTAGTACTAGGTGAACTTATGTCAACCCAATAACTACCAATACCATCATTTATGTATTCGTACAATACGTTTGTAGTTGTGTTAAACCATTGGTCACCTAAAACGTTACCAGACGCCGGCGGTGCAGTGTCTGGTGTGTATGTTAAACCCGTGCCCCCTACACCACCTGAAGGTGTTGCCCAACTTAAACTTCCTGCTCCATCAGTCTTTAAGAAATAATTGGCTGCACCACCAGTGATACTTATATTACCTATTGATCCTAAACTTACACTTGCACCAGTAAACGCAATGTTACCAGTTGCAGTAATTGTACCGTTGCCAAAAATTGTATTTGCAGTTGCGTTTCCTACTGTTAGACTACTTAATGTTCCGACTGAAGTTACATTAGGTTGTGCGTTTGTTGTTAATGTACCAGTGAAGTAATTTGCTGTAAGAATTGCAGTTGCTTTATCAAATGTTAAATTTGCGTTGCCACCAAAACTACCAGAATCATTAAATTGTATCTGCGTATTAGACCCGGCTACTGTAGCGCCTGAACCTATACTGTAAGCAACACCATTGGCATATAATAGATTATCAGTTTTAACATTACCTGCACTTATATTAGCAGTAACAGCTAAACTAGTTAATGTACCCACCGAAGTAATATTAGGTTGTGCCGCAGTGTAGACAGTACCAGAGATCAATGCATTAGCTACTTGACCGGTTACATTAGCACCTGCAACACTATTTGCAGTTGTAGCATAAGATACTGCACCTGATACGTTTGCACCTGCTACTGCATTTGCTGTTGTTGCGAATGTAGCCAATCCAATTGTTACATTTGCAACATTGGCATCAGTTACAACAATATTGCCGTTCATACCTCCATGAGCAGAACATTGATATTTATAATTACCTGTTATACCATACGGTATCTTCCAATATAGTGTTCCTGCTACTTGTCCTTGGGCTGCTGTAGTAGTTAATATTGTTCCTGCAGTGTCAACATGTTCTAAACCAACACTGTAGTTTGCGCCACCACTTGTTTGAATTAAGAACGGATGAGTTGCTACACTCAAATTGAAAGCTAATGTTTGTCCACTTGTAACATATATTGCAGGGTTTACTGTTGCGCCGTATTGATCAAACAAATATCCGGCTGACCCACTAGCAGTAACATTTAGTCTTGTTGTACTTTGCAAATATAATTCGTCTGTAGTTAGCCCAGCTGTATTGAAAGTTGTAATGTTGCCAAAAGTTAATGCACTTAATGCACTACCATTACCAGTAAAGTAATTAGCAAATACATAATTTGCACCAGATAAGTTTCCACCAGAACCAGCAGTTGTGATATTACCTACTACATTCATGCCGGTAGAAGTAAACACTACTGTATTTGCTACACCACCAACACTAACAGTAATATTTCCACCTGATATGGGTGTATTGATATTACTAGTTCCATTTGCTATGCTATTAGCTACATCTGCTGATCCGGCAGCTAATTGGTCAATACCAGTTAAATAATAACCATTACCTAATATAAAGTTAGTACGAAGATTACCATAACTATTAAACGTAACTACTTCACTAGTGACAGCCACGTTGCTTCCTACGCCAAACTCTGCGTTACTATCATCCCATCCAATGAATGCATCTGTTGCAGTAGCACCAGTATAATAGTGTAATAATAAACCTCTGTCTTTATTGTCGTCTGTTGTTAATGCCGCGCCATTTGCGCCACCACCTAATTCAAATATCGGATCTACTACACGTGTTACTGTTGAGTTTACTGTAGTAGTTGTTCCATTAACCGTTAAGTTACCTGATACATTTAGTGTCCCGGCTACATTTACCCCAGTACTGGTAAATATTACAGTATTTGCTACACCACCGATACCAACAGTAATATTTCCACCTGATATGGGTGTATTGATATTACTAGTGCCATTTGCTATACTATTTGCTATGTCAGCAGAGCCGGCTGCCAATTGGTCAACCCCGGTTAGATAGTAACCATTTCCCTTTATGTAGTTTGTGCCAGCTTCAATGTTTCCACCAACATATAATTTCTTAGCTACGCCTGCGCCACCTAGAACTTGAAACGGAGCGTCGGTAGTTGATGTAGCTTCAGTAGAATTATTAACAACCGTGTAACCTGCTGTAGTAAAATACAAATCATCTCTAACTGCACCGCTAACATAGTCATTTTGTACGTTAATTTCTAATCTTGTTTGTTCACCGGTTACTGCATAATATTTAATACTTGCAACATCTCCCGTTCCACCGCCGGGATTAGATGGCCATATAATACCATTAGTGCCACTGCCTACACTAGGAGAAATATATCCAGCAACATTAACACCTGTGCTAGTAAAGATAATTGTGTTACTTATTCCACCAATGCCAACAGTAATATTTCCACCTGACGCAGGTGTATTAATATTACTTGTTCCGTTAGCTATACTATTTGCTACATCAGCAGAGCCGGCAGCTAATTGGTCAACACCAGTTAGATAGTAACCATTACCTTTAATAAAAGTACCAGTAACATTGGCAGTTGCAGTTAGGTGTCCAGAAATATTTACGCCGGTGCTAGTAAATATTACAGTATTTCCTACTCCACCGATACCAACAGTAATATTTCCACCTGCTATGGGTGTGTTAATATTACTAGTTCCATTAGCTATACTATTTGCTATGTCAGCAGAGCCGGCTGCTAATTGGTCAACACCAGTTAAATAATAACCATTGCCTTTAATAAAGTTTGTGCCAGCTTCAATGTTTCCACCAACATATAATTTCTTAGCTACGCCTGCGCCACCAAGAACTTGAAACGGAGCACTAGATGTAGATGTTGCTTCAGTTGCATTATTAACAACTACATATGAATTTGTTGTAAAATATATATCATCTTGGTTTACACCAGGAGTGTCATTTTGTACATTTATTTCTAATCTTGTTTGTTCACCGGTTACTGCATAATATTTAATACTTGCTACGTCAAGTGTTCCACCACCGGGATTAGATGGCCATATAATACCATTAGTGCCGCTTCCTGTACTTGGTGAAATATATCCAGCAACATTAACACCCGTACTAGTAAAGATAATTGTGTTACTTGCCCCGCCTATACCAACAGTAATATTTCCACCTGACGCAGGTGTATTGATATTACTAGTGCCATTTGCTATACTGTTAGCTACGTCCGCAGAGCCGGCAGCCAATTGGTCAACACCGGTTAGATAGTAACCATTTCCTTTAATAAAAGTACCAGTAACGTTAGCAGTAGCAGTTAAATGTCCAGCAATATTTACGCCGGTGCTAGTAAATATTACAGTATTGCCTACCCCGCCTATACCAACAGTAATGTTTCCACCTGACGCAGGTGTATTGATATTACTTGTTCCGTTAGCTATACTGTTAGCTACGTCTGCTGATCCGGCAGCTAATTGGTCAACACCAGTTAAATAATAACCATTGCCTTTAATAAAAGTACCAGTAACATTGGCAGTTGTAGTTAAATGTCCAGCAATATTTACGCCGGTGCTAGTAACAGTAACAACAGCCGCAGTTCCTGCAACGCCAATACTAACATTACCAGAACTGGCAACACTAACATTGCTAGTTCCATTTAATATTTGTGATCCGGTCGATACTGAAATAGGGGCGAACACACCATTTCCATATAGTATATTGCTTACGTTTCCGTCTTTATTAATAGTAGCAATGTTACCAATCCCTGATACATTGGCTACTGCTACTGAATTTGCAGTTGCCGCATAAGTTACTTCACCTGATACATTGGCGCCGGCAACACTATTAGCAGTACCGGCAAATGTTGCTTGTGCTACAGTACCACTGACATTAGCTCCGGCTACTGAGTTAGCAGTACCTGCAAATGTTGCTTGTGCTACGGTACCACTGACATTAGCGCCGGCTACACTATTAGCAGTACCTGCATATGTTGCTTGTGCTACAGTACCACTGATATTAGCACCGGCTACACTATTAGCAGTATCAGCATAAGTTGCTTGTCCTACAGTGCCTAATACGTTTGCTCCAGATACTGCATTAGCAGTTGCCGCATATGTAACTTGACCCACAACATTACTACCGGAAACACTATTAGATACAGCCGCATAACCAACTTGCCCGGTTACATTACCGCCGGCGATTGAACTTAATAAACTACCATTACCTACAAAATAATTACTAGTAGTAGCATTGCCTAAGTTAGCATTACCACTAGTAATATTGTTAGTAACATCTAAGCTAGTTAATATACCTATACTAGTAATATTTGGCTGTGCATTTGTATACACTGTACCTGATACTAATGCATTGGCTACTTGACCCGTGATATTACTAGCAGTTAAACTACTTAATTGAGCACCATTACTGCTAATATTTGTAACAACTAATGTATTTGTTGCTGTGTTAAAGATAAAATTAGCACTAGCGTCAAAACTCCCTACAGTATTAAATTGAACTTGTGTATTGCTTCCTCCCGGGGGAGTAGAGGATGATCCTATAGCCCAGGGATTGCCGTTAGCATATTGAAGATTGTTTGTTTTTATGTTCCCAGCTGATATATTGCTAGTAGTAGATAAACTTCCGGTTATTGTTATTGATGTGGTTGATGCTACCAGATTGGTTATACCAATAATATTACCAATATTTGCATTACCGGAAATAAGGCTTCCGGTAGTTACTACATTATTGAATGTGTAATTTCCGGTCTCATCTATTACTCTGGGTCTGATTTTTTCTAGTGCCATCTTGTATTTATCAAATTATCTACTAGGCGATTGGCCGCTAGTATGAGCCAAGACTTAACGTTAGGACAGAGACCAGATTTGTGAAACTGTTGCGGCGCCTTGTTCCTCAGTAACAATTTCCTCACCTGAACTATATGCAAATGTTGGTGCAGGAGTAACTCCTGCGATTGCCGGACGCTCTATTTCACCTATAATATCAGTAGCAATACTAGCGACCGTAGCAACTGTAGCTTCTAATGTTTGTGCGTGTACATCAGTTATTTCAGTGTCAATATATTCTATAGACTGCAAGGTGCTATCTATAATGTCAGCTATAGTGATTGAAGTAACAGTATCAACAGTATTAACGGTGCTTTCTAGTACAGATGAATGTATATCAGTAACTTCAGTATCTATGTACTCTAATGATTGTACACTAGGCGAGAGATTCTCAATTAATTTTGGATTACCAGTTCTGATTACAGAAGTCTGTGATCCGCCAGTTATTGCAGTTACCATAGTAGCTGTATTCAATATAGGTTCTGTTGGATTAGTGACTACAGTAATTGTAGCTGTTCCTCCACCTACTGCAGCCAACGTAGTGTTTCCAATAGGTGCATCGTCACTAACTGTTACCGCAGTATTGGTAATAGTTCTCACAGCCGCACTGTTATCAATTACGGTAGCAGATTGGCAACATAATAATGAAGTTTGTGTTCCGGTAATAGCTGATATGTTTGTTCCGCTACTTTGTGTGGCTGTAAGAGGACTAGTAGGTACAGTAAAATTACCTGTATATACTGCTACACCCTTAACTATTCTGAGATTACTAATATTTCCTGTAAAAAATCCATAACCACTACCTGGGCCGGATATTTGTATAGGGCCTTGACCGGTGTAATTAGTGGTATCATTGCCGGAATGTGCGGTTTGCCCAGTACCGTTAATCCAAAATCTAAGATTGCCGGTACCTGATCCATTTCTAGTAATAGCTACGTGTGTCCAAGAACCGGAAGTTGGATTACTAGTAAGGCTACTTAGTGCTATACTGTAAAGACTAGAGGCAGCAAAACCATTTTGCCAGTAAAGAGAACCGCTGACTATGATTAACCCCCAATTGGGAGTACTAGCAGTGGTTTGAGTTATTATATCACATGCAACATCAGTAGTTTTAATCCAGAATTCTATCGTAAAACTACCTGTGCCAAATGCAAAATCTGCACTAGCGGGGATACTAAGTTTTGATGTAGTTCCATTGAAAGATGCACTATAACCGGGTAAGGTTAACACATTTGTTGCATTACCGGTAAGACTAGCATTAGATATCTGGGCACTGGTTACTCCCGTGATTGCGTAGGGTACTGTTGCTCCGGCGGTCAATCCTCTAGTTGATGCAGTAAACGTAGTTGTGCCGCCCCAATAAGTTCCAGAACTACTACTTGTAAAACTAGTAACGCTAGATAACGATATAGTAAAAGTATTGCCACCACTAGTGAATACCATAGTAGCAGTAGTGTTAGTACTTTGTGGAGATAGTACCACTGTAACTGTAGCCCGTTGTCCAGTAAATGTAAAATTACCGCTTAAACTAGCGCCGCCTATTTGTTCACTAGTAACTCCTGAAATAGTATAGGCCCGAGTACTAGCATCTGCTACTTCATCCAAATAAGTGAATGTAATAGTTTCACCCCAATACGCACTTGTTTGATGAGTAGTAGTTAAACCCACTACCGGGGTGTATGCAAAAGTATCACTAGTCAAAAATTGATGTATAGTATATCCACCTGATTGAGTAATAGTGCCGCCAGTAGCCTGAGGTGAACCTGCATATCTAATTAATACTCTACCACTACCACCTGCACCGGATCCAGTACTCCATCCACCGTTAGGTGCCCAATAAGAACCTCCGCCACCACCACCTCCAGAATTGACAACCGCAGTTGGTATTCCACTACCAAAAGTAGTAGCGTTTACTTCATTAGTGTAGGTAGCATAATTATAATAGGTAGTTGTTCCAGCACCACGTCCACCACCATAGAATCCATCACCTGCTCGTTCACTACTGTTGCCGCCGCCACCACCGGATGTACCGCTTGAATTATCTCCACCGCCATCAGAGCCACCACCATAAACAGCACCTCCAGACGTTCCCAGCACGCCTTTGCCGCCTTGCAAGGCTGAACCAGCAGTTCCCGCCGTCGCT
>Ga0208966_1000572_pt1 | contig 11705 bp, 17 predicted proteins | sample GreLakmeHU45MSRF_FD_187701 | JGI IMG/M metagenome (GOLD analysis project Ga0208966, IMG submission 187701) | Freshwater lentic microbial communities from great Laurentian Lakes, MI, USA - Great Lakes metaG HU45MSRF (SPAdes) | ecosystem: Environmental > Aquatic > Freshwater > Lake | place: Great...
CCTTATGGTTCTTTGTACCAAATATGGTATTGAGGCTAAACTGTTTTTCATCTTCAACGAATCACTAGTGCAACGTGCTAGAAATTATTTGACAGATGAGTTTGTTCGTAGTGGTTATGACCATATGATTTTTATTGATAGCGATATTCACTTTGAGCCTCAAGACGTTTTAGTGATGATGCACTTTGCGACAACCCGTGATGACATGGATGTTGTTTGTGGACCATATCCAAAGAAAGCAATTTCTTGGGAGAAGATTAAAGTCGCAGTTGACAAAGGTTATGCAGATAAGAATCCAAACAACTTGGAAGAGTTTGTTGGTGACTTTGTTTTTAATCCAGCAGATGGTGTAACACAATTCAGAGTTGATGAACCGATTGAAGTAAAAGAAAGCGGTACAGGTTTCATGTTGATTACCCGTGAAGCACTTCAAAAATACGACAAAGCATTCCCTATGCAAAGCTACAAACCAGATCATGTGCGTACAGCAAACTTTGATGGTAGCAGAGAAATCATGGCTTACTTTGATTGCGTTATTTGTCCAGACACAAAACGTTATCTTTCAGAAGATTACATGTTCTGTCAATGGATGCGTAAAGCTGGTGGCAAAGTATGGTTACTTCCATGGATGCGTTTGAAACATGCTGGCAGTTATATCTTTGGCGGTTCTTTGCAAGCACTTGCGGCTATCAATGTTTCACCAACCGCTGGTGATGATGTTATGAAACGAACTTCATCTCAGAACCTGACATGATCGACTATCGTTATAATGAAGATAAGACTTTAGCCGAACTGAAGTCTTACATTGATTCAACATACGGGCAACATTATTCCCGTGACAAATTTCAAGCAACAGAATTCATCATCGATGGTGGACATGGTGAAGGATTCTGTATTGGAAATGTGCTGAAATATGCACAAAGGTATGGCAAGAAAGATGGAAGAAATCGTAAAGACTTGCTAAAAATTTTACACTATGCTATAATCATGTTACACGTACATGACTTAAATGAAGGAAATGAAAATGAAATTAAGTGAATCAACAATCAACGTTCTTAAAAACTTTGCGACAATCAATGCTGGTATGCAATTCAAAGAGGGCTCCGTAGTACGAACAATCTCTAAAGGGCAGAACGTACTTGGCAAAGCTACAGTAACAGAAACATTTGAAAAAGATTTTGTCATCTATGACTTGAATCGATTTCTTTCGCTTTGTAGTTCTTTGACCGATCCTGAGATTGTTATCAATACTGATACAAATAATCTCACAGTCAAATCTGGCACATCCAAAACTACATACGGACTTGCAGACGAATCTATGATTGTGGCACCACCTGTAAAAGAGTTAAAGATCGAAAACTCCGAAGTGAATTTTCGTCTTACGAAAGACGATATGAATCAGGTGTTGAAAATGTCTGGCATCTTAGGTCTTCCAAACATTGCAGTTGTTGGTGATGGTGAAAGTGTTTCTCTCTCTGCACTAGATGTTAAAAATAATGATTCTGATACTTTCTCGATCAAAGTTGGTGAGACTTCATCTAATTTCAAAATGATTTTCAATACAGAAAATCTCAAGATGGTTCCTGGTAATTACGATGTTGCAATTTCGTCTAAAGGTATTTCACACTTCAAACATGTGACAGACCAAATTGAATATTGGATTGCTACAGAAGCTGGCTCTAAGTACGAAGGTTAATATTATGAGTAACGTGATTGTTCCGTCCTCTCCAGAGGATCGTAAAAAGATTCTGGATGCACTTGTTGAAATTTCAAACTCACTTACTCGCATTGAAGCGGAACGTGATTTGATTAAAGACATTCTGACTACAGTAGAAGATAAATTTGAGTTGCCTAAAAAGTACACTCGCAAACTTGCAAAGATTTATCACAAACAAAACTTCACCGAGGTTCAACAAGAACAAGATGATGTTGAATCGCTTTATGAGAGTGTGGCTAAGTAACACTCGCTTGCATTCTAACATGCAATGTGTTAGAATATATTTTTATGTTATGATAAGGTGAACACATGCTACAAGATTTCTTGTGGGTCGAAAAGTATCGACCAAAAACTGTTGAAGATACAATTCTTCCAGCAGACTTAAAGTCTACGTTCCAACAATTCGTTGAGCAAAAGAACGTTCCCAATCTAATTCTTACTGGTGGTCCTGGCGTTGGTAAAACTACTATCGCAAAGGCTATGCTCGAAGAACTTGGATGTAATTATATCGTCATTAACGGATCGATGAACGGCAACATCGATACACTACGAAATGAAATTAAAAACTTTGCCTCAACTGTATCATTTTCTGGTGGTCGCAAATATGTTATTCTTGACGAAGCTGATTATCTCAATCCGCAATCTACTCAACCCGCATTACGGAACTTCATGGAAGAGTTTTCTGCTAATTGTGGTTTTATCCTTACTTGCAACTTTCTTAATCGTATCATCGCCCCACTCCACAGCCGATGCTCTGTTGTACACTTTAAAATAAACGCATCAGACAAACCAAAACTTGCTGGTCGTTTTATGAAACGTATGACTGGCATTCTACAAAAAGAAAATGTAGAGTTTGAAGAGAGAGTTGTTGCTGAACTTATTATGAAACACTTTCCTGATTGGCGCCGTGTTCTGAATGAACTGCAACGCTACTCTGCTACAGGTAAGATTGATACAGGTATTCTCGCAAATATCTCAAGTGACAATTTCAAGTCATTAGTCGAAAGATTAAAAGCAAAAGACTTCACGGGTATGCGTAGGTGGGTTGCAGAGAATCTAGACAATGAACCATCAGTACTATTCAAACGAATCTTTGATAACAGCAATGAATGCTTAAAGCCAGATTCTGTTCCACGTATGGTTCTGTTGCTTGCCGACTATCAATACAAGTCTGCATTTGTCGTTGACCAAGAAATTAACTTTGTCGCTTTCTTAACTGAAGTGATGGTTGACTGTGAGTTTAAATGATGAAAACAGTATTGACAAAAGAACAGAATATTGAAATTCTTGGTAAGATCGGTGAGAAATATGTAGGCAACTATCTTGCTAAAAATCGAAGAGTTGAATTTTCATTAGACAACTTTGATTCTGAAAAAGATTTATTGGCTGATGGCAAGACTGTTGAAGTCAAAGTCGGCACACCATTTATTACTGAAGGTGCAGTTACATTTCATAAAAAACAGTTGACAAAATGTAGAAGTGTCGATGAATTTTATTATGTTACTATTCCTGCACCCAAACATCATTACAGATGGTGTGGTTGGTTGTTTCGTATTGAAAACAATTTCAGATGTAAAATTAGAAACATCACACGATCAAATGGATGGATCGATGAAATGGTATTAGTGCCTATTGAACAAGACGCAGTAATTCCAATGTTCAAAGTAGAAGATTCTGTCATTAATGAAATGATGAAGTACACCACATCAAAGTATTAATATGACACCATTCGAATATCTAAATGCTATCAATCAATCAAAAGAAAACTTGATGGTTGGCACCGACAATGATGAACTTGCCGAAAAAACGTACAATGCGTACATCGTTAATAAAGGACTATCTTACTTCTCAGACACCGTACTCTATGCAAACGAGATGAATGGTCGCCATTTACTCGAAAATAAACCTCAATTTTTGTATTTGCTAAATACCATTAGACCACGAAAACGCTTCAGTAAGTGGTTTAAGAATGAAATAGTTGAGGACATTAATGTGATTTCAGAATATTTTGGCTATAGTTATGCTAAAGCTAAACAAGTGCAGAATCTCATAACCTCTGACCAGCTTAAAATCATGCGACAAAAATTAGAAAAAGGTGGCTTGAAGTCTAAGGAGAAAAAGAATGGCGGTGAACATTGAAGACTTACTTGAAGTAAGATTAAAACAGGAAGACGATTTTTTAAAAGTAAAAGAAACATTGACAAGAATAGGCGTAGCATCTAGAAAAGATAAAACTCTATACCAATCATGTCACATTTTACATAAAAAAGGTAAATATTATATTGTACATTTTAAAGAGTTATTTGCGCTAGATGGCAAACCAACTGACTTTGAAGAGAACGATTTAGCGAGAAGAAACACAATTGCAAAGCTATTGGCCGAATGGGGATTAATTGAAATTGTTCCTAGAGCAACAAATGTTGAAGAACCTATTGCACCATTGTCTCAAATCAAAATCATATCATACAAAGAAAAAAATGAATGGACGCTTACAGCAAAATATAATATTGGAACTAAAAGGCGAGAAGACGATTACCAGTCAACCAGTCAACGATAAGTACTTGACAAGCGTTGTATAATATGAGATAATGTTATCTTGAAGTAAATTAGGAGATTCTATGAAATCCATGAAAGTATTGACAGCAGTAGCATTGGCTACTCTCTCCCTAGTTGCCGTTGCGGCAGACAAACCAGCAGAAACAAAACCTGCGGCAAAACCTGCAACACCAGCATCAGCACCTGCCGCTAAAGCAGACTCTAAAGAGAAACCACGTCCCAAAGTGATTACTCCAAAAGAGAAAGCCGAAAAAGCAGAGGCTAAAAAAGCAGAAGCTAAACCAGCTGAAGCTAAATCAGAAGCTAAGAAATAATTCTTAGTAAATTTTTTTATCATTAATTGATGAGGTATATAAAATGGCATTTGTAAATTCTAGCAAAACACAGACAGAACTCTTGGTATCGTACTTGCGTGGTACTGGTCGTGGAATCTCTGCACCCCAAGCACGGTCTTTGTTTGGCGTTAAAAACCTTCGTGCCCGTATGAGCGACTTGCGTCAGTACGGCTATAAAGTTCGTACAGCAACGAACACAGAAGGTAACACAACATATTTTGTTTCACGCAGAATGGTTGGACAGTCTTAATCTGTTATAAATAAACGTATCTCAGGGATGGGAACGTTAATGGCTCTTCTACCTTAGGAGCGTCTAACGCTGGTACAACGTTATGGTACCCCTGTATTCAGTAAGCAGGATTTTAATGATACGCCTTCGGGGTATCAAATTTTTTAACTCGCTTAATAGGAGAAACTATGTTACAAAACATCAATAGTGCTATCGATACTTTTCAAGGCACAAAAACGCAATTCGTCAAAACATTCGTCAAGAATGAAGAACTTGCAAAACCCCTCAATACTTTCATTGAAGCGCAAACACTTTACGCAAAAGCTGTTGCAGTAGAAGTCAATAAGTTTTTTACAACTCTTGGACTTTCTGCATATACTTTTGACGCTAAAAAAGCGTTTTCAAAAACTAAGTAAGAGGAGATATAATATGGGACACACACCAATTCCCGCTATCTTTGGCGGTGCAGGATTCAAAGACTTTGATAAATTCTTTGTCGGCTTCGATGAGCAATTCAATCGACTAGCAAAGATACATGATGATGTGACTAAGAATATTCCTAACTATCCACCTTACAACATTCGCAAGACTGGTGACAATACCTACGTCATTGAAATTGCGGTTGCTGGTTTTGGTAAACAAGAAATCGATATCACTTTAGAAGACAACAAACTAATTGTTGCCGGTAATACAAAAGATGATGAAGAGAATTTCTTGTTCAGAGGTATTGCTAATCGTGCGTTCACTCGTACATTTGCATTAAATGACCAAATCGAAATTCAAGATGCCGCTTTGATTAATGGCATGTTGAAGATTGCTTTGGAGCGAATCATTCCAGAACATAAGAAGCCTAAGAAGATTGAAGTTAAAGATGCTGAACCTAAAACTAAAAAATCTATTAAGCAATATTTAACCGAGGATGATATGCTATGAAATCAGTAAAAAAATTCTTCATGGCAATTCTTGAAGCAATTCAAGATGCAAAGAAACACAAAGCAGAACGCTTTAAATAACACCAATGGGGACGCAATGTCCCCATTTTAATTATGAAGGTATAAAATGGCAAACTTGAGAATTTTAAAATTGACAACAGGTGAAGAACTTGTTGGTGACATTGTAGAAGAAACTCCAGAAAAATATCGTGTAGAGAATCCATGTGTTCTTGGTATTGCAATGGGTCCAAATGGTAAAGCAAGTCTACAGATGCAACCACTTCTAATTTTTTCGCAACAGAAAGTGGTAGAGTTTAATCCTAACCATATAATTTACAACGTAACAGTTGCACAAGAGATAAAAAACAAGTATAATGAGATATACGGATCAGGGATTGTCCTGCCACCGTCTCAAGGCATTATTATTTAATGAAATTTTATACGCATTTTTCTAAACTCGGTAATCACATTCTTGTTCGTGGTTACAGTAATGGCAAGAGGTTCAATGACAAGGTCGAATACAATCCGACATTGTATTTGCCTGCTGGCACAAAAGATGCCGAGTATCGAACATTAGATGGACAATCTCTTGCAGCCGTGTCGCAGGGAACAATGCGTGATGCTACAGAGTTTATGAAACGTTATGAAGATGTTGACAACTTTAAAGTGTATGGCTCAACAAACTTTCCATATGTGTACATCAATGAAACCTATCCAGGAAAAATAGATTATGATCCGCAACAAATTAAGATTGCAAATATTGACATTGAGGTTGGTTCTGAAAATGGCTTTCCTGAACCTGAGTCTGCGAGTGAACCAATTACTGCCATCACGTTTAAGATAGCAGGACACTTCTATGTCTTTGGCTGTGGTGACTATGATAACAATCGTGATGATGTAACATACATGAAGTGTCGTGATGAAAATAATCTCATCATGCGTTTTCTCGAAATGTGGGAAGAAACATCACCAGACATTGTAACTGGTTGGAATATTAAGTTTTTCGATATTCCATATCTTGTCAATCGAATCAAACGACTTCTTGGCGAAGAGACTGTAAAGCGTCTGTCTCCTTGGAGAATGATTAACGAAAGAGTGACAGGTAAAACTCCTGGAGGAACGACTGTTTCAAGTTTCAAAAAAGAAACGATTTATGAATTGTCTGGTATTGCTACGCTAGATTATCTTGAACTATATAAGAAGTTTACTTATTCACAGCAAGAAAGTTTCAGTCTTAATCACATTGCATATGTTGAACTTGGCGAAAAGAAAATAGACTACTCTGAAGTTGAAAGTCTTCATCAATTGTACCGAACAAACTTTCAAAAGTTTATTGAGTACAACATCCATGACGTTAAACTTGTAGATCGTATTGACGCAAAGATGCAATTGATTGACATGGCGCTGGCGCTGGCATACGATGCTAAAGTTAATTACAACGATGTGTTCACACAGGTGCGTATGTGGGATACTCTGATTCATAACGATTTGATTGAGCAGAATATTATTGTGCCACAGAATGTTCACACATCAAAAGATTCACAATTTGCTGGCGCTTATGTAAAAGATCCGCTTATTGGTATGCATGAATGGGTTGTGTCATTTGACTTGAACTCATTGTATCCGCACTTGATTATGCAATACAATATTTCACCAGAAACAATTGTTGAGGGTCGCCACACAAATGTCTCTATTGATAATTTACTAGATGGTGAGTACCAATCACAAGGTGAATATTGCATGGCAGCCAACGGGCATTACTTCAAGCGTGACAAGCAAGGCTTCTTACCTGCTATGATGCAACGCATGTATGATGATCGGTCATTGTACAAAAAGAAAATGATTGAAGCGCAGAAGGCTTACGAAAAAGAAACAAACAAAGAAAGTAAACGTGAAATATCAAATCAGATTTCAAAGTACAAGAACTTGCAACTTGCGAAGAAAGTACAATTGAACTCTGCGTATGGCGCACTTGGTAATCAATATTTTAGATTCTTTGACACTAGACAAGCAGAAGCAATTACTCTGTCTGGTCAACTTGCTATTCGCTGGATTGAAAAGAAGTTGAATAGTTATCTAAACAAACTATTGAAAACTAAGGATGTTGATTATGTTATTGCATCGGATACGGACTCTGTATACGTCAATCTTGGTCCGCTGGTACATATGGTCTACGGATCGAAGGGTGAAACGAAAATTGAAACGATTGTTGATTTCGTTGACAAAGCGTGTACCGAAAAATTTGAACCATTCATCGACAAGTCATACCAAGAACTAGCAGACTACATGAATTCATTTGACCAGAAAATGCAGATGAAGCGTGAAGTAATTGCCAACAAAGGTATCTGGACTGCAAAGAAGCGTTACATTCTAAACGTATACGATTCTGAAGGTGTTCGTTTTGCAGAGCCAAAGCTAAAGATGATGGGTATTGAAGCTGTCAAGTCTTCTACGCCAATGTCGTGTAGAGATAAAATTAAAGAGTCTTTGAAGATTGTGATGAATGGTAATGAAACAGACTTTCAATCTTTTGTAGAAGCATTCAAACAAGAATTCAAAACTCTTCCATTCGAAGACATTGCATTCCCACGTGGTGTTAGCGACTTGTCTAAATATATGAGTAGTTCGGAACTATATTCAAAGGGCACACCTATGCATGTGCGTGGTGCGATAATGTTTAATACGTTTTTGAAAAAATATAAACTGAATAAGAAGTATCAACTTATTCAAGATGGCGATAAGACTAAATTCTGTTACATGAAAGTTCCAAATCCCGTTCAAGAAAATGTATTCTCTATATTGACTGTACTGCCAAAAGAATTCAATTTGGAAAAGTACATCGACTATGATACCCAATTTGACAAAGCATATCTTGATCCATTAAAAACAATTGTAAACACAATTGGTTGGAAGACTGAACGTGTTTCTTCATTGGAAAGTTTTTTCGCATGACAACAAGAACAATACCCGCAGAGTACCTAGCATTTAGAAAAGAAGATGATTTTGGATTTAGTGCTGTTGATGAATCGACACTAACTAGACTCACCGATCCAACTACGCTAGAAGATACCATCCTCGTTAGAGAAACTGTTGAACAATCTTCAGAATCACTGCATCGTGTAGAAGAAAAATTAGATGCAATGTTATCACTATACAATCAAGGCAAACTAGGACTTGATGCAGAACGTCAAAACATGAAATCAGAAGTGCAAGCAAATCTAAAAGAGTTAGAACAACTCATCATGCCATTGCTAGTTAACTTGATGAAGAATCCAGAAAAAGAATACATTTACTGGCCAAATCGCACTGCAAAAATTCAAGAACAAATTGATAAGGTGTTAACATTGACTAGAGGATAATTATGTTATTTGCTTTGATTACATTATTGAGTGCGATATCTCTTTCTGCTATTGCCGCATATTATTCTGTCATAGGACTTATGGCGATCTTTGCGGCTAGCCCAATTCCAATTGCAATCATGGGTGGTGCGCTTGAGTTTTCTAAACTCATTGCCGCATCGTGGGCATATAAGAATTGGTCAATCGCACCAAGATTTCTGAAGTACTATTTCACAATAGCAGTTATCATTCTAATGTTCATTACATCATTGGGAATTTTTGGATATCTTTCTAAAGCACACAACGATCAAAATTTAGTAAGTGGTGATGTACAAAGTAAAATTGCAATATATGATGAAAAAATTAAAACCCAAAAAGAGAATATTGAAACAAACCGCAAGGCACTTAAACAGATGGATGAGGGAGTGGACCAGGTACTGGGCCGCTCAACAGATGAAAAGGGTGCCGAAAAAGCTGTGGCTATGCGTAAGTCCCAACAGAAAGAACGTAGTCGCATTCAAAATGAAATATCACAGTCGCAAAAGTCTATTGCGGAACTTAACGATGCCCGTTCGCCTATTGCCGCCGAGATTCGAAAGGTGGAAGCAGAGGTTGGTCCGATAAAATATATTGCGGCACTAATCTACGGAGACAGCATTGATTCTAATTTACTAGATAAGTCTGTACGATTCGTTATTATTCTTTTAGTTCTTGTGTTTGACCCAATGGCTGTTTTACTTATCATTGCGGGCAATTTCTCCTTGAGACAAATAGCAAAAGAAAAAGAACAAAAGTCTGGTGGATATGAAGTTAATTTCTCTTCAACCATCGACACATCAAACCCCACTGAAGTGGTGAAAAGAAAAAGAAAAACTCGCATAACAGAAGATGGTGTTGACACTTCAAACAATGCAACAGTCTTTGAACCAATACCAATGTCAAAAGAAGAATTGGAAGATGCGAAAAGAAAATATGCTAGAGATGGCAGATCAAAATTTGCGGAGTTTGCAGAAAGATAATTATGAAAATTGGTTTTACTTGTAGTACGTTTGATTTGTTCCATGCTGGACATATTATGATGTTAAAAGAGGCAAGGCGACAATGTGAACATTTGATTGTGGGATTGCAAAGTGATCCTACCATAGATAGACCAGATACTAAAAACAAACCTGTGCAAAGCATGTTTGAACGTTTTGTTCAATTGGACGCATGTAAGTATGTGGATGAAGTTATTCCATACAGCACCGAAAAAGAATTGTTAGATATCTTGCTTTCCTATCCGATTAGTGTTAGAATAATAGGAGAAGAATATGAAGATAAAGAATTTACAGGCAAACAATTGCCTATAGAAATTTATTACAATAAGAGGCGACATAGTTTCTCTACCACAGAATTGAGGCAGAGAGTGATTAATAATATGAAAGGTGATTAATATGAGTAATTTTTTTACAGATTTAGTTGAGCAATTAAAAGATGATGACACAAAGATTCTTTCCGATGGTGGCGCATCGGCTGAGTTTAGTGGTAGCATTGACACTGGCTCTTATGCACTGAATGCGCTACTGAGTGGTAGCATTTATGGTGGTGTGCCAAACAACAAAGTGACTGCATTTGCTGGCGAGTCTTCAACTGGCAAAACTTTCTTTGTGCTTGGTGTTATCAAACAGTTTCTTGATGCAAATCCTGATGGCGGTGTTATCTACTTTGACACTGAAGCGGCAGTTACAAAGTCTATGATGGACAGTCGTGGTGTAGACACTAAACGTGTTATCATCTCTGAGCCAGATACAATTCAAAAGTTTCGTCACACTGCATTGCAAATCATTGAAAAGTATTCTGCACAAAAAGAATCAGCACGTAAACCAATGATGATGGTTCTTGATTCTCTAGGTCAGTTGTCTTCTACAAAAGAAATGGAAGATACTGCTGAAGGCAAAGAAACAAAAGACATGACTAAGAGTCAAATACTCAAAGCAACGTTTCGTGTGTTGAATTTGAAACTTGCTAAGATTGGTGTGCCTTTGCTTGTAACAAACCACGTTTATGATGTTGTTGGCGCATACATTCCAATGAAAGAAATGTCTGGTGGCTCTGGCTTGAAGTACACAGCATCTACGATTGTATATCTGTCTAAGAAGAAAGACAAAGATGGTACTGAAGTTATTGGCAACATCGTTAAAGCAAAATTACACAAGAGCCGTTTAACAAAAGAAAATAAATTTGTTGAAATTAAAATCACATACAGTAAAGGCTTAGATCGTTATTATGGTTTGCTTGATATCGCAGAGAAGTATGGCATCATTAAGAAAGTCTCTACTCAATATGTATTGTCGAATGGTGTGAAGGTCTTTGGCAAGAACATCAACGCTGAACCAGAAAAGTATTTCACTAAAGAAATTCTAGACTTGATTGACGAAGCATGTAAAAAAGAATTCATGTACGGACAAGATAGCGTTGGTGGTGTTGAAGATGAAGAAGAATTGGAGTTAGCCAATGAAGATTGAAGAAACTTATGAAATCGCTGAAAGCGATATCAAATACAAAGATAAAGATGTTGTCGCAACAATCAGAATTACCGCTGGCGACTTTAAAGATACT
>Ga0208966_1000573_pt1 | contig 11698 bp, 10 predicted proteins | sample GreLakmeHU45MSRF_FD_187701 | JGI IMG/M metagenome (GOLD analysis project Ga0208966, IMG submission 187701) | Freshwater lentic microbial communities from great Laurentian Lakes, MI, USA - Great Lakes metaG HU45MSRF (SPAdes) | ecosystem: Environmental > Aquatic > Freshwater > Lake | place: Great...
AGGCATAATTAAAAAAATGGGGGGCTAAATTCTCATTTTTTCCCCAAATTTTTTAGTAAAAATTTGACCGCTTTTTTCTTCCGATTTTGGTCCAATCCACGATGCATTTTTATTCGCTCTTTTACATGAGAAAAAAGTCCTTCAAGTTGATTATTTGTTGATGGAATTTTTAGATTTTCAAAGTCGCTATAAGTGAATAATAATGGCAAATTGGTTTCAATTGATCTAAAAGATGACCTTAGATTCTTGAATCTGTAGTCTCCGAGCTCATTTCTTTGTTGAAGAAAAAAATAATATTTTTCTTTTAAAAAATAAAATCTATCGATGAATTCTTGATGGAATTCTGGCTTGCAAAGTAGATTCATTAAATCCTTTAAATCCTTGCCACATAACGATTGAGGGTTATCAGTGATATATCTTCGAATGATAGCTTTTTGGTGAAAAATGCACATTTGGATAGGAATGTTTCCTAAAAGTTTTTTAATGTTATTTATATAGCCTCTTTTTCCATCAATCGTAATGCTCTGAATGCCTATATTTGCTTGCTTTACAGCCCTTATGCCCTCTTTAAAATCTTTTATGGATTCAGTTTTATTTCTTTGAGATATCACCATTTCAACTCTAAAATTAGTAATTTGATAATTTACCATTCTAACTTTATTTTTTTGGTTAAAATCTTACAAAAGTCTCAAGCTGTATGAACATACAGCTTTCATTTTCGAAAAATTTTATCACAAAAAAATTTTGTTATAATGGTAAATTTTAGAGTTGAAATGGCGTTACTTTTTGACAATCGTGAAAAACTAAAAAACCGAATTCTCTTCCGAAAAAAGTGGCGTCGATTAGAAGATTTATCGGCTGATTCAAATCTTGCAAAACCTCTTCTAATAAGCCTTCGGACATGTCGAATTTATCAAATTCTTTGTTTAACTTCGGATATGAAACATCTAAATCATTACAAATTTCCGCTAGCGTTCTTCTGCTAAGAAGCCGGTGTTTATAGGCTTTTAGGATAGTTTTTGTGATGATTGCCTTTTGTCGTCCATCTATAATGACAATTCTGACCTTTATATGATTGTTTACCTCTTTTTTTGCCATTCTTTTTAACTAAAAATAAGCGACATTTTGGACAAGTTTTTATTCATGTTTTTTTACTCAAATTTAGCAGTTTCTATTTGAAAAAAATAGAAAAAATTCGGGACGCCCTCAGAATAAAGAGTAAAGCCATCTTTTTAGCCCCCCATTTTTTTAATTATGCCATGATTTTTAAAATAATATTTTTAGCAATCATTTTTCGGGCATTTAATTCTAAATATTAAAAAGTTAAAATTTTTTAATTAGCTTTAAAAGCAAAGCATGGTAAAATTATTTTGGTAAGCATGAATTTCTTTGAACCAAATATATAGCTATCAGAAAGCTCGCTATCTTGATTACAATAATTATCTAAACCTGAAAATTCTTCGCCCTTAGCAAAGATAAAGCAGTCTTTATTATTAAGAATTTTTTTAATTTCTTGATCATTATTTTGTGCATAAAGTTTCTGCACTACGTTAAATTTTTCCTGCGAAATACAACCAATAACACCTTGATTCAAAACTACTTTAAAAACTTTTTCTTCTCGTTTTTTTAAACCTGCATTTTCTTCGCTAAAAAGCAGATGGAGTATTTGCGTAATAATAAGCGATAAAATCATCATTACTACAAATTTCACCATAAATTAAAATTTTTTATCAATTAAATTAACAATTGTGGCGTTAATTTTATGCCATTTTTTTATTGGCAATGCCGGAATTCCAGCGATAATTTGTTTATCTTCAACATCACGGATTACACCAGACATACCGGCAATTTTAACCATATTGCCAATCTTTATATGACCATTTATACAACATCCACCACCAATTTGGCAATAGCTTCCAATCGACGCACTACCTGCTATAGCACAACATCCAGCCATAACAGTTCCTTTGCCAATTATAACATTATGGGCGATTTGGCAGAGATTATCGATCTTAACTTGATCTTCAATGGAGGTATCAATTAGCGCTCCTCTATCGATACAAGTATTAGCTCCGATTTCAACATCATTACCAATTTTTACAATTCCTAATTGAATAATTTTATGATTAATTCCAGCGTGATTAACAAAACCAAATCCATCCTGACCTATTTTTACACCTGCGTGAATTATACAATTATTGCCGATTTCACTAAATGAAATCGTAACATTTGAATGAATTTGGCAATCATTTCCAATACTACAGCCATCTAGTATAACAGTATTAGCGCTAATAAAACAATTATCGCCAATATTAACATTTTTGCCAATTATGGCTGTTGGTGAAATATGGCAATTTTTACCAATATTTGCCTGCGGATGAATATTGGTTTTAGAAAATTCAGGTATTATTTCTTGATAAAATTCTTGAGCGATTTTCGCGTAAGCAAAATATGGATTTGTACAAATTAATCCAATTGTTTGATCACTAAGTCTGTTATAATATTTTTCTTCTATAAAACAAAAACCAGCTTTGGTAATTGGTAATTGATCTAAATATTGGACTTTCGATAAAAAGCTAATTTGCTTGGAATTGGATCTCTCTAGGGTATCAATTCCAATTATTTGCTGATTAAGATCAAAATCTTTAATTAGTTTTGAGTTAGTTATATTTAGAATTTGTGAAAGCTTTAGAAAATCATTTTTCTTATTATAAAATTTATTATTAAACATAAATTATACAGTTTTATTTTTAAAATTTGGATCGTGCAATGTCCGAAAATAAATTTCAGAAATATATCTTCTACCTTTATTTCCGCGTTTTAACTGAACAATAACATCAACAACGTTACGAATATAAGAAGTAATTTCCGATGGTGTCATTCCAAGCCCTGCTTGCATTACCATCATTTTTAATTGTTCTATTGCCATTAATGGTGTATCGGCGTGAAGTGTTGAAATCGATCCAGGATGACCCGTATTAATTGCGCGTAGAAAAGAAAAAGCTTCAGTTCCGCGTAATTCACCAACGATAATTCTTTCGGGACGAAGACGTAAACATGCTTCAATTAAATCCTGAGTCGTAACTTTTGATCTACCTTGTCCACCTTTCGAGGCGATCAAATGAACGCGATTGGGATGGGATGATAAATCAATTTCACGAGCATCTTCAACTGTTATTAATCTTTCTTCATGAGGAATTGCCCGAATTACTGCATTAGTAAATGTTGTTTTACCAGTTGATGTTCCTCCCGATATAATGACATTTTTTTTATATAATACACAACGCTGAAGAAATTCTTTTATGCGATTGAGCTGGAGAAGTTTAGTTAAAATCAATAAATTTTTATCCTCAATTTCACCAACTGAAGTTGCATCAAACATTCCCATTTTATCATAATCTTCTAAAGTCCACTTTAAAACTGCAGGTTTACGAATTGAAATTACAACGCAACCTTGTTCACATGCTGGAGGAAAAACAATTTGAATACGATAACCATTTGGAAGTGTAGCAGAAAGAAGTGGTTCTTCTTCGCTAAGTCTCTGCTCTGTTGCTTGAGCAACCAATCTACTCATTGACTTCAAATGTTCGAAATCAAAAGATGGTAATTCTTCACGAATCATATCACCTTTAAATTCAATCCACACCTCATAAGGACGATTAATTGAAACTTCATTGACCCCATCGCGATCGAGGATCTGTTTCAACGGCAACATAAATGAATCTAGGGCTGCAACACTGCTCATGAATTAGAATGAATATAGAATTCCGATCAAAAAAATATGACCTTGGTTGTTTTTAAATTGTCTAGAATTATTGTCAAGACTTGCTTGATTAACTAAATTTAAAGCTTTGGGCTGATCAACTAAAAATGCAAATTTGGTATATTCAAAATATGGTAATAAATGTTTTGAATATTTATAATCGATACCTAAGGACAAAGCACGAAAGCGATTATTTTGGAAATTAGAATTTAATGTTGAAATGCTCGTTGATAGTCCAGCAAATTGGTAAGCAAGTCCAAATGTATAATAATAAGGATTTCTAAATCTTTTAATATTATTTGTGCAATCTTGCGAAGAAATATTAACATTTGCTTGATATTGACAGGAATAAATTCCACTCTTAGGTTGCGATGATTTTCCCCAATTGCCATATGATGCTCCAAGTTTAAAACCAAAATAACTTAAAGCAAAACCAGCATCATAAGCTGCAAGATCTTGTCTTTGAATTGAATTGATTGATTTAGAATTTTTGATTGCAGCTTTTTCTGCAGTGGCTGAAATTGCCAATGTAAGATTATCAAAATCTTCGACATAATTTACTCCAAATGCAAAAATATTCTTCAAGCGCAAATAATCTAAATCTCGCGCTGTATTTGCGCTAAGACCATTTTGCGAAGAATCGGGGGAGTAACTTAAACCAAGTTGTAAACCATTAATTTTTGGCGTATAGTAACTAATCTTAGTAGCATCTTCCATGCCATCATAACTATCATCCTTGAATGCTCGAAAATTGCTACGAGAATAAGCAAAATAATCACCGTGATTATTTGCATAATTATTATCTGTAGCTCGGCGATAAAAACTTTTAGCATATCCACCATGACCAATTGGCGATTGCGCCAGGGTTATAAATCTTGGTAATTTTATATTAGCACATGATGAATTACCGAAAGAATCGCACAGCGCAGGATTTGCGTTCGCAGATGATGATAGCATTGGCATATTAACATATTGTAAATATTTACCATTAATTCCTCCCGACCCTTGCGCAAAACGAGCTGGACCATATTTCATTTTTTGATTTACAGCTTGATTATTGCCAAATTCAAATTTGCCAAAATCATTTTCAGCAAATAAAAAAACTTGATCAAGATTTGGATTTTCCTTGATATGATCACTTGAAAAATTAAATTCAAATTTGGCAATTGCGCCGAATTTTTGATTTTTATTATTCTTAATTGCCGATTTTAAAAATATTTGTGAATCATTTCCAATGCTGTAATTACTAGAGCTAATAGGATTTTTTGATAGCGAATCACTAAGAGTTTTTGATTGATAAGAATTAGCTTGTTGATGATTTGCTAAAGAAAAATTAACAAATCCTTCCGCGGTAATAAAAGGCTTATTATCATGATATTTTCTTGAATCAATATATTGCGCATGGCTTTCGGTACAGAAAAAAAAGCCCGTAAATGCTAATATAAACTTTGTTGTTTTAATTATAAATTTTTTCAATTAATTTTATATTAAGTTTTTTTTGAAAAACTTTAATTTTTAATTTTTATTTAGAAATGGTTTATTTACCCCATTGGCCAATACCTGCAACACTTGGTAAAAGACAGGTTGATTTTGAAACTGTTTTTGAACGAATGAATATTGTTTTATCAAGGCTTGGCAATCCACATCATAAATTGCCTCCCGTAATTCATGTTGCAGGAACGAATGGCAAAGGCTCAACATCATCATTATTAGCAAAGATTTTTTCTTGCGCAGGATATAATGTTCATTTATACACCTCCCCTCACCTTCATCATTGCAATGAAAGAATTAATCTTAATGGCGAAAAAATTTCAGACAATTTTCTTTATGAAATAATGGACGAAACAAGATTAGCTTGCCTAGATATTAATTTGACTTTTATGGAAAGTTTTACGATTGGAGCATTTCTAGCTTTTGCTAAAACTAAAGCGGATATTGTTATTCTTGAATGTGGAATGGGAGGAAGAATTGACGCAACCAATATCATAGAAAATAAATTAGCTAGCGTCATAACGCCAATCTCATTTGATCACACTGAATATTTAGGCAATAGCATTGAACGAATTGCCTTGGAAAAAGCGATGATAATGCGTCCTGGGGTTCCATTAATTGTTGCATCACAACCAAATTCTGCAAAAAATATTATTAAAATTCTTGCTGATGATCAAAAAATCGAAAGCTATTTTTATGAAGATGATTATGATGTTTTGATGGATATGGAAACAAAGAAATTTGATTATTATTGCGATGATATTTTTTTTGAAAATCTTCCAAGACCATCACTTCTTGGCTCTCACCAATATATCAATTTTGCATGTTCAATTACATGTGCATTAAAAGTTAAAAATTTTAATATTACTGAAAATGCTATACGTCAAGCGATTTCAACGGTTAAATGGGCAAGTCGTTTAGAGAGCATTGATAATAATCTTAATAAAATTTTAAAAAATTCACAAAGTGAAATTTGGATTGATGGAGCTCATAATGAAGGTGGAGCTTATAGTCTAGCAACTTGGCTAAAAGAACAAAATGATGAAAAAGAAAATTTTATAATTTGCGGATTTAGTCGCGGTAAATGTAAGGGGAGTTTTGTAAATAAATTCCAAAATATTGCCAGAATAATTGCCGTAAGAGTTAATGGCGAACCTTATGCGGAAGATCCCGAAATAATTTGTCAAATTACAAAAGAATTTGATAAGGATGTTAAAGGCTTTGATGATCTAATTGATTCACTGGAATATATTTCACAAAACATCGAAAATAGAGCTTGCCGTATCGTAATTTGTGGATCGCTTCATTTAGCTCGCGACGTAAAACGTTATTCAAAAATGATCGCGCAAAATTATCTTACTAATAAAATTTAATTTCTAATTATAGATATTTTCATCGGCCAAAAATTCAAACTGGCTATCCGGTTTATTTTCAATGATATTGCTTAAAATTCTTGCAGAACCTAATGCTAAGGTCCAGCCAAGTGAACCATGACCGGTATTTAAAAAAAGATTAGGATATTTTTTGACTTTACAAATTAAGGGTATTGAATTTGGGCGAAATGGCCTAACGCCTGACCATTGCGATGAAGTTTGAATATCGCCATAATTAGCAAATGTTTTAACCATATTTTTATTTATATATTTTATATGATTTTTATTAGTTTGAAGATTTGCACCAAATTCAGCAATTCCAGCAACGCGGAAAATATCACCCAAACGACTATAAACAACTTTATTTTCAACATCAGTAATAGCTTGCGAGGGAGCTATAAATTCTGGGTTACATTTTGTAGTAACACTATAACCCTTAATTGGATAAATATCGCTATTAATTTTGATTCCCTTAAGAAGCTTATCCCCCTGGAAGCCAAGGGCATAAACATAAGCATCAGCAGTAAAAACTTCTTTATCTGTGTTAATGGCGGTAATTTTTTTAAAATTGGTTAATAAATTTTTTATTTCAGTACCATAAATAAATTTAACGCCATATTTTTCACGACAAATTTTTTCTAGATTTACAGTAAAACTATAAGCATTTCCAAGAGCATCATCACTAAAAAAAATTCCCCCAGCTAGTTTTTTAGAATCCAAAGCCTTAACCAAATTAGGCTCATGTTCAACGCATTGATCAGCTGAATAAATAATCGGACGAATACCACTAATATCGAGGCTTTTTAAATTATTTATCGCTTTATCCATAGTAGATTTATTACGATAAATATGAAGAATACCATTGGTGGCATAGGAAAAATCAATATCTTCATGATCAACTAATTTGTTCATTAAATCACGACTATAATTTGAAATCGCAAAAAGTTTTTGACTATTTTTACGGGCAGAGGAAGCTTTGGAGTTTTTATAAAATTTGTAAAGCCATCTCAAGGTTTCGCAATTGATAGAGTTAAAAGAAGAATATGAATTTCTGGAAAAAAAGGAATTAAAGAATGTACCAAAAGATATTTCAGAAGCCCAAGTAGTGATATGGGAGTAGCTCAATTGCCCACCATTGGCGTATGAACAATCTAACCCGCAGGAATTATTTTTATCAATCACTGTAACTTCATGACCGAGACTAGCTAGATAATAAGCACTAGATACGCCTATTACACCAGCACCAAGAACAATAATTTTCATCAAATATTTTTTGGTTTAATGTCATTTAAGCGACAAAATTTTAATTTTTTAATGAATTTTTTAATTAACAGATTTAAATAATCCTAATTAAAAAGAATGTTAATTAAAAAAAACTTTATAAAAATATGCTCAAAAATTATTTTTTATAAAATAAAATGCAACAAACTTTTTAATGTCACGATTCAATGACAAATAATATCCTTAACATTCCGTGCAACTATAATTTTCTAAGTTCCTTGCATCATTGGCTTTTGCAAAACTTTTCAGATTTAGAAAAAATTAAAATAATTTTGCCAAGTCGAAGAGCAAGTAATGAATTAAGGGATATATTTTCTAAAAATAATTATTGCAAAATACTTCCTCAGATTAAGGCTTTGGGTGATATTGCCATTGAAGATTTTAGTGAATTTATAGACCAAGAAGATGAGCAATTTTTTGCAGATTTACTAACCGCTAGAAAAATGGATAGCCTAGAAGCAATTTTTTTTATAAGTCACCAAATTAGCAAATTAGATATTTTTGGAAAATTAAATTTTGAAGAATCATCCAAAATAGCTATAAAACTTCAGGAGATCTTTGATGAAATTGAATTTGAGCAAATTAATTTAAGTAAAATTGAGGAAATTGACGATATTAATTTAGCCCTTCATCGCCAAATAAGTCTTGAGTTTATAAAGGATTTTTATACCCAAACCAAAACAGCTTTAATTAAAAATAATTTATATTTTTCAAGCGCATATCAAAATTATATTATCGATAAATATAATGAAATTTTATCTAGAAAAAAACCAGATAAAACCATAATTATCGCAGGATCTACGGGAAGTTTAAATTGCGCGAAAAAATTAATAAAAACAATTGCCAGTAAAAAAAATGGTTTTGTTGTTTTTAACAATTTTTTAGAGGTAGTTGCAGAAAATACTGATAGTAGGGACATACCAACAAATCATCCACAATTTTTTAATAATCAACTATTTAATTTTCTTGAATTAAGTAAAAATAGCGTTAAGGATTTAATGTTTTCAAGCGAAATATTGGCACCTAATTTTCGTAATGATTTTATAATAGAACTTACAAAATCTAGTATTGAGACCATCTCGTGGCAGAATTTTTCCAATCATATAAATATCGATAAAATCTGCAAAGATATCTCTGATAATTTCATTGTCATTGAAGCTGAAAATAATTTAAAAGAAGCTGAAATAATTGTTGATTTAATCCAAAAAAATCTAAGCTCATGTAAATCAATAGCTATTGTTAATAATAGTATAGAATTAACTAAAACAATTGAACTTAAACTTAAACATTTAGAAATTAACTTTTTTAATTCTAATTCAATTATTTTAGTTAGTAATGAATTGATAGTTTTTATTTTGAAAATCTTGCAGTTAAACGAAAGCGATTTTAACTCATGGCAATTACTTTCTTTATTTAAAAATAAATTATTTGCTTTTTTTGATGATAATTTTATTACTAAATTTGAAATTGAAATTTTGCGTCAAAGTCGTGAATATAGTGGATTGAAAGGCATTAAGGAATTGTGCAAAAAAAATTTGGAGATTAATAATTTTTTTAATAATTTTTTAAATTCACTGCCTAAAAATAATAGCATAGAAGAATTAAAAATCTCAATTGAAAAATTGACTAAAAAATCATGGAATAATTTAGTTTATAATAATAAAGCTAGCGAAGAAATAACACTTTTTTTTTCCAATTTAGAGCATTTAAATTACCAAATTGAAAGTGCCAATGAATTTGAATTTTTATGTTCACAAATTTCATATTTTGAAGATTCAAACCCTCAATCTTGTGTAAAAATATTATCAAATATCGAGGCAAGATTATTAAATTTTGATTTAGTTTTTATATGTGGATTAAATTATGGTGATTTCCCGCAAATCATAGAAGATAACTGGCTTGGCAAACAAATTTCACGAGAATTAGGAATTGATCGACAAAGTAAAAAAATTGGTCAAAATGCTTTTGATTTTTGCCATTATTTAGGAAATAAAAAAATAGTTTTATCGCGATCAGTAAAAAATTCAAATGATATTAGAATTGCCTCGCCTTTCTTACAAAAATTTAAAACCTTAATAAAAAAAATTGATATCAACAATCTAGTTACCATAAAAAAATTTGAAAATAATTTTGCTAATATCAATTTTTTTAAAATCAATATTCCTGCCTTAGAGGTTGGTAAAGAATTTTTACCCACAAAACTTAGCATTACTTCAATATCAAAATTACATAATGATCCTTACAGCTTTTACTGTGAAAAAATTTTAAAACTATATGAACTTAATTGCCTCGATTATCAACCAAATAATCGAGAGTTTGGAACTTTTATCCATAAAGCCTTAGAGTTATATATAACAAACAATTCTAATCAGAAAAAATTTTGTGATATTTTTAAATTATATTTTAACAATCAAGAGGCATTATATACATGGTATGCAAGATTTGAAAAAATTTTTAAAAATTTTTTACTTGAAAATATTGAGTTTTTAAATTACAGAAATCTCCTTGAAAAATCTGTAAGCTTTACTTTTAATAATCTTGAAATTAATGGTAAAATTGATCGCATTCTTATTGATCAATTTAACAATATTAAAATTTTAGATTATAAAACAGGTGCAGTTCCAACAAAGAAATCAGTTGTTTTAGGTGATGAAATGCAATTAACTCTTTCAGCTCTATTGCTTATTAATAGTGATTTTTGTAGTATTGAACAAGTTAAGGATTTAAATTATTGGCATTTATCGATTAAAGATGAAAAAAATATTACTGAGATTATTGATTCCAAAATTAACCTTAATGATTTAATAAAAAATACGCAAAAAACTCTTGATGAAATTTTTGAGAATTTTTTTATTTTGAATAAAGCTTTTATTGCCAATCAAAAAACAAAAAATTCAATTTACAAAAACATTGCACGCTTTGAGGAATGGAACAATTAATTCAAAAATACCGACTTGATATTGAGTATGACGGAACAAATTATTTTGGTTTTCAAAGTCAAAATCATAATAATTTAAAAACCATTGAAGGCTCTCTGTTATTAGCGATTCAGCAATTAAGTCTTCATGACACTGAAATTACTCCATCTGGAAGAACTGATGCAGGTGTTCACGCTTTAAATCAAACTATTCATTTTAATTTATTAAAAAAGTTTTCCTCATATCAAATTTGTGCAGGATTAAATCATTTTTTACGATTAAATAATGACGCAATTTCTGCATTAAATTGTCAATTGGTAGATGAAAATTTTCATGCTCGTTTTAGCGCCAAAATGCGTTATTATCGCTATGAAATCATTAATCGTAAGGCTATCTTAGCATTAGATAAATTTCGAGCTTGGCATGTTCCAAATAATCTTAATTTGCCAGCTATGATTTCAGCTTCAAAATACTTAATTGGGCAACATGATTTCACTTCATTTCGCGATGCAGAATGTCAATCAAAAACTTCAATTAGAACGATTAATGATATAGTTTTTTCTACTCATGATGATAAAATTATTATTGAAATTTCTGCCAAATCTTTTTTGCATCATATGGTAAGAAATATTGTTGGAACTCTTTATTATGTTGGAATTGGAAAGTTTATGCCACATCAGATAAATGAAATAATTCTAGCTCGTAATCGGATAAAATCAGGACCTAATGCTCCTGCATGTGGATTATATTTCTTAAAAACAGATTATGATTGATTAATTTTTTTGTTATAACTAATTTTGTTAAATTATATTATATTAATTCATTTATGTTTAAAATTTTTTAATATCATTAAAATAGTTAAAGATTATATT
>Ga0208966_1000577_pt1 | contig 11649 bp, 17 predicted proteins | sample GreLakmeHU45MSRF_FD_187701 | JGI IMG/M metagenome (GOLD analysis project Ga0208966, IMG submission 187701) | Freshwater lentic microbial communities from great Laurentian Lakes, MI, USA - Great Lakes metaG HU45MSRF (SPAdes) | ecosystem: Environmental > Aquatic > Freshwater > Lake | place: Great...
ATGTTGATTTGTGGTCAGTTGCATCTTTATGACCAATTTCGTCTTTGTTAGTTAAAAAGTGATATACTTCTTCAACATCATCGGTTGATGTTGCAATGTGATCAATTGCCCAACCATGTCCATCTTCCAATATTTGATCCACCTTTGATTTGTCCATTGCAAGCATTTCATCTATAGCATGTTTGAGAGTTTTTAAATTTGCAAAAAACATGTAGTTGTTTGAGTCGTGGTTTTCACTCAATGCATTTTTAACTTCTTTTCTGATTAGTTTTTTTAATTCTGTGATTTTCATATTGTTTAATTTATACATAAATATGTAAAACTCAACTTATAGGGTAATATTTTTATTTCAAAGTTGGATTTTTTACTATAGGTGCAAGTTTAATCATATCCAAACTTTCGGTCAAGCCATCGGCTGGATTGTGTATTATATTTTTGTTTGCGACCACGGTTGCCCTCAACTCGGTCATAGAGATAACGGTAATTAGAACTGTTCTTAGGAAGTTTTGATAGAAACCACTCTTGGAATTCTATATCATTATCCATGTGTTGAACTAACAACCACGCATCGTCGAGAATTTTTTTGTCCGAAAGAATGACATCGAGATATTTTTTGATGAGAGATTGTGCCTTTGGAACTCTCACCGCGTCGCCGAAAAGATCGTTTTTATCGGCATCCGTGTCACTTGCATACATTTTTGCTGCTTCTCGCCAATCATCATACTTATCAAGATATTTTGTGTATTCATTTCGTTTTTTTTGATCATCTCGGACCAGCGTCGAAAAACTTTTAGCAACATCCAAGCTTTCGGCCAACATAAACTGTGAATCGGAAGTTATGGTTTTTGGGTCAACCACTTTCACAGATTTGAGAATCTTTGGGTTAAACACTACTAACCACCGTTCTTCCCCTGATTGACGTTGTAGACTTGCATCAACTCCCTTGCTTACCAAAAATTTCGTTATCTCGACACCGGGTCGACCAGAACCAGCTTCGTGATTGACAATTAAATTGTTCAAAACCTCACCACTTATCTCAGTTCGACTTGTTCTTTGAGAATAAGCAAGAATGTCCTTCACTATATCGTTTCTTTTCCTTAGACCGGATACTGTTTTAACGAAGTTTATCATCTCTTCAACTGAGATCATCACAGAATTGATATCCCGATAGTTTTTATCTATCTCTACCGTGTGAACTACATTTCCTCCCTTGGCATACTTTCTAGCCGTGTCGTATGAATTTGTAAAATAGATGCCTACACCCCCTTCATATCTGCCCTTAACACTCGGTTGGAGTGAATCAGGTGTCAGTGACCATCGTTTGCCTCCGTGATACATCGTGAACGTACCGGACGACTCCGTTTCATTTAAAGTGATAGAACTTCTAATTTGATTGGCATAAAATGCAACGTATATATCGTGTTCAGGTACACTTCCTTTGAAATAAAAACCGTCAAACCCATCCTTTATGGCTTCTTTTTTCAAATCAATCATGCTCTGTTTATAAGAATCAATCATTCTCCGTTGAGAATCATATCTAATCCATGAGGAAAGCATGTCCTCGAATTCATCGACGGTAAACGGCTTAGGATTTTTAATACGAAGAAACACCGGTATAGTCCGTCCGTATTTACGGCGTTTGTTGAGGTCGCCGCCGCCCGCGTAAGCACCAGCTTCTCTCGGATTGGCAGTAAACCACGCACCTGTTGCGCTCGTGTTAAATACTGAAAAATTTGTTTTTGCATGGGTACCGTGATACATCCTAATCGGGTTTCCACTCCCATCAACCACCACGCTTCCATTGAACCAGTCTTCAAAAGTTTCTTTAATTTCTTTTAATATTTGTAGTAGTTTTATCATATTACCAAGCACGACAGGACCAATATCTGGCTTTAGTACGTGGTCCAGGATTATCACAATTATGTCTTGCTCTAAAAGATTTACGTCGTTTTGGATTATTCTTTTTTATGGTCATTCTTTTACCTTTAGCTGAAGACCCTCCAAATCCAAAATTTACCTTAACTACTTTTCCTTTAGGATTTTTAACGTATACTTTAAATTTCTTGACATCACCTTGCATTGGTTTACCAAGGTTCACTTTACGACCATGATATTCTGCTTCACATAATGGTTGATTATATTCTCTCATAAATTGAACAAATTCTTTTACATCTTGTTTACTTTCAACATCATATTCTTCAATATTGTTTTCATTTGAATTTAATAATTCATTAATTATATTATTAATAAATTCTTTAAGTTTCACTTTAGCTTTTTCAGTGTTAGGAACAAATTGTTTTTCTGATGCTGCTTTTTTTCGTGATGTAGCAGCTCGTTCAGCTTTAGTTAAGCTGTTTGCTTTAGCACGAGGTAAACAACGAGTTGTTTTATTACCTTTTTTCATTGTACCACATGGACCTGTGATAGTACCTTGTGTATTAACTCTGACCCACTTGTCTTTAAACCAATCCCGCAGTGATTCATCTAAATCATCTTCTTCCTTTAAACGACCGTTACATACTTGAACGGCCCGACCAGATAAATAAGCTGAATGTTTTTCACCGGCTGCGAGACGGCGCTGGCGGTAAGCTCTACCTTTAGGGCATAACTTCTTTTCAGTTAATATTTCGTTTAACATGTCTGTAAGTTTATTCATAATTTTTAGTCTCGTTTAGCGTGATTGAGTTTTATTTACATGACGTATATTTTACCAACGCAACTGTTCAACACATCCTCTGCATAATATGGAAAGTCACGTTCAATACCATGCAATATGTCGGTTACTACGTCTATGTTTCTGGTGGTCATCTTCTCTTCACGTCCATATGACCCGTATTTTTTCAAAATAGAGGGGGTAAGTTTATTCAGAGATACCTTACCGTCTTTAAGATATTGGGCAAATAATTCATAGTAAAATTCAAAAGGGCGGTTAATCTCACTTTGTCTCGCACTCCGCATTGTCCCAACTTGATTGAATAAATTAGCCTTTATCTTATCATAATTTCGGACAGCGCCACTATCAACCATACCATAACTCCGTTTTCCCTTTTCCAAGTTGTATTCTCGTAACAAGGATTCAAATTCTGTTTCTAACCAATCAGTCAATACCGTGAAGGCGTAATCTTTACGAATTGAATGTCCGAATCTATGAGCAATCGTCCACGCCGTCATGGGAATCTTTTCAGCTGCACTATTACCAACGAAAAATACGGTTATATTATCGGAATTTATACGACCATTCCTCAGTTGATCGGGTGTCAGCCCTAAACCATCTGGGTAAGATTTAAATATAAAATCAGTGGAGACATCGCCTTTTTCAGCAAACGAACGACGGCCCTTTAAATTTACAAAGTAGAAATCAAAATCCGACGAGGTATTTTTGAAGAAATCCTTTACTTTTGTAAGTGTGACGGGATTCGTAATCAACTGTCTATCACGTTTGTCACGGAAAGATGATCCTTTGTCAAAATCTCCAACTGTCTGAAAAGTATCTACTGGAGCTTCAACGATTGATTCTCCATTGGAATTATAAACTGGCGGTCTTGTCATATACCAATATAAATAGATTTCACTTGATGGAAATCAATGGTTTTTACGAGAACTATAAAATAAGTAATGTCTTATAGAATATCAAGACTCAATAAGTAAATCTTTCAATTTTATATAATTTCAATTTTCCCATTCTTGACCACAAACTTATGTTCACGCCCATCCTTCAACTTGTTCATGTTTTCAGATGAAGCAAATATTGCGCCAATGCTAGAACTAAACTGAGTTAACTTTTGGGTTAATCCAGTCAAAAAGTTCTGTGCGGCATTCTTGGCATTTGTCACAAACTTCTTCACAGTAGCAACACCAGTCTGCAACATACCCTCTTCATTAATGATTCCCGCCATCACCATCATACGTTGATACGATTCATTTTTATTCCGCCATTCTTGACCGACTTTGCCGAAATCTTTAAACTTGAGCATGCCTTTAAAAATTTGATCAACAGTATCATCGTCAACTCCACTAGTCAGTTGACTCGTACGTTTAATAATATCAAATTGTACTCCACTCAAATTTTTCGTAGTAATGGTAAAAGATCCTCCGTCCTTCTCAGAGACGCTATACAAGACGTCTTTAACTGAAGAAACCGTTACACCATTATACTTAAATTCAACATTACTCACAAGCAAATGGTTTTTAGAATCTAACTTTGCAAAACCCACAGCCTCGCCGTCAGTTCCAAGTGCATCTGTTATTGTAGCTATGTCAGCGTTTAAATATGATTTTACACTCATTTTAGAATTAAATCCTTTATGCCCAAGATATTCATCCAATACTCTATCCAACTTTGCCAAATTAATCAACCGCTTCACCGCATCGTCACCGTGGACGAGGCGAACCTTTTCAATTGCTGCCTGATAATCAGCATAAGCAGGATCATTCATCAAATCAGTAGGAGCAAGTTTATCTCCCGCTCTACCCATAAAATCTGTTTTCAAAAACAGGTCTGGATCGCTAACATCGATTCCCATATCAGCAGCGGCTTGATTCAATTTTTTTGAAAGTTGTTCACCATCCATTTTATTAAGTTCAGCCAATTCCTGCATTTCACCCACATCCTCTGGACCATCAGTATCACCAACACTACTAGCCTCCATATCAACTCCCAACTTTTCAAAAATATCATTAAACGCATCCGGATTGTTTGATTCTGCATATCCAGCAATAGCACTTCCAATCAGCGATAATACAGTCAACCCAACCCGTACACTAACAAACGCTAACTTAGGGTTCTTAACAAAAAATGAAATAATCTTATTAACAATCGTAAACATCAACCCACGTTTTTTATCCTTCTCATTAACCTTTATCTTGGCTATACTAGCCTGCAACTTACTGGTTGCTGCAACATAAATCTTCAAAGCAGCATCATTAACAGCATCTCCAGTCTTTTTCACAGCAAATGAAATCAAATCACTAGCTTTTTTACTAGCATCTTTAATATTAAACTCATTTAATTGCCGGCCTTCCTTCAATAAATAAGAATAATCATAAAACTCGTTTATCGCAGTCTGCACATCTATATTGTTACTCTCAATAATTGTTTTCAATTTTATCATATACCAATATAAATAGATTTCACTTGATGGAAATCAATGGTTTTTACGAGAACTATAAAATAAGTAATGTCCTATAAACCCGTGAATTGTAGGCATACCGAGTTTTATACGAATTCGGTTCTCCAACATAGTCAATGGACATTTCCAATTATTCACCGTAAGGTCAACTATGAATGTTATTAGGGGAAAGCATACATACCAAGGGCTGTGAATTAATAAATAGACCACGGCTGCGAGGTTTCCTATTACCGCTGTGGCATGAACAATGACCGTAAGACAGAGTAGAAATCGCATCTATAAATAAATAGATTGTCCTCCGACATTCGGCTGGTTTTAACTTCCATCATCTGTAATGTGGATGATCAGCGTGGTAAATATTATAAAAGGAAAACTCTATTAAAGTATAATTAAACATTTCAATTGAAAATTCAAATCGAGGAGTATGATCTCCCTCGTATTTATCATAATTTATATTAACATTGAAGAAGGTTATACCGTCGGACAACTCTCTAACTTTGTTAAAGGCCACAAGTTCCCATGCGTATTTACTTTTAGATATATTTCCGTATAGATACATCATAATTTATTCCTTTTCAATATCCAAATCGCATGACTCTGTTTTAAGTGTTTTTATTTTACGTTGTTCAACGCAGAAGGTTACATTTAGGCCAGGTTCCCATACAGGACAATCATTATCAGCTCGATAACAGTTTTCACATAGACTCTTTTCACATTCTTTCATATGAGAACAGTCTACTTTAGAGTTTAATAAAAGTCAACCAGTAAAAGCTTTGTCCGGCCGTTTAGAACAAAATTCACAATCATAATGTTCACATTTTTCTTCAGTCCACTCGCCCGTTTTCACATCATAATACGCGTCGAACTCATGTGAATACATGATGTCCACCGTTTCATCAGGACTGAATTTTTTGTTCATTGAATTCCGGCCTCTTTTAAAGAAAGTTTCACAACCCCCTCTTCAATGAGACGTTTTCTGTTTAACATATGCAAGTCAGCAACCACCTTTTTATTTTCGCCCATATATCTGACCGCATATCCGTTCTTTATCAATTCTTCGTTTAAATTTTTGGAGGTTTTTGAATTGATTATCTCGGCCAACACTCTACCAAATTTTTCCGTATCATCACTTTTATGAGTACGAATGACAACCCATCCGTCTTCACACTCTGATACAAACTTTTTTACAAATTCTTTGCTGAGTAATCCGAAAACCTTTTCAATCTTATCAGATGTCCGACTCTCAGGAGTATCAATACCTAATAATCTAACAGACTGATTCGCAAGTATAGTGTTAAATCCCAAATCTATATCAACTTCGACGGTGTCGCCGTCTATTACTTTTGTTATTCTAGCATTATATTCGTAGTTCATAGGTTATTCAATTCCGTTATCTGTTAACAATGTTAATTTAACTTTATTTAAATTCCAAATACAACCACTTGCAATATCCCACCCATAATACCACATATATTGATATCTGGCTTCCTGCTGATAGGGATTTATTTCAATTCCGTCATATTTCTTTGAAATTACATCCCAATCTATTGCCTCACCTTTTTCTCTCCTATATCCAGTCACACTTTTCAACGATTGATATTGACGATTGAACACCATCAAATCCCTGTGAGTTTTTATTTCTAGAATATTACTCTTATCTATATCTACTTTATATATGTATTTACCAATCCAATTAGGCATCTCACTTCTAGTCCAATCAATCCACTCATTTCCTAATCCATACCAAAATCCGGTTGGTTTTGCGTCAATTCGTTGACTATACACTCTCCGTTCCAATTCAAACGGTTTCTTCGACATGTGGATCCGCATGTCATCCGAGATTTTAAGTTCTTCCACCAATCCAGCCAACTTAATCATAGATGTTATGTTTAGTGGTATAACCAAATTCTTTGACCAATTGACCTGCTATAGAGTTAGCTTCGTTCTCAATATCCCCTCCGATATCAGGTATGGCTTCATCCGCGTTTAATCTACCCTCCTGATTTTGTTTATGATGTATCATTTCGTGTGCCACACTCCGCAACATATCGGCGCATTGTCTATTCTTTATACACACCGATATGGTTCCGTCTGATGGGACGTAATACGCATGAGTTTTGAAATCCTCGGTTCGGTTTGACGTTAGTTTAACCTTAAATGGACGGGTTATGTTCAGTTTCTTCACAATGAACGCTAGAAATTCTTTTAATATCGGCTTTAAATCATTTCCCATAGATTATAAATAGTAAATTATTGACTATACGCCGATTAAATGTCGTTGTCTATGTTAGTTTTAGCGTAACTGTCTATCATTGTGATTGGAGTATCCAAAACCTCATCCAATATACCTTCGTGGTGAATATATTTTATAATTCGTTCCCTACATGAATCATCGTCTTCACAACAAGACAGTGGATGCGACAATATACAAAATTTAGCGGATGACCAGACTTGTAACTTATGATCATTGAATAAAGTCAACTCATAATATCCATCTTGTTGTAACATGCTTATAAATATGAATGTACATGACAAAACATCCGACAACCATTACGTCATCGGATGTTTTTGCTGCAGCGGTTCCGGACAGATTCGAACTGTCGGAGGTTTTAAGGCCTCGAAAGTTTAGCAAACTTTTGGTTTAAGCCACTCACCCACAGAACCTTTTTTAACTAAAACTCAATATGCGGTGAGCTGAGTAGTCGAAACCCTTCCCCGGAGGGACGATCCGATTTCAAGTCGGTCCCAGTACGCCTGCCTGGTTAACTCACCTTTATACTTACAACTATATACAAACTCATCAAACTGTCAACTATCTTTCATTCTACTTATTTGATTTATTTTATCAACCGTAGATTTAAAATCCAATTTTGATTCTTTCTTTGAATTAATTAATAACCAATTCCAAATTGAATGTTCAATGCATTTATTTAAATCCCAAGCGGGATTCTCTTTCTTATATTTGAATGCTAACCAAATTGATTCCGTTAAAACTTCTTTATCAATGCATAATTTTAAATATACATCCAACTGTTTTAATTCGTCTTCTAAAGACATATCAAATATAACTATTAAACACCCATTAGTTTCGAAGTTAAATTCGATTCTGCTGCCCGAACTGGACTTGAACCAATACAAAAAGCTTCAAAGGCTTCCGTGCTACCATTACACAATCGGGCATATAAATTAATATCTATTTACATTTCTGACAGTAAAAATGTCCTTCAAATGTTAAACTGATAAAGTTGTTTAATCCCGCGTAGAGATAGTCCGGATGCATTGCTACATAGTCTCCACATAATTCACACATTTCTATAGAACAATGGTTACTGATAAATTGTTCCTCATCGAGAGTATACCCACCTTCATCCAACATCCTACCTATATTGAGGCCACTCATAAGTTATATATAAATATAAAATTAATATGTGCTTCTATCAGGAATTGAACCTGAATTGACAATTTAGGAAATTGCCACTTTATCCATTTAAGCTATAGAAGCGTTTTAATATCTGGAACCTTCACATGCGTTGAGAAACTACTTTTATTCTTACTTTTACGGTCAATAAGTCCAGCCGTTATCAATGCTAAAGTCCAGAGATGAACTTTTTCATGTTCTTCTTTTGAAGAATTATATTTTTCCAACATTTGTTCAATAACAATATTTTTAGGTTTCATGGTAGCCCATGACGGTTACGCTCCGTCTTCTGTTCCGTGAAAGGGAACCGTCCTAGCTAGTAGACGAATGGGCCATTTAGATTTGAGTCACATATTTTATACAAAAGTCTAAACTACTTTTAGATAAAGTCAATTGTGAAATTGGTGGTCACGGCTGGACTTGAACCCGCAACATTTAGTTCCTAAGACTAACGCCTCTGCCAATTGGGCTACGTGACCATTATGTAACTGGTGGGTATAGAGGGACTTGAACCCCCACGATTTTACTCGGAAGATTTTGAATCTTCTGCGTCTGCCGTTCCGCCATACACCCATTTTAGTTTTCTGCGACTTCAATTACAAGGATCGGCCTCGTCAGAATTGAACTGACTCCGCATGTACCCAAAACATGCATGCTACCGTAACACCTGAGACCGGTTAACCTAAAAATTTCAAACTACGGTATGCTGCCGTTTACATCAAGTGCATTCCCTACAAGTTTGCCCAAGGACCTCGAACCCTAACTTCCGTAGTTTAAAATGGTAGGAGTAGAGAATTTTGAAATCCCGGCCTTGTCCGTGTAGAGGACCTGCTCTGCCTCTGAGCTATACTCCCATTAACCCTTTTTATCGTGAGGGTTATTACGCTTGACCTATCGCATGGTGACCGGGACATACCCGACCGGCTCTATGATTTTACATTCTGCCTCTACGGTTCGGAGTTTCAACCGAACGTCTTGTTTCAAATTCAACTGTTATTATCTTATGTGTTTTTTTAAAATTGTCAATCATTTTTTCAACAATCATAAAAAACAAAAACCGTCGGAGTTTATTCCAACGGTCCTTATATAAATCCTTGCCGTTAGAATAGTTATCCGATAGAGGTGGAGATCGATAATTCATCACTCCTGAGGGCGACTGATGGCCACTCGGATAGTGTCAGGGCGTTATACGATTCTACGTTCATTATCCAATATATATTAACAATTTTTTAAAAGACACCAAAATTAAAGCGGTTTAACGTAATTTAAAAGAGTGAACTTTATTCCCACAACCTCTTTGTGGTTTTTGATTTTAGCGGATACTTTCAATTTATCCCCAACCTTTACATCGGTAAATTTCTTTTCAAGATCGTAACACATAAATTTGTTCTCATCTGCGTCTTTTAATTTATACAAATAAACATCCCGCGTTTCTCCTGTGAAAGAATTAGTTTGATTTTTATATTCCTTTATGTTATAGACCTCAAGTTCCCCCTCGTATCTCCCACCTATAGTTCCTGAGAATTTGCTTGTTGAAGACTCTTGATTTTTCTTGGTCATCTCCTCGAAATAAAGATTAGCGAAAAACTGAATCGCAACTGAGGATTTGGTGTTCGCATATTTTGGGTCAGCATTTTTTGCTAAAAATGCAAAGTAACTAGGATTTTCCAAATATACGTCAGGGAAGGTTCTACCTCTATATTTTCCAAACGTAAATGATGGAGTATCCTTGGTTTTGCCTATCAAATTATTTTTAGTGGCATCCTCCCAGATTTCTATTTTAACATTTGGAACCCGTTGTATAGCCTTGTCAACGGAACTCATTAAATCGGTGGTGAGGTTTCCCATGTATACGGGATTTTTGATGAATCCAGCAAACCTCGGGTCTATATCCTTAAATCTCCAAAATGTATAATACACCTGATATTTTCCTGTGACATCTATTGCATAGAACCCCTTTATAGACGGGTCAGTTTTAACGTTATGTTCCTTCACCTTTCGATAGACTTCATCCTTCACTTCAACCGGCACGTCCTTCCAATCCAGCGATTCTTGTAGAAGGGATTTATGTTTATCAAAAGTCTTTTGAAATGTTTCTCCGAACGGTGTCATTGTTATAAATATATGAATTATTTGTCAAAGATATTATTTAGCCATACTTATGACGAATATTAGATCATTTAGATTATTATAGGTTATTCTATTTACCCTATCGTAATTCAATCTTATACCTGTTACTTCTTTATGTTTAACGAATTGTTTAATATGGTCGAGAGCGTAATTGTTTTTCAACCATTTGTAATAAAAATCAATTTCGTCGGGGTGGGCTTCAACGAGACAATCCATTTCTTTGAAGAATGTTGCATACATGGTCAACGTTCTGAATGCACTTACTTCACTTGGAGGAGCGGTTAATTCACAACTTATTAACAGGTTCACGTTAATAAATATTTAAAATTATTCTAAAGTCAATAGATATTTTAATTTGTTCATCGAGGACAACATTTCATCTCGTATATTCATCAAGTCGGTGTCTTTTTCATTGATGTTCTCTTTTAAACCAGTTTGCAAGTAATCTATCATCTTATCCACAAATACGTCTAATGTTCCGTCTGATAAATCTTCAAGATTGACCGACATCTTGTTGACTGAGATTCTGCCGTATTTACCCATGAAAACTTCAACAAACTCATCAATTTTCAAACTTAAAGAGTCATATGTTATACCTAGTGCTTGATGAGCGGCATAACTTTTGGTTTGCCAGTGGAATATCCGTAATTGCGTTTGTAAAGTTAAAAGTTCGTTTATCATAAAAATTAATTCCTTGGGTCAATATCATCTGTGGGTGGTTTTTTACTATCTGGTTTATTTTTCTTATCGGCGGGTTTTTTCTTTTCTCTTTTTATAACTCCGTCAGTCTTATCATCATTGGATAAATTAATATCATGTTCTTTCATTTTAAATGCTTTTACCTGGTCTGCATATTTGGATTCGACCTCCAACGCCAGTTCTACGTTATAATGTTGAGCCGCGTTAGCAAATAATTTGCTTGTGAGGAAATACCACCATTTTTCAGGTTTGTTTCTATCTTTTTCAAGAAAA
>Ga0208966_1000579_pt1 | contig 11618 bp, 14 predicted proteins | sample GreLakmeHU45MSRF_FD_187701 | JGI IMG/M metagenome (GOLD analysis project Ga0208966, IMG submission 187701) | Freshwater lentic microbial communities from great Laurentian Lakes, MI, USA - Great Lakes metaG HU45MSRF (SPAdes) | ecosystem: Environmental > Aquatic > Freshwater > Lake | place: Great...
TTGGATCGTGTGCGTGTAAAAAATAATGCTGTAGCTCATGTCTGTATATCATGGCGGCGTCTATGTTCTCAACAATAAACACGGTCCTTGTCTCTGGTTGATACACACCAACAATACCACCAACGCTAATACCAAAGGGTGTCACCTCAAATATGGGAACAAAATTATATCCTATCTCAGGACGGCTGTAAATATCAAGTGAACTAGACTTCACAACATAACATCGAGGAAGGTGAGTTACTGTCTCGTCAGCAATCGGACTGTTGGGCCATACCTTTGTGTTCACGCACTGCAACGCATCATTAAATTCTTTTTGCTCGTCGAAGTGTAGTCCACATGGCTCAAAATCATTCCAGGTGGATCTGGTAAATAACTCGTGAATAAACTGTGGATGTGAGTGGCCAGCGACTAATATAGACTCTCCCTGGGATAAGGAGATAGGCGGTTTAAAAATAGAAAAAAAAACAAATATTCCAGCAAAGCAACAAAACAACACAGAGGACGCAGCTTGGGTTAATCTTAGTATCATAAAACAACTTCTGTTAATAAACATGTTATTCATAACATATATATATTCTTTTTAGTCTTCCATATCCTCTGGCTTTAGAGGAACTATAGCAATTTTAATTTTTTTAGTTTTATCTTTATATAGCTGTGGCAATTGGTCCAACATTTGTTTGGATAAAATGAGATTAATTCTTTCAATCAACTGATTGGTCTCTTCTTCTATCTGTTCGTTGGGTTTATTGGTATCAAAAGTTAATATGACCTCATATACTTTAACTAGTGCTCTTGGTGTTTTTAGCGGAATCTTTTTTTGTGACATTTCTGATACCTTCGGTCTGTATTAATTCTGGAAATACTTCATCAATGGCATGTTTAGTCAATCCTAAATCGAGTTTTCTCTCTTTTGCTTGTATTAATATAGCAGCTTCTGTCCTGTCCAAACTCTCCAGCAATGTGATGAACATCTGCTCCCTCTTACTCTGTTTGATACTAGGCGAAAGATCCTCAACAAATACATACCATCCTTTAGCAGATGTCTTAAGTGTTGTTGTTCCAAATCCATCCGGCACCGTCGCTTCCTTGAAAGGCGGCACCCCAGCAGGCAGCGCAAGAACAAGAGAAGCATCAAAATTCATTCGTAGGATGCCTCGCAATGCAGCACAATCATTATCTTTCAATATCTTCAGTCTCTCGGTTTTAGTCTTCGCAGACTGTAATTTTCCGACGATTTCAGCAATAGTCAATGGCCGCATATAACGCTCCTTCTCAAAACTCTGATATACTATTTAACAAATACTTAAGCCTCATCTCTATAAAATAATTTAGTAAATTTCGTCGGTCTCCTTGTGGTCCTTTTTCATACGAATCAACAATAAGATTTTGGATACCTGGCGGTGTCTGATCCAAGTCAATTAATAGCTGGTTCCGTTTAAAGTTTCTTGCCGTGACATCGTCACAGAACATAGACGGATCTTTGAGGGATATCCATTCTGCCAGTTTTTCACGTCTGATAGGCTTCTGTCTCTGTCCTTCTGTGACAAGCACGGCGTCGCCTGATAAAAAGTTTGGAACGCCGTCGCCAGAATCTCCTGTGAGGATGTGCTCAAGTAGGGTGTTTTCGGGAGAATCTGTGGTCAAAAACTTTCTCATCATGGGGGAAAATTGACACACGTTAGGATACTTCTGCAACTGTAGGAAGTCCTTGTCTCCAGAAATTATTAAAACAGCTTGTGGAGAGGGGTCCAGTGATCCAGTGGTTAGGTTATTCGTCTGAGAATATTTAACCAGCGTTCCTATAACATCGTCCGCCTCTGCCCCCTCTACTTGTATAACTCTATACGGAAACCTATCTCGAATCTCATCCCTGATTTTATTCAGTGTGTTAAAAATTAGATTCCAGTCAAACTTTGACGCATCACGTGACTTCTTGCGACCTGCTTTATAATAAGGAAATACGTCACGTCTCCAGTAGCGCCTATCATCAGCACAAAAAACCATCTCGCCATACTCATCAGAGAATTTTTTCTTATAGGATAGAATGGACGTTAACACCATATGTCGTATTAGATCTTCCGACAAAGGAGAGTTTGGATTAGATCCGATCTGTGACATCAGACTGGAGATTAAGGTTTGATTAAAGTCTACTAGTATCATATCATTACTTTTTAATTATAACCGCAAGTATTTTTAACCACGCCACTAGACACACAAAGAATAGTATTTCTTCATAATGCTCCATATCAGTGTTTTTGTGGTCCGTGTTTTATTGCTCTATATTCCTTATAGCAAAGCTCTGCGCTCTCTTGGCTGTATAGTTCGGGGTTATACTCATCTAGCGTGTGATATGTTCCGTCTTCAAACCCATGACAGTATACTTCCTTCTCGTTTGACATGCCTTCTTGACTCCCATATTCTTTTGATACCACGCGACCAATCTTGTACCCAAGAATAAACATGACTATAATACACAACACAGCAAAATTTGTCATAATATACCCCACAAACACTAGACATCAATATTACACATTATATATTGATGCCAAATATAATACTATTTTCTAAACTTTATTTTTTTCATCTTATCGATAGCATCCTGAAATCCATATTGATATCCAAGAAAAAATACAATCGCAGCTATCATACCCGTAAAAGCCAGCGCCAGAAAACTATTCATGGTCGTTCTCTCCGCCTGACATATGGGTTTTTGCTCTACTTACAATCTCGTCTATAGGAACTTTTGATAAATCTTCGCCCGACAGGGACGACAAAGCCTCGACCTGTTTTATGGCAGCTATTAGCATAGCGAATCTTTGGTGTAGTCTAACCGACGTCTCAATTGACCCACACGACCTACCCAATAAAAAACTGGCGGCCAGTGCTAAAACAAGAACTATAAAATTTATGTTTACCATCGTAGCAACCTCGTCCAAAACTTGTCGTTAGAGACCGCGTTTACCCTCATCCATGTTAAAATTCTGATAGAGCTATTGAGCCTATCCAATTGTTGTATAAAATATATTCTCTCATCAGGACTTAAAGGCATCTTCAGGCTTTCCATGTATGTTATGTCCAATATGTTCATATTAAGGGTATCGATCAAAAAATCTATCTGTGTTATTATAGTAGACTTTCTATTGGTGAAAAAAGATTTAGGGGGGTTGCGTCTGAGGGTAGACAACAACGAGTGAACCTTGGCCCACGTCTTTCTAACAGATTCAATCATATTGTTACACTTGTTTGTGTGGTATCGGTTTTGTCTGACTCGGCTTCCACAACTGGTTTGACTCTAACAATCCCCGCAAGTTCCTTTCCTGCCAACGTAGTCACTACACTATCTAGATAGAACTTTTTCAGAGAGTTCATAATTTCGGTGTTATCTGGATTCAGTGACAGCTCGTCTATCCTAGCCAACAACTCATTGTAGGTAGGGTGAAAACTATCAGAATAGACGCCTGGTATAAAACAGATATCAAAATTGTTTTTATCCAACTTCATTCTACCACCGTATCTATACAGGGCGTGTTGTTTTATCTGTGCCTCGACCTGGTCGATATCTGCTGTATTTGCTAGATGTCTAAGGTATAACTGACCCACAAATTTACATTGCTTCTCTTTTAACAAAAACAAATTTTTTCCCCAAACGGCGTCATATAGAGCAGATATATTATTAATTGGCAGCATGAATATAAAATTCTCAACGTCACAATTTTTATCGGGCCAAAAATTTTTGAGATTAATATTCTCCGACAGAACGATGCGAGCGGCATCTGAGCGTTTCTTATGGTCGGCTCCATTTAATACTTTATCCACGAACAAGGGGGAAGTGTTCCTGTTGTACCATGATACCGCATCTCGACCAAGGCCCTCCTCAAACTTTTTTAAGTTTACAAGGAGCGACTGGTTTTTGTTCTGTTCTAGTACAGACATGTAACAGTAATCATCATGAACCTTTTGGTTATTCATATCAACAAAAGGAAATACCTTGATCACATCAAAAGAAGAAGCGTCGGCTTCATATGATTTATAGTCACGCACGTCTATGTTATAATTATCAGCCAAATACTTTGCCAGCTTTATAGTAAGAAGTACGTCCGACAAAGACTCGTGGGTTTGTACCTCGTTCTTATCCAGTAACCCCAGTGATCTTGTAACGGACTCAAGTCTGAAGATGGGCTTTCCATTATCCCTCTTTTCAAGTTTTTCACAGAAGTCAGGTCGGTCACACGCAAGGCGCTTGACCACATGCAGGACATCTCCGTATTGGACCGATCCCCCAAAATATGGATTTAATCCATTCCTGATCATGCTGGTTCGGAGATAAGGCACGTCAAATTTAGCAGAGTTATATCCTATTAGTCTGGTCTCTGCCCATTCAAAAATACCATGAAGGTGCTTTTGTATTTTTGCCATAGCGATGTGCTCAAGATCAACCGCCTCCTTGTTGTGTGATAATATATCTGTCTTGGTGGCAACAATAGCGTCGGGGGCGGGCAACTGCAATCTGGAGATTTTAATCTTGTCACGAAAACACGACTTTATATTCCACGATTGGTCGACCTCCACGAACGCATAGTTCAATATCTGCCCAACTGGGCTGAGATCTGTCGTTTCCAAATCAAAAAATACGGTATTCATAATTAAACGTCCTTTAGAAGTAAATCGCCGTGGCTCATGATTCCTTTCCATTTAATAAGTCAAAATTGTTTACTCCCTTAATCCTATTACGGGCAATTTCAAAATACGCCGCATCCTTTTCAATGCCAATAAAGTTTCTGCTTGTATTGACACATGCAACGCCTGTCGTGCCGCTACCCATTGTGTTGTCCAGCACCGTCTCGCCTTCGTTGGTGTAGGTGCGGATAAGGTATTCACACAACGCAACGGGCTTTTGGGTGGGGTGTTTTCCTCCACCATCTGATTCTGCTGTAGCAAAATACTGAACACTTCTTGGGGCTCTATCCCCAGTGACATTAACTAACGCTTGTGTGTTCTTTTTACTAAGACCGCCTGATAGATGCAAGATATCGGTATGACCAACACCTTTATCATACGGCTTTCCTTTAGTTTTTTGCTTGTTATAAACCATCGCATTTTTAGAGCCTTGTGCTGCACCAGCTTTACTAAAAACTAATATATTTTCGTGAGCTTTCAGTGGTTGATGGTTAGCATGTACAAAATTACTAGCCTTGCTCTTCTCCCACACCCACTCATACTTAAACCACGTTGGATTACTCATCACCAGCGCACTGGTAAACGGCTGCGACCCAAACAACACTATCGCCCCGTTAGGCTTAATCACTCGCTTGTAATGCGCCCAAAGCGGTTCAAACGGAATTACCGTGTCCCACTTGCAGGCAGTAGTGCCATAAGGCAAATCACAGATAATTGCATCCACGCTGCCATCAGGTATCAATGCCATTAGCTCAAGGCAGTCGCCTTGGTGTAAATCAAAAGATACAGTATTCATAATTAAACGTCCTTTAGAAGTAAATCGCCGTGGCTCATGATTCCTTTCCGTTTAATAATTCAAAATTGCTCGCCCGCTTAAAAACAAGAACGGATTCGGTTTCAACCCTGAGATGTGCGTTAGCTCCAACACCACGGTGCCTTCTAGTTTTAACCTTCTCCTCAGCTACGAGCACAAAATCTCTAGATAGAAAAAAATCCCTATACCATCCAATTACATCAACTTCCTTAAATTGCCGTATAAAGTTAGATACATTTAGTATGAAAAGGTCAAACTCTACATTCTTAAATACATTTTCATATATGTCGGCCATTTCGTTTGTGTACTTATCCCCAAAATGAGAACACGATGTGCTTCCTTTTGTTGGAGTTCTCCCCAGATCTCCTGCATACCTTGATCTCATGGAGTCGGGTTTGCCAGGCTTGAAGTTATCGGCCATTCTATTCCCGTAAGGAGGGGAGGTAACAATGCAATCAAACTTGCCTGTTATAAAGCGCGCATCCCCTATAATTACTACATCAACCCCATTTGCCGTTCCTTGATTTGCCCACTCTTCCTCAATCTCGTTCGAGCAAACACTTTTTATTAAAGAATTGTAATTTTTAAGAAGGCCGACTTTCCCAGTTCCCCCCATTATATCGACAATATCGCCGTAACAGTATTTGGCTATTATGGGTAAAAGTTCGTTTGAAAACTTTGCAGGATGCCTAGTCTTAGCATTCTCTTGCTCGGATTTCTTTCTCATAATTAAACGGCCTTTAGAAGTATGGTATCAACATTAATCCTTCCGGTCAACTTTTTTTCTTTTGCCCTAATGTCCGGTAATATCTTTCGAAGACCAACCTTCCCCGCCTCAAGAACTTTTGGCAAGATGTCCCCTGGTTTTCGGAGAGTCTTGCATATAGATTCCTTTGCATCGAAGTTCAATATAGTACAACCCTTGACAGAAAACCCATGTACATTACCACAAATGTATACACCAAGTGTTTTATACTTTGTGTTGTATACCCATAGCTGTGTTGCGCCAACAATTTGCGAGGGAGGAACGCTCTTTAGCAACTCATATTCTCTTTGATATTTCATGCTGGATACCTGTTTACCAGCAGGCTTCGGTTTCTTTGCCCTTGGCGCTCTATTGTTGAGAGATATTTGTTTGGCAACGTCTCCCCACTTTTTCGCATCTGCTACTAACATTTCAATAAAACTGATAAACCTTTTCAGTTCCGATTTCGTCAAATGTGAATACGCTTCTGTGAGCTGTTCACATGTGCCAGCAGCGGCCTCTAATAATTCTCGTAACACCGTATCTTCATAGTATTTTGATATCTGAAGAGCATGTTGGTGTTTCACTGGGTGATCTTTCATCCAGTCATATACGCTAAGAGATGACCTCTTGTCGTTGACCATAAACTCATCAACTTTTTCTGCCAGCTCACCCAATAGCAAATTAAGTTTATTCTCCATGTGTTCTTGTATTCCCACCTTCTTGTCTTGCACCTCCACCGCCTCGCGTTTTTGTTTTAGCTCGACTACCTGCAATATCTTATTCTTTTCATTCTCAATATTTTTGTCGTATTGACCAAGCACATCCGTTCCATTGATAGTTTTAATCCTACATAACCAGCCAATGGTACTAGGGATAGAAATGGATGAGCACTCTTCTATTTTGGTGATGGTATCGGTCGTCTCGCCCGACTGCTTCAAAAACTCCAGGAAGTATTTTTTAGCGTCTTCAGTATTTTTGTTATAGTTGTACCATGTTAGTATTCGAGACACTTGTCCTTCTGGGTGTGTTGGATCCCATTTTGGTTCATTGTCTGATATTTTGGTTCTTTGTTTAGTCATAACTTACAATATAACACACATAACGCAGTAGTACAACGAAAAAACGTGTTTATTAGTATAATAATATCAGTATGTTATAAGGCACAAAATCAATAGGATTGAAGATTCCCGTGGAAGTGTACTATGTCCTTGTATATTGTCGTTTAATACGGCTTATTTGGATTTATTAGTTTCCTGCTCAAAGCCATATTTGGCAATATAGTAAGCATCTACGATATCGGAGGCGGGGCTGGAACCTGCTGTGACCCCAAAGTGAGCATCTATCTTAACACCGGTTTCTTTTACGAAGGCTTCTTGCATGGCAACCTTGTTTGCTGCGCCCGAACCTGTGGCAAACTTCTTAACTGTCGGCGGGGATATTATATTAATAGGTCTGCTCGGATTTTTATTCCAAAGTTTATTTTTTAGTACGCCACCGTTTTCGCCAATGTTAAATACCTGGCCCTTGGCTCCAAACGCATACCCCTCCACATAAACAAAAGCCTCGTCTGATATTAAAAATGAAGCCCATGCGCCAAGATTATTAAATCTTTGTTCTTGTGTTAGATACTCTTCGGATGGTTGGCCACAAAAGAAGTCATCTTTAACCAAACATTTTTTCTTATCTGTTATGAAATGGAATTTACAATTATCAAACGACCAAGTGGCACCATGGTCTGATTTATGAATACAGAGGGCAGGACTGCTCATGGAATAGTCTATGCCAACTACTATATGAGCACCAAAATTAATCTTCTTCCTCTTCATCGAAATACTCCCTGTCGGCCTCGTCGTAGTATTTGGCCTCATTGAAGTCATCAAGTTCTTCAATAGTATTCAGCAGTGGTCTATCAGCATCTTCTTTTACTGTCACTTCCTCTCCGCAGAACGGGCAGCACTGGACGAGTCCCTTGCCTTTGAAATTAATGGTGGAAGTCATTTCACAATGATCGCATTCAATCGAAACTTTTTTGTCTTTAGGTTTAGGCATAATTTCCAACACAATATCTAGACATCCCTCTATATATACTCAAAGTATTTCGCACCCTCCTCCTGCACTACAGGCCAATTCCTTTGCTCCAGTGGTCATATCGGAAGTTTCATATTCTTTAAGTCTTGACCAATCCACATTCGTTGGCAGCTTTGATACCAAAGTATCATATTCTTCTTTTGTGCATTCTTGATAAGGCGCTTGTTTATATGCATGATCAGAAAATGGCAAGAAAGATATTCCAGATATGTCATCAAAATGCCTGTACACATAAGCAGCAACATCAAACCATTCAGATTCTTTCACCGAAACAGTTATTGATACCGTGTGTTCAGCCCAGTGCTTTTTATAATACATCCACAATTCCAATTGTTTGATCGCACTCATATCATTTCTAAATATTGACTTCTCTGGTGCTTTTACTGGAAAAGAAAATACTAGCGTGTGCTCTGGTTTAGTAACATCTGGTTCATTAGGAAATCCCATCTCTTTCATCAATTTACATAATGGGTCTTTAACATCCGAACGGACCGTTCTGATATAATAAGGAGAGTGCCGAGCATGAATGCCAGAAGCACTATCAACCAATTGTGAAACTGTGCCGCTCGGTTTGCAGCAAGTTATAGCAACTGATTGTGGTATGCCCAACTTATCCGCCCACTTTTTATTTACTTTGACTGCGTGTGCTCTAATCTCTTGGAGAAATACTGCGAGTTCTTCGCTGGGGGTAGACATGAAATTATTATCTAAGATTCCTGTGAGTGATACGCCAAGCAACCGCTCTTCTTCGGCGTTCCTTTCCCATTCTTTTGTTAGATATCTAAACTTGGTTAATGTTGATTGAAGTGTTCCTAATATTGTTGCCAATTCAACTTTCTTTAGTAAAGTTTCTTTTGTGTCTTCTACTCGTACTACAACTTCTGATAGGTTACAGAAGCCGCGATTTCTCAGCAAAATTTCTGCACATGGGTTAGTTCCTTCTATTTTACTTGAGTCCCTTCTGCCGCTTGCCTCAGCAGTTTTTTTGGCGGCAGCCAAATTAAAAATTCCTCTTTCGCCAGAACGAGATTCGTATAATGCTTTCCATTCATCCATGAAAACACCAATATCTGGCTTTTCTGTATAGCAAGCAGAATTATTTGCCAAAGCTCTTTGAACATTTTCAACCCACCATTGGCCAGACTTGGCAGACCGCATTCTATCGTCGGATAGGTTACTTAAACTAATCAGCGCAGAGCGGCGCACACCACCCACCACAACCACTTCCGCAATCTTGGATACTATGTCGTGACATTCAATAGATTGCAGTCTGCGACCAGCAGCACCACGAAAAACTCGTATGCAGAAGTTGAATAGCTCTACGAGAGGTTCTGGACCACTTGCACGACCCCCAAAAATCTTTAAGGGGGCACCAGACGGCCTTACCTTGCTGGTGTCTATCTGGGGTACCTGCCCCTGATACAACAAGCCTATAAGCTCTTTAAGAGATTTAGCCCACCCTATTTTACTATCTTGTACAACTATCGTACTATCTGTTCCGTAGAATGATTCGGCAATTACAGGTAGCTGACTAACATTCTGTCTTTCAACCGAAAACCCCACGCCTGTGCCACAGCAGAGCAAATAAAGAATGGCATCAAAAGATCTTGGGTTATCTATGGCTATAAAAGAACAATTATAACCAGAAGCTTCGTCTCTTTCTAATGCAGGCCCCGCTGTCATCAAGCACCGCATGGATGGCATAATTTTTAGATTGAGTATGGCGTTCTCCAATTCAGAACGCTCTGATTTTTTAAGAACGTAATTTGTTCGTGTTTGTATGTGGTTTTGAAAAAAATCAAAATATCGCTTTACTGTTTCCTCCCATGTCTCCCTGCGCCTTTCAAGCGGGAGCCATCTTGAATAACGAGATAAGTGGATAAAATTTTGATATAATGATGGTAGCCCGCTCATGTGTTTCCGTTATTAAATTAATCTTAGGTGAGTGTATCACATTACAACTGCGATAGCAATAGATATGAATTTAGTTAGTCGTTTCTTATTCTAGGATTAGAAATTTTGTAACACCTGCGCGTGTCTCCTGTGTCAAAGTATAGGTATGTATTAAACGGATATTTGGTCGGTGATTTATTGGAGCGGAAAAGTAACCGACCGTCGTGAAAGGTTCCGACGCTTTCATAACGATCAATAATAGTCTTCCCTTTTACTAAAAATACACGACGGACTTTTGTCAACTCGCTGGGCAGAATCAACACACCGCCTCGATCTGGAAACTCAGATTGCTTTAATAATCTACCCGATTTTAATCCATCCTCAAAACTAGAAGAGACCGACGAACATGTCTTAACTATATCATCATCAAGCTCTGTATACGTATCGGTAATTGGTGATATCTTACCGCGTCTATGCAGCGACACCACATCTACCATTATTTGTTTATATCTGCCCGTAGATATAAAATGGTTTCTCTTTCTTGGATCTTTAAATACGGTATCTTTGTAAGATATTCCGTTGCTCTCTTGTGTCCATATAAAGGCCACCTCACATTTATTGCCGTACTTCTCTAGGTGCTGGAATAAGGGGGTACCAGAATGAAGATAGTTTTTATCACCAGACGACTCGCCCAAGGCTGGTCGGTTTTTATATTTAACATCAGTTCCGTCCATGTTGTATATACAGGGACCGCTTAGAACTGGGTAAAGACCATGTCCCTCAAATAGGTCCGCTCTCACATATTTTCTGGAAGAAGACGAAGCACGAAGGGGGTTCCAAACTATTCTTGCAGACGGGAATAAAGTTCTGGTCCAGCTTACTAAAACTTTTCCAGCTTTGGCGCTCAAATTGCTTTCTAACCCAGGGTTGACAAGTAACGCTGTATGATCTTGTAAATTATTTAATAAGTTTTCCTGCAACGGCACAACATACCTAGTAAATTTATTTTTTAGTATGCGAGATCGTTTTTGCATTTTTACGTTATATTCTTTTACTGTCCCTATGCCGTGTAGAAATTCATAACCGCCGAGGCGATTATTCCTGTGACCAGGCTCATTGATCAAACTCACTTCTAGCGTCTTTACACGAGGATCCGCCAAAAGCAAATTCAAACACGAAAAGTCATTGCCAAAGGTATTATACAAGAACGCTATATGTATCTCTTTCAATGGTCTAAGAGATCTAACAAATCCTGTGCAATTAAAACCAGGCGCTGTGAGGTTAAATGGTGCATATCCTATATTTGATAGCCCATGTTCTGTCTGCTGTGTTTCAATATCAGTATATTCCTGAGCGCCAGAGTCGCGCAGCTCAATACACGTCGCGAGGAATATAACA
>Ga0208966_1000583_pt1 | contig 11596 bp, 11 predicted proteins | sample GreLakmeHU45MSRF_FD_187701 | JGI IMG/M metagenome (GOLD analysis project Ga0208966, IMG submission 187701) | Freshwater lentic microbial communities from great Laurentian Lakes, MI, USA - Great Lakes metaG HU45MSRF (SPAdes) | ecosystem: Environmental > Aquatic > Freshwater > Lake | place: Great...
AACGCTTTATCGGCTCGGCATGTCACATTTGCCTGCGATCGTGCGCGAATACCTCTTGCGCTTCAACGGAGAGACTCGGGCGTTCCTGACGGATATCGCCGGGCGCCGCGGCGTGGATCCGGCGGCAGTGTGCGCGTTCGCGGCGGCGGCGCTGCAGCTGAACACGGCCGCGGCGGCGCTCGCGGCGAGCACGGAGCCGAGCGGGCCGCTCGTCGGAGCGGTGCCGTACCGGGCCATGCCGCCGGTCGCCGCAGCTGCGGCGGCGGTGATGGTGGCCGCGAAATCCGCGACGGCGACGGCCGCTCTCCAGCGCGCCTAAGTGCGTTCGCCGCGAGCATATAAAGACATAATGCTTATTTTAGATACGAATACCGGCAAAAGCGACCGGTGACGTTACTGCGGCAGCGGCAGCGGAAGCGGGCGCGGAAATGGACTTCCTCGGCAAGTTTAACAAGACCTTCAAGGAGTTTACGAATGACCTCGTGCAGTCGTTCCCGAACGACCCGGACTTCAAGATGTACAAGATGGCCGTCAGCGCGGCGATGATCATGAACGAGAGCCTCGTGATCGGCGTGTTCAAGGAGAAGGTGATTGATCTTTACTCCGACAAGATCCTCGCGAAGGACGACGCGTTCTTCATGGACAACAGCTACAACGAGCTGCAGGGCGAGTTCAGCGAGGCGTCGGCGATCATTCAGAAGCTGAAGGGGTACTGGTCTGGCATGAGCACCGAGGACCGCGAGGTCGTGTGGCGCTACTTCGTCGTGCTCGTGAAGCTGGGCCAGAAGTACTACGCTTGAGCCTAAAAGGCGGAGCGAGCCTAAAAGGCGGAGCGAGCCTAAAAGGCGGAGCGAGCCCTTAAGGCCGGAGTGCGCTGCCGCGCGTTTGAACGGCTCTCGCGAAGTCGGGAGTATATATAAAGGCTGCCGATCTCGTCAGCGTATATCCTTACCTTCGGCTACGCATGGCAACTGTGTTTAACCAGTACTACTTTGATGTCCTGAAGAAGCTGCGCGCGCTCGCGCGCGAGCGCAAGGAGGACTCGCGCGAGGCGCGCGGCGTGCTGAAGGCGGTCAAGAAGAACTACCTGTCCTGGGACAAGGACTCGGGCGAGTACCGCGATTGGTTCAACGAGGCCGACTCCGCCGACGGCGAGTGGGATCGCTACGCCGCCCTTGAGAACGAGACGGAAGCGCTGGAGGCATGGGCGGCCGGCACGACCGCGGTGCTGTACAAGGACATGCCGGTCGCGATGGTGCGCGTGATCTTCAAGGACGTCGCGTCGTTCCACTACTTCACGACGATTCTCTGCATCCTGCGGCGCGAGGAAGCGAGCGGCGAGCTGCTGAAGCAGGTGCTGGACGCGCTGAAGGCGATCGCGAAGGAGAGCGACGCGGAGATCGCGGCGCGCGTCGCGGCGATTGAGTCCGAGGTCGTTCGCCACCTCATGAAGCGCGCGATCGTTCTGCACGCTTCGCAGCGCACGGCGGTCGCGCAGGCCGCCGCGGGCGCGGCCGGCGCTGCCGGTGCAGCAGGTGGCCTGCCGAGCTTCTCGGGCATGGAGGACACTTCTCTCGGCCGGCTGGCGAAGGAGATCATGGACGAGGTCAACGTGGACGAGCTGCAGAAGAGCGTCGGCGAAGACGGCGACATCCTGAAGGCTCTGGCGAACCCCGACTCGGGCCTGCTGAAGCTCGTCGGCACCGTCAGCCAGAAGATGGTGAGCAAGATGGCGACGGGCGAGCTGAACCAGGAGAACCTGCTCAGCGACGCGCTGCAGTTCGCGACGAAGATGGGCGGGAACATCCCGGGCCTCGGCAACCTGGCCGGCATGGGCAACATGCTCTCGTCGCTGATGGGCGGCGGCGACGACGACCGCCGCGGCGGCTCTCGGCGCGGCGCTGGCGGCGGCGGTGGTGCGGGCGGCGGCGCGGGCGGCGGCGCCGGCGGCGGCATGGATATGCAGGGCATGCTCAGCTCGCTCATGGGCATGATGGGCGGCGCGGGCGGCGCTGGCGGCGGCACGGACACGCAGGATATGCGCGGCTCCCTGATGGGCTGGATGGACCGCATGAACGGCGGCGCGCCCGGCGCTCCCGGCGGCGCGGCCGGCGGCGGCGCGACGCGCGCGCGCCCGAACGTCGCCGCGGCGAACCAGCATCTGCGCCGCAAGACTCAGGCGCGCAGCATGCGCGACCGCCTCGCCGCGAAGCGCAAGGAGAACGCGCAGGGCGATGGCGAGGGAGCGGACGCCGGCGCTGACCAGTAAACGCCCGGCGGGCGGCGAGCGAGCGTGACCGTCTCGCTGCGAAGCGCAAAGAAAATGTGCACGGTTCTGTAGAGGAATCGGGCGCGCGAGCGAGCACGACCGATACATAGGATGGCCGCCGCGGAGGAAAAGATATGGTACGAGGACATCGCCGGGTTCCTCGGGGCCGATAGCTACTACGTGATCCTGCCGATGCAGAACATGACGCTGGAGGAGAAGCTGAACGCGATCGTGCGCTTCTTCCTGTACCTCGGCGTGATCATGATGCTGCTCAAGGGCAACTACCGCTACATCTTCTTCGGGCTCGTCGCGGCGCTCGTGACGGTGGTCGTGTACCAGAACGAGCGCCGCGACAAGGAGGCCGCCGAGCGCTTCCTGGAGGCGACGCAGCGCACGATCGTGGACAACAAGGTCTGCGCGCGCTCCACGGTGGACAACCCTTTCATGAACCCGAGCATGCTGGACATCACCGAGAACCCGGACCGGCCGCCGGCGTGCTCTCTGGAGAACGAGGCCGTCGCCGACGTCGTGGAGACGAACTTCAACGAGCGCCTGTTCCGCGACGTCAGCGATCTGTACGGCAACATGTCGTCGCAGCGACAGTACTACACGATGCCGGCGACGACGATCCCGAACGACCAGACCGGATTCGCCGAGTGGCGCTTCGGGCGCGGGCGCTCGTGCAAGGAGGGCAACGGCGAGCAGTGCTTTGACAACACTTACCGGCACGTCGCGAACCGCTAAAGCGATAAGCGAATCGCTAAGGCGATAAGCGACCCGCTAGCTAAGCGCCCGGCGGCTTTTGTTTTATACCTGAATGGTAGGTTTATCGCTCCATTCACCGATTGAATGCCTCCGAGGAAGTCCGCGGCGGCGGGCGAGAGCAAGTACCTCGCCCAGGGGACTTACGGGTGCGTCATGCGCCCGGCGCAGTCGTGCCCGGAGGACGCTCTCGCGCCGATCGCCGAAACGGCAGTAAAGCCGAAGCGGACGCTGAAGTCGCGCATCGCAGGGATCTTCTCGCGCAACAAGCCGCTTGCGCCCGGCGACTGCGACCGTCCGCCGTGCGCGCCTTCGGGCTCGGCGCGCCGCACGCGCAGCAACACGGTCGCGAAGCTGTTCGCCGACGAGGGATCTTACACTGAGGAGGTCGGCTTCCAGAAGCAGATTGAGCGCATTGACCCGGCGCAGAAGTTCACGGTCCCGATCGTGCAGAACTGCCGCATCAGCCGCACGCGCTATGCCGAGCGCGAGCTGCGCAAGTGCGACGGCTACGCCGAGTTCACTCGCAAGATCCCGCAGATCGTCTACAACGGCGACGGCTCCGACGTGCACAAGGTGCTCGCCGAACGGCTGTACGGCGCGACGTTCGCTGACCTCTTCCTCGCGATGGAGCCGGTGTTCGCCGGGCTCGTCACTCTCGGCAAGGCCGGCGTCGTGCACCAGGACATCAAGCCGGCGAACATCATCTATTACCCAAAGGACGGCCGGTGCGCGCTCATTGACTTCGGGCTGATGATCGGAGCCGACGAGGTCTACGACGATGAGAACCTGCCTATCTGCCAGACGGCTTACCGCTACTACCCGCCGGAGTACCAGTACGCTCTGGCGCTGCGGTCGCGCAACCTGCGGCGCGCGAGGATGACGGACGTCGCTTACGCCGCCGGACGGAACCAGACCGATCTCGCGCAGTCCGGCGTGATACTGACGGCGAACGTCGGCCTCGGCCGATACTACGAGTACGCCGAAGTCGCGCCGATGGGTACGTTTCAGCAAGCGCGGCTCCTCGCGCTCGTCAATGAGTGGGTGCCGTACGACTCGGTCGTCAGCGGCCGGCGCATGGCGGCGCTGCCGTACAAGTTCGCCAAGTTCACCGATCGCGTGGACGTGCACATGCTCGGCGTCACGCTGCTGGAGCTGCTCGCGCGCGCGGTCGGCGCCGTCGCGGCCAAGCCGGCGCTCATTGATCGCGAGAACGAGCGGTTCATCGGCAGCGTCTTGAAGCTCATTCGCGACATGATTGATCCCGTGCCGAGCGCGCGCCTGACGGCGAAGGATGCGCTCAAGAGGTACAAGGCGGTCGCGGCGGAGCTCAAGAAGACGCGGGCCGCTCCGGCGCCGGCGCCGGGCCCTGCTGTCCCGACGATGAAGCGTAGGGCTGCCGACCGCATCACTGCGCCGCCGCCGGTGATCGCTGCGGACTCTATCATGAGCCCGGGGACTCAGCGGGATCTCTTCAGTCCGCTGGCGCTGGCCGGGCGCGTGACTTACAAGCCGGTCGCGCCGCGCGACGTGGACATCAAGATCATTGAGGTTTCCGCCGAGCAGGATCCGAAGAGCTTCGCGCTCTCTCCGGAGCCGGCGGCGGCGGCCGCAGCGAAGTCGGCGCCGCCGCCGGCGCAGGCGGCGGCCGCGAAAACGGCGGAGGCTCGCTCCAGGCCGAAGAGGGCCGCGCGCTCGCTCTAGGCGCGGCGCCGCGGCGCTTATTTCTGTTACTGATGTTAGAGAAGTCATCACCGCCGTCGTAGCGCCCAATATGGCTAAGCCGGCGACCGACGCGTCGGTCTTCATGGATTCCCGCCGCCTGTGCACGGACGACTGCGCGAAGGAGGCGCGCGACAAGCAGAACGAGGAGATCTCGGGCTACAACCTCTACACGTACCACCCGATCGCCTGCGAGGACCCGAAGGCGCGCTTCCCGGCGTTCGCTTACGACCACGTGAACCTGCGCGGCCGCGTCGGCTTCGGCGTCGCCGACGACTGCGTCGTGGACCGCTTCTCGTCTCTGCGCACCGATCCGGCCGTGCTGACGCGCGACCGCTGCAAGACGCAGCTGTTCCAGCGCATCTTCCAGGGCTGCCCCAACCTGAAGCCGGGCGTCGCCGACGCCGGCGAGGAGCTGAAGGTCCAGCAGGGCCAGTCCACGACGAACCTGGAGGGCGTCACGATGTCTTGCAAGAAGAGCATCATGGAGGTCCAGACGGCGCACATCATCCCGCTGCTGCCGTGCGTCGCGGAAATGCAGGACGAGAAGCACATCGTCGCGCCGTGGGTGCGCGGCGGCGACTCCACGCGCGACTTCGTGCGCCGCCAGGAGTTCCTGGACAAGTGCGGCGCGCAGTTCCAGCGCAACTCGGTGCGCCACTGAGCCGCTCGCCGGCTTGCGGCGCGCGCCGCCTTCTTTTTATACGCTTACCGATTGCCGATTGCCGACAGTACGGAAAAATGACGCCCGTCCGCATAGCTCGCCCGACGAGCAACGAGCAGACAGGTAGATGCGACGGAGCCGATTGGCGCCCGTCGCCTGTCGTTTTAATTCGCTTTAGCATTGCGATTGATGATTGATTAGGACTAGGAGTACCTGTTAGGTTTTGGGCATCGCCGGCTCGGTCGCCGCTTGTCTGAAAATTGACGGGCTGCCGCTTCGGCAGCGTCGGCCGAAGCGGCAAAGATGGAGTTCTGGGCTGCCTTGTGCATCGCCGGCGGGGCGGCGATCGGCGCGCTCGCATTTGCCTTCTGCTTGCTCAAGTTGCTGATATGCTACGAGTCCCACCAGAGACTCCAATGGGCCGACATGATCCGCGAGCGCCGCGCGGCGCAGCGCAGCGAGATCGGAGAGGTCTTAGCGAAGGCCCAAACCGTGTGCATAACGGATCCGACCGTACATATCGCGATAGCGAGAGCACCTCGGCCGGCTTGGCCGGAGTCGGCCTCGGAGACGGCAGCGAAGCCGGCCGATTGGGTCGTTGTCATTCAGCCTTCCGAGAATGAGAGCGCTTAGCGGAAAATTGACGGGGGACGGATCGGTTGTTTTTGGCACGGACGGCGCTGAAAGAAGCGCGCGCGATGAGTCCCCAGACGGCGGTTGCCCTTGCGGTATTGTTCAGCATTCTCGGCATATTCTTCGGCGTGTGCACTTGCTGCATCGTTCGGCAGTGGGTATGCGACAGGTGCGGCGGCGAGATCTATCCGGCTGCGGCTGCGCCGGTGCTAGAGGGCGACTTGCCGATCGCGGCGGAACTCGCGAGGCGCAACGCGCGCGGCAAGCCGCCGACGGAGCGGGCGACGGAGCGGGAGACGGAGCCGGCGCCGCTTCACTGCATCGTCGTCCAGCCGGGGCTCTGCGAAGGCGACGACGAGCTCGGCGTCGCGGTCGCGGTCGCGATACCCGACAATATCTGCGCTTATGGTAACGGAAGCGGCGCTGCGCTGCGAGTAACTGAGAGATGAGCTTCAACAACCTGTCGTACGACATCTGCACTTACGTAAAGAACCTGAAGGAGAACGTCAGCATTTTGGGATACGTGCTCAGCCCTTACCGGTACGAGCACGAGAACAAGTGCCGCCACGAGCTCGGCCTCGTCGGCGGCTCGGCGGTCTCGCACGTGCGCGGCAACCTCGTGGACCTGGAGAGCGAGCTGCGCGGCCAGACGCGCTACATGACGAAGTGCGCGGCGTCGCAGGCGAAGCCGCTGCAGGACGGCGTGCCGATCGTCAACGACAAGACGGCGCCGATTGACATCCGCATGACGCACCTGCCGGCGTGCCAGATGATCTCGTACAAGCCCGTGCCGCTGCCGCCGACGACCGAGTCGTACCGCTGCATGCCTTAGCTGGCGAGCGAGACCTCTTATTTTTTAGTGTGCTATTGCAGAGAGACAACCCGTGCAGTACCGTACCGTAACGTAATACGCGAAGCCATGTCGCAGTCTTCGCTGGCTTACGATTCCTGCAGCTACGAGGAGAAGCTGCGCCGCTCGGTCGGCCCCGGCATGTACCAGATCGCGACGCCGGCGAACGACTGCGACGCTTGCGCGCGCGACGTTCCGGCGGACCCTTACATGCGCTACCAGGCGTGGGGACCGGGCGCTTGCCCCGTCGGCGCCGCCGTGGACGACGGCAGCGAGCTGCGCGGCCTGAACTACAAGAACAGCAAGTGCAGCACGGACGCTTACCTGCCCGGCAAGTACGCGGCGAAGGGCGCTTGCACGCCGGCCGGCGCGGCGAACGGCGGCTGCGCGGCGCAGACGGAGCCGACGCGCCTGAGCAACCCGCCGTGCACGCTGCGCGGCACCGGCTGGAACCGCTGGGAGTGGCTGTGCTGGAACCCTCAGGAGCGCGCGATCCGCCCTTTTGAGTGGTTCACCGCCGGCCGCATGATGATGAAGGACAACCACGTGCCGTGCCTGGAGACGCCGATGGACGAGGGCGCCTTCGTGCCGCAGGGCGGCGCGGGCCGCGCGGCCGGCGGCGCCGTCGGCCGCGACATGATGCCGGCGGCGGCCTGGGCGGCTCCGAACGGCTGCGGCGCCGAGGCGCCCGGCAACCCGTTCGCGCCCTCGCTGAAGTCCTGCGGCGACGTGCGGAAAATGTAGGCGAATAGTAGACACCAATCTCTCTAGGCTTAAAGGCCCGGTGACTTCGCTCTTCAGCTCAGCACGATGTCGGCCGCGCGCTCTTTCACCGTGGAGGGTTCCGAGATCGGCGTGACCGGCGGCCGCTACATGTCGGCGAGCCCTTACTCGGCGGCGGCCAAGGCCGCGCGCGCGATGTTCAAGGACAAGAAGGTCGGCAAGAAGACGTCGGTTCGCTTCACGCTGCGCGAGACGACGCGCGAGGGCGAGGGCGGCCTGTTCACGTACATCGGCATGAAGGAGAAGCTGGAGGAGCCGAAGATCGTGGAGCGCGGCGCCAGCAAGATCGTCATTGAGCACCTGTACAAGGTCAAGTCGTGCCGCGGCGAGCAGGCGTAAGGCGAGCGAGCGCGCGCGTGCAGTCGCTATAAGGTCTCTTTTTTGTGAATATACCGTAGGGGACTCCGTCAGGATCTGTCGCACGCCAGCGGCAGTCAGCGAGCATGGAGCTTTACGCCGGTGCAGCGCTTAGCGGCATGGGCTATCTACTGAATCAGCAGCGCGACGTGCTTAAGGGCGGCGGCGGCGGCGCGGTCGGCGGCGACGCCGGCCGCGGCAGCGCCGGCGCTTTCCGCTCGCGCAGCGGGCCGATCGGGCGCGCGAACGAATCGCCCTCCATGGACAACGTTTACTCGGGCGGCAACGCTTGGGAGGCCGTGCGGCGCGACGAGGAGCGCCGCGGCCGCGGCATGTGGAGCGCCGCTTCGGCGCCGCTTGAGAGCGGCGTCGTTCCGCGGCCGGCTTACGCGAGCATGTTCTCGTCCGTCGGCGCCGGCGAGGGCCGCGCGGGCGCGGGCGTAGGCGCGTTCGGCCGCGGCGGCCTCGCTCCGCAGCCCGGGCCCGCGATGAGCCCGAGCGGCTTCGCTTCGCCGGCCGGCGGCGCGGGGATTGACATGGGCATCGGCATGCCCGAGCGCGCGCGCATGGCCGCTTCGGGCGCTATGGACCCGATGCTCGGCGTCGCCGGCGGCTCTGGCCTCGGCCCTTCCGCGCGCGCGCCGCGTCAGGCCGCGCGCGTCGCCGCTCGCGGCCCGGTGACCTCGTCGCTGACCGGCGAGGCGATCTCGGCCGAGCAGTTCCTGCCGCCGAACACGCAGCCGTTCTTCCGCGGCAGCGTGCGCCAGAACACGGACTTCGGGCTGAACAGCACTCTTCTTGAGAACTACACGGGCCGCGGCGAGCTGCTGCTGTCCAAGAAGGAAGTCGGCTGCTTCTTTGAGCCGACGTCGGGCTACGGCAACGTCTGCGGCATGCCGAACGTCAGCCAGGACATCAAGTCGCGCATTGAGGCGCCGCTGCGCCGCAACAACGACTTCCCGATTGAGCAGGTGCGCGTCGCGCCCGGCCTCGGCGCCGGCTACACGTCCGAGGGCGTCGGCGGCTTCCAGCAGGGCGCCACGCTGGACTACATTCGGCCCAAGACGATTGACGAGCTGCGGCCGGGGAACCGCCAGAAGGTCGTCATGGAGGCGCGCGTGCAGGGCCCGGCCAAGAGCGCGACGAGCACCGAGCGCGGCACGATCGGCGACGTTAGCAAGAACCGCCCCGACACCTATTACTCTCAGACCGAGGACCAGTGGCTGCGCACGAGCGGCGAGAACTACAAGGAGACTCAGCGCCCGATCGTGGACCTGAAGCCGACGGCGCGCGTGAACTCGCACGTGGAGTACAAGGGAGCCGGCACCGGCGCCGAGCGCCCGGGCAAGGGCGCGTCCGACGACTACGGCAAGGCCTCGGTCGTCGTGTACGAGAACGAGCGCCAGACGACGCAGACGCGCACGGTCGTGAGCAACCTGACGTCGGCCGTAAAGGCCGTCGTCGCGCCGCTGCTGGACGTCATGAAGCACGGAATCAAGGAGTACACGGTGGACGCCGCGCGCACGTTCGGCAACATGCAGGCGCAGATCCCGACGAAGGCGACGGTCTACGATCCGGTCACGGGCATGATGCGCACGACGCTGAAGGAGACGATGATCCACGACACGACGATCAACAACCCTCGCGGCCGCGACGCCGTGCCGGTGTCGCGCGACGACACGGCGCGCACGACGGGCCGCGAGACGCTGCCGGTGGAGGACACGACGCGCAACGTCGCGAGCCACACGTACCGCGTGATCATGTACAACCCCGACGCTGCCGCGAAAACGACGGTGCGCGAGACGACGACGAAGGCGGCGAACCCGAGCGGCTTCGTCGGCAACAACGTGCCCGGCAGCGAGGGCGCTTACACGGTCATTGACGTGCAGGTGCTCAACACGCAGCGCCAGTTCACGGCCGACAACGACTACACCGGCGACGCGGCCGGCGGCGTGTCGGACTTCCGGCTCGTGTCGGACGAGGCGCAGCGCAACGCGGAGATTGACGGCACTCGCGAGGCGATGAACATCGCGTCGGGCCACACGCCGTCGGCGGGCGGCGCGTACGTCGGCCTTTCGCCCGAGAACGTGGACATGGAGAGCAAGAAGCTCATCGGCGACTCGTTCGCGCCGCGCGTGAGCGGTAACGCCGAGGCGCAGGTCGCGAGCGGCGTCGTGCCGATCCTGGCGTGCGATCTGTCGCGCGGCGATCCGGCGCGGCCAAACGCGCTCGCCGGCCGCCTGGACCCGGGCGTCATGGAGAGCCTGCGCAGCAACCCTTACAGCGTGCGCATCAACCCGATCGGCGGCGTCGCGGCTTAAAAGGCGCGCGAGCGGTGCGTTCAGGTTTCCTTTTTGTATGTCTTGCCGTATCTCAGAGAACTCGCAACGGCTACGCTGCGACGCGGCGACGATGAGTAACCCGGTGGTGCTGCAGGGTTTGCTGGACAACAAGCGCGAGTACACGGACCACCTGTCGGATGTTCTGTGCGAGACGCTCCTGCAGGAGTTCTCGGACGGCTACGACAAGATCCGGCAGAACCCTGCGCGGCGCGGGAACGTGCTGAACCTGTTCCAGTCTTGGCTCGCGGAGATCCCCGAGTGGAACGCCGCTCGCGTGAAGGCGCTGTTCCACTCCGTGCGCGATCGTTCGGGCTGCGGCTACATCGGAGATCTCGTCAAGGGCATCCTGATCACGTGCGTCAAGATCCAGGTAGTCTCGCACGGCTCGCCGAACGAGGACAGCCGCAAGATCAAGCTGCGCGTGCCGAGCGCCGAGAACTTCACGCACGCGTGCGCGATCGCGGCGGCGCGCAGCTTCTGGAAGAGGCCGTACCTGTTCTACCACGACGTGCGCAGCCTGGAGCGCCAGCACAACCTCGTGCAGGCCGAGGCTCTGATCAAGACGGCTCTCAAGAACACGCTGCGCTCTTATCTGCCGATGGACCAGCTCATGCGCGTCATGCCGGCGGCCGGCGGCGACATGCCGCCGGATCCGGTCATCAGCGAGAGCGAGGAGAGCAGCGGCGACGACGAGAGCGAGGAAGCGAGCGACGGCGACGGCGACGGCGAGAGCGACAGCGAGGAGGCGAGCGCCGACGGCGGCGACGACGACGACGGCGACGACGGCGACGACGACGGAGAGTCGGAGAGCGACAACGCGCGCGATTCTTACATGGAAGTCGCCAAGGCGCCGATGCCGCCGGTCGCTCCGGAGCCGGAGAGCGAGCCGGAGAGCGACTCGGAGAGCGAGAGCGAGCCCGAACCCGAGCCTGTAGTGGCTGCGCCGGCGCCGGCGCTTGAGCCGGTTGCGGCGGTTGCGGCGGCTGCGGCGGCGCCCGCGACCGAGGAGTCCGACTACGAGTCCGACTACGAGTCCGAGCCGGAGCCGCAGTCGGCGTTGGCGCCCGCGCCGCTCCGCGAGCCCGAGTCGGACGCCGATTCGGTATCGGAGGATCTCGCCGAGGCTCACGCGCCCTTCGCGGCTTTTGACGATTCCGCCGATAGCATGAACATGTCGGACATTGAGAGGATCGTGGATGCTCCCGACGCGGACG
>Ga0208966_1000584_pt1 | contig 11580 bp, 13 predicted proteins | sample GreLakmeHU45MSRF_FD_187701 | JGI IMG/M metagenome (GOLD analysis project Ga0208966, IMG submission 187701) | Freshwater lentic microbial communities from great Laurentian Lakes, MI, USA - Great Lakes metaG HU45MSRF (SPAdes) | ecosystem: Environmental > Aquatic > Freshwater > Lake | place: Great...
GAGAAATCCAGATGAGCCCCGCTCAGCGCAGGATGATCTCGCCGTCAGCAGTGGCGATACCGCAGGCGTGGATGCCCGGACCCGTCACCGGCTCGTAGCGCACCGGCAGTCCGTGGTCGGGCCCCAACCAGCCGTCGAGCACCGGTGCGAAGTCGCCCACCTCAACGAACGTATAACCGGTGGGCGCACACGTGTGGCCGGCAGCCTCGTACCGGGCGGCGTTCACCCGCGCACGTACGGCCGGGTCACCGTTCAGCGTGAGAAAGAAGGGCAGCGGGTACTGCGGCATACCGGTGCTGCGAAACACCAGCTCGTCGGCATCGTTCGTACGTGCCTGCCCGGCACGGATTGGAAGGCCGCGCCGCGCTGCGGTGTCGTCTACATCCTTCACGCCGAGACACCACCACAGCACCTGGTCCCTGCCCTGAAGGGTGGCCTCCAGCCACGCGCCGTCATCCTTCGCGGTGTCGCCGATTCCGAGGATCTCGAGAAAGCACTGGGGACCGAGCGGCACAATGCGATTGGTGGTGCCGCCCAGATGCTCCGAGCCAGCCACCGAACCAAGTCCGAATTCATCCCGCAGACGCTCGCACGCGGCATCAACATCCACCACGCCATAAATGACGTGGTCAATCCAGAAGCCCTCTTCGTTCACCGCCATGCCCGCGTTCCTTTCATCACCACACGCCTGCCGGCGCGGTTAGGTGAGCGTCAGCACAATGGCGGCGGCGATCGTCCCCACCACACTGATGATGGGGATGGCGACGGCGGCCACGATGCCGGTGAATGTCCATCCGGTGCGGGTGCTCATTTGCTCAGCGTAACGGCCGCTGGCCCATCGCGCGGGGCAACGTTCACCTCCAATGTCACCGGACTCCCTCCCCCGCTGCGTCGCCAGTGCGAGACTCCCCCGGCATGACCGACACCGCACTCACTCCCCGCGAACGGGGCCTCCGGCGCTGGCTCATCGCCGCAGCCATTGCGGTTGGCGTGCTGATCATCCTCATCCTTGCGATCGTCCTCTACTGGATGCGATTCGTGCTTCCCACCGAGCCCGATCCGTTTACCCGCGGTCCATGGGTTGCATCAGTTGCGACCACCCGGGCACGTATCGCGTGGGATGCCCCCACCGGCACGACCGTGGCCGTGCGGGCCACCACACCCGATGGACGCACACTCACCGCGCGTGATGGCGTGCTCACCGGTCTCACTCCCGGTACGCGCTACGGCTGGGTTGCGAGCGTGGGCGACCAGGCGCGCGCTTTCGGATCAGTCACCACACCACCCACCGCTGCCGGTGCACCGGTGCGCTTCATCACCTTTGGCGACTACGGCGCGGGTGGCGAGGATGAGTGGGCAGTGGCGCGCGTGTCCGCAGCGCAGGCCCCCGCGTTCACCGCGTCGCTCGGCGACAACATCTACTTGACCGCCGCGCCCGTGCTGTTTGACCGCAACCTATTTCGCCCATTACGCCCGCTCTTGGCGCAGGGGCCGCTGCTCGGGGTCGTGGGCGACCACGACACCCTCTGGGAAGGTGGTAAGGCGCTGGCTGACACACTCGGCTGGCCGGCGGGCGGCGACCGCAGTGTGCAGCGCTACGGTCGCATCGCACTCATCACCCTTGGTGTGGAGGCCGACCCCGACGACCTGCCATTCCTGCGCACGGCGCTGGCTGCCACCGCCGGGGCCGATGCCCGGTTCGTCATCGTCCACCGTCCGCCGGGGGCCAACAACCCCATCCTCCCGGTGGTGCGCGCCGCAGGAGTTGCAGCCGTCCTCAGCGGCCATAACCACCGATATGAGCGCCGCGTCGCCGGTGGCGTGCTGTGCCTCACGGTCGGCACCGGTGGCGCCCCGCGATCCGACGGCGACGAGTTCACACCGGTCAGCGACGATGCCGTGCGGTCGCTTGCCGTCTTCGGAACACTGCGCGTGGACGTTGCCCGGGGTCGTGTGGCCTACGCCTTCATCGATGCTGCAGGCCGCACCCGTGATCGCTTTACCGGGCCAGCGCGATGAGAACGCGGCGCATCGTCCTCCTCGTGCTCGCCGTCGGCGATCTCGTGGCGCGGTTCGTGCTGGGCCTGCCCGGCGCCTTTGCCGTCCTCGGCACCGTGGCGATCATCGGCATTCCCATGTGCCTGGCCTTCATGGTGGCCGATGCGGTGCCATGGCAACGCGATCAGTTCATCGCATCTGCGGTGGCGCTGGTCGGCCTTCCGATGGTGCTCCTCATCCCCGTTTGGGGATGGATTGCCGCCATCGCCGTGATCATCGCCCAGATCATTGCCATCGGGCGAAGCGCGGCGGGAGCAGGCGTGCCAGCCCCCGCCTGAGCACTGCCACTGCCTCAGCTGCCATCAGGAACGATGACAGCCCACCGCCAGGGGTGATCGATGCGGGTACACCGCGACCATCGTCACCTCGCTCTTCGCATGCACGACAGGCCGTCGAGCGCTGGCAGCATGCAGCCAGCGCGGTGGTGTATCCGGTCATCACCGGGAGAGCAGTACCGGGCGCCCGGGGCCGGGCGCGCACTTCGAGACCTTCGTACGAGAGCAACGCATTCACGACAGGTATCCTCACCGCCATGAAACGACTGATCATCACCACCGCCATTGTCGGCATCGCCGCACTTCCCGTGCTCGCAGGTTGCGGCTCATCCGACTCCGCATCAACCGCGGCCGACACCACGGCGTCTGCTGCTGCGCCTGCATCAGGCGCGAAAACGTGGGCCGCAGCGCCCGCGATGTCCGTTGACGCCAACGCCACGTACACGGCTGCCATGCAGACATCCAAGGGCGAGATCACCATCGCCCTTGACCCGAAGCAGGCGCCCAAGACCGTGAACAACTTCGTGTTCCTCTCGAAGCAGGGCTTCTACGACGGCCTCACCTTTCACCGCGTCATTCCCGGATTCATGATCCAGGGTGGCGATCCCACCGGCACCGGAAGCGGCGGCCCCGGCTACTCATTCCCGGATGAGCTGCCCCCGGCGGGCCAGTACAAGATCGGCTCCGTGGCAATGGCGAACGCCGGCCCCGACACCAATGGATCACAGTTCTTCATCGTTACCGGGGCGAACGGCGTATCGCTTCCCCCCAGCTACTCCCTCTTCGGGCAGGTAACGAAGGGACAGTCGGTCGCCGATGCGATCTCCAACGTGCCGCGCGACGCTGCTGACAAGCCCAACTCGCCCGTCACCATCACCTCGGTGAAGATCACCACGTCTGGCGCAGCCAAGTAGTGCCGCTCGCCGGCTTCACGCGATCACAGGTCGCGGTCACCGGCACGGACATCGCGGTGGCAGTGGCGGGCTCCGGTCCGCCACTGCTGCTGCTGCATGGCTTTCCCCAGACCATGGCCATGTGGCACCGGGTCGCGCCGCTGCTCACCGACCACTTCACCGTGGTGTGTGCCGACCTGCGTGGCTATGGCGACAGCGGACGACCCGAGAGTGGCCCCGACCATGCCGGGTACTCCAAGCGCGCCATGGCAGAGGACCAGGTGGAGGTGATGTCGGCCCTCGGGTTCGACCAGTTCGCCGTGGCCGGCCACGACCGTGGCGCACGCGTGACCCGCCGCATGTGCCTCGACCACCCTGAGCGCATCACGGCGGCAGCGGTGCTCGACATCGTGCCCACAGCAAAGGTGTTCGCCACCACCGACCAGGCGCTGGCCACTGCCTACTACCACTGGTTCTTCCTCATCCAGCCAGATGGCCTGCCTGAGCGCATGATCGGGCACGACGGCCGGTGGTGGCTCAATGAGACCCTGCGCCGCTGGGCAGCCCCGGGCTTTGAGTTCGACCCGGCCGCGCGCGCCGCATATGAGGTGGCTTTCGATGATGCGGCCACGATCCACGCCCAGTGCGAGGACTACCGCGCCGCGGCCACCATTGATCTGGTGCACGACGCCGAGGATGCCGGCTCGCGCATCGCCTGCCCACTCATGGTGCTGTGGGGCGAGCGCGGTGCGATGCACCGCATCTACGACGTGCTGGGCACATGGATGGACGAGGGGGTTGATGTGCGCGGACGCACCCTCGACTGCGGCCACTTCCTTGCCGAGGAGGCCCCGGAGGCCACGGCCCGTGAACTGCTGGGGCTCCTGCCGGGCTGACCCGCTCTAGGCCGTGCGCAGGCGTCGCCTGCCGCGCCGTGCGGCGGGCTGCATGGGTACCGCCTGCAGCGGCATGCCAGTCAGCAGCACACGGGTGAGGTCGTCCTCGGCTACCGCGGCACGGGCCTCTGCCTCCAACAGGTGTGCGCGAACGATGCGCATCTCCTCGCGCGATCGGCGAAGTGCCGCTTCGGTCGCGGTCAGGGCGGTGCGCAGGGCCTCACGTTCGGACTCGACCTCCTCCACCCGCGCCGGAGCGGACCCCACCGGCGCGCATGCGGGCATGAGCGCCACCAGCCCGGATCTCATGAGGTCGGCGAGTCGCACTGCGCGCTGGCCATCCTCTCCGTGGATTACGTGCAGGCTTCCCCGCTCCACCCTGCGCTCCAACGCCTTGCGCGAGCACCCCGCGAGCATCGCGGCATCAGTGAGGGTGAGGAGTCGGTCGGGATCCATGGGGCTGGAATTTCGCCGCGCGACGGGTGCTCCCTCCCACGACCCGGCCCGACTACGCGCTCTCGGCCTGATCCCTGAGCGCGGCCACGGGCAGTACCCGACCACCCACCTCATCCACCTGCCCGCGCACGATGCACATTCCAAGTGCGCGTAGTACCCGATCTGGCTCGGGAGGCGGTGCGCCGGGATCGAGTTCGGCCATGCGCGCGGCGACGGCAGCCCACAGCACGCTGCGGTGAATACCGCCCGGCACCGAGGCGACCTCGAGCAAGGCCATCTCGACCAGGTCGGGGGTGCGGGTGGATGTGGTGGTCACGTTCATAGGACGGCGCACCGTAGAGGGCTATTGCCCTTCGTACCAGCGCCCGCCCGCACTGGCTCGCCCGGTTCTGACCTCAACCTCAGATTGAGGGTTGGCCGGATGCCATATCCGTACGACCATCAGTCGGGGGCGAGCACGACGGGCGTGGCCGGGGGTGTCTGGGGGCCCCGTGGCGCTCGGCCGCCAGCTCCACCAGCCAACGGCCTTCCTCATCGATCACCTCGGCCACCACGGTTCCGTCTGGGTCGCATGCAACACGCCCCACGGGCTTGCCATCGGTATTGCGAATAGTGATCTGTACGCGGTTGGGCACTCCACGACGATAGCGCGGGGGCCGTCGGTAGCATGAGCGAATGCCCCAAACGCATGCGATCCGCATCTTCGCCACCGATGACCACGCCGTGCTGCGATCGGGTTTGTGCCTGCTGCTCAACGGCGAACGGAACCAATCACCGTGATCTACGACCACATCCGCGATCTGCCTCTGATCATCGATGAGATTGCGCTTGACCGCCTTGACCTCGAGGTATCGCCGCAGTTCACCAGGGTCACCACATTGGTGCTCCTGCGCGGCGGCGGGCACGAGGGCATCGGCGAGGACGTCACGTACGAGGCCGACGAGGTGGTGGCGTTCGCCATTGCCGGGGCACCCGATCTTCGCGGCGAGTGGACGATTCATTCGCTGTCACAGGCGCTCGACGGGATTGATCTCTTCCCTACCCCGCCCTCCTGGGAGCCCAGCCGCGCGTACCGCAGGTGGGCATTTGAGAGTGCCGCGCTCGATCTGGCGCTGCAGCAGGCCGGGGAGCCCCTCTGGCGGGTGCTCGGTGAGGAGTGCGCCCCGGTCTCGTTCGTCATCTCCACGGGCCTCGGCGACCCTCCCGACCCGGGCATCGTGGAGCGCTGGGCGGAGGTCGCGCCGGGCATCGCCTTCAAGCTTGACGCGTCGCCATCATGGACGCGGGAAATGGCCCATGCGCTGGGCGACGCCGTTGATGTCGATGTCATCGATCTGAAGGGCCACTACACAGGCACGACCGTGGGCGGAGGAGCCGATCCGGGCCTCTACGCGATGGTGGCCGAGGAGTTCCCCGATGCATGGCTTGAGGACCCGCGAGTGGATGACCGCACGCGCATCGCACTTGCCGGAGCCGAACCGCGCATCACCTGGGATGCACCCATCCACTCGGTGGACGACATCGCGGCGCAGGCCATTGATGCTCAGACCATCAACATCAAGCCATCGCGCACCGGGTCGCTGGAGCGACTGATGGCCGTGTACGACCACGCGCGTGCCGAGGGCCTTGGCATGTACGGCGGCGGGCAATACGAACTGGGGCCGGGCAGAGGGCACATCCAGTACCTGGCGTCCATGTTCCACCCGGAGGCACCCAACGACACATCTCCGGTGGAGTTCCACGGCCAGCCGCGTCCGGGTATGCCCACGAGCCCTATTCCCGCAATGCCCGCCCCCACCGGATTCCGCTGGGGGCCGAGCAGCACCTAAGAGGCGGCGGGAGCGCCTTCCATCAGATCGCGCGCGGTCTCCAGACGACCCCACGCGGCCTCTTCGGCACGCTGGTGCTCATCGCCGCTGGCGTAGAGGTGAGCTCCTCGGGAAACGCGCAGGTAATCGGTCATCGCGCGCTCGAGTTCCTCATCGGGACTCATATGGCGTCGGGTGGGAACTTCGCTGCTCACCACGTGACCTCCTGACCGTTGGGGGATAACTTAGCGCGGGTCACCGCCTCACGCCCCTCGCGGCGGTGCACTATGCAGCGGCCCCGACACCATGGCTAAAGTGGGCGCGTGGCAACCCCGGAGAGCATGCCGGCACCGGCGGCGAAGAAGACTCAGCGTTGGCGCGGCATCCTGTCGTTCGTCTGCCTGACCATCTCGATTCTCTGCCTGATCGTGGGCAGCCTCTTCGTGTGGGTGCGCGCAACTGCCTATAACCCCGACGGCTTCGTGAGTGCGGCTCTGAATGTGCAGGGTCAGGTGGACGTGCAGGACGCCATCGTCGATTACGTCCAGAATGACGTCATCACCGAGCAGCGTGCCGAGGATGCCGCCAGCAAGGTCGTGGAGCAGTTGCCGGTGAGCGCTGATCGCAAGGCATTCCTCGCCGGCGTGCTCGCAGCATCGCTCCGTGCCCAGGTGGGCAACATCGTGCAGAACGCGCTCAGCACCGGTGCCGCGCGCAATCTCATCTCCGACGTCTCTGAGCGGGCCAGCGAAGGCGTGGTGGCACTGCTGAAGGATGAACCGGGGGTGTTCGCCTTCCAGGATGACGCGATCGTGTTCGACACCGAGCCTCTGGTGAAGGAAGCCCGGGCGGCCGTGAATGCCAAGCTCGGAACGATGGCCAAGTACCTCCCGGCGCCGCTGGCAGCCGAGGGCTATCCCGTGTACATCATCGCCGAGGGTTCTGGCGTGACGGCCGTGCAGAACGCGATCACGCTCGTTGACCTGATGGCGTGGGTACTGCCGCTGGCGTTCCTCATCCTCATGATCTTGGGCCTGCTGCTGGCACGCGAGCGCAGGTCGACTGCCTACCGCACCATGATCGCCATCGCAGTTGCTGCGGTGGTGGTGTTCATCGCGCTCCGCATCACCCGCAGCATCATCGCCGGCCTCATCGCGGAGCCAGCATCTGAACAGGTATACAACGCGATCGTTGATCAGATCGGGCAACGCCTTCTGGCCCAGACGATGTGGCTGGCGCTCCTCGCCGCGGTCGTTGCAGGAATCCTGTGGCTGTTCGGTCCCGACCGTCTGGCCAAGCGCTCCCGTTCGTGGATCGCCCGTCGATCGAAGGACCTTGCGAATGGTGCACAGAGCGGCGACGGGCGCGTGACCACGTTCGCCCGCGAGTACACCCGCCACCTCGAGATCGCCGGCGTCGTCGCGATCGCGCTTGTCCTCATCATCTTCACCTCGCTCGGCACCACCGCGTGGGTTGTTGGTCTGGTGCTGGCGGTGCTGTGGTTCCTGGCGCTGGAGTTCACGCGATCGGCACCATGGATGACGTCACTTATCGGACGCCTGCGCGGCAAGGGCAAGGCCGCCGCCTAGTCCCCACAGGGGAGGGAACGTGTGTTCGCTACAGTGCCCACGTGGGCGACCCTGTTGACGACATCATCCGCGTTGCCTCGCTCACGATGAGCGAGGACGAGGCCGACCGCCTTATCGGCTGGATCGCCCTGCGCACCGGTCGCAGCAAGGCGCTTGCAACCGGGGACGACACCATCTCGCGCCTGCGGCACGTTGCCGAACACTGGCTCGATGACGACCAGCGTCGTCGGCTCGCCGGGTGGATCGCACGACGCGTGGCTCTGGGTGAGGATCCGGTACCGCCTGCGCCAGGCCCGGGGCGGCGGCGTGCCTAGGCATGCCCCCGTGCCCCTCGCCTCCCTCGCCGATGCTCTGAATATCCGATCGCGACCATCAGTCGCTCGGCACCAGCTGGTCAGGCCGGGCGGGTGCGAAGCGGCTCGCGGCCGTCTGGGGCATCGGGCAGGTCTGCGCCGAATGCAGGGTTCTGGCATGCCCCATCAGCCCGCAGCGGGAATGTGCGATCGATCGCGGCGACGCAGATGGGGCGGGGCGGGCGATCGGCACGAATGGCACCGAAGCCGGGGTGGTCCTGCTCCACCCGGGCCAGCTGACCCGCATCGATCTCGACCCCGAAGATCTTGTCGATGCAGCCGATCCACGTCACGCCGCCCTCCTCGTGTGCATAGAGCCGCGGGCAGGCCTGTGACACGCACGCGGCGGGGTACACGATGCGTTCGCACCGCACGGGGCACAGACGGCACGATGCGCCGTCATCGGCGGCCTCGAGGGCGAGCCGGGCGTCTGGGGCGGTGTGGTCGTCCATTAAGGGGCGATTGAAGCCGCGGGTCCAGAGGCAGTCAAGCCCCTCTGGCACCGCCCGTCACGATCAGGCGACGGCGCGCTCCCCGAACATCGACTTGAGCGATGCCAGAAGGTTGCGATCGCCCGGATCCACCAGATATTCCTTACCCAGGCGCATCCGCACCGGCCCCTCGGGGGTCATCACATCCACCACCACCGACGCCTCACCCGGATGGTCGCTGATGAGCTGCTTCAGCATCCCCATGTCGGTGCCGGCCACGCGGCTGGAATCCACCTTCAGCAGCAGCCTGTCCTCTTCTTCGGCCGGGTCGGGCTCGAACGGCGTGATGGCCTGTGCCACCAGCTTGGTCTCGCCCTCACCCTTCTGATCGATGCGACCGCTGATGAGCACCAGCGCATCCTCGTGCAGGACCTCGCGCGAGGCGGCCAGCACCTGCGGCACCACAACCACCTCGATGCCCCCCTCCAAGTCGTCGAGCCGCACAAATGCCATGGGTTCGCCGCGCTTGGTGCTGATGTTCTTGATGAACCCCACAAGCCCTCCGAGCGTGACCGTCTGCCCATCGGCACAGCGCCCCACCTCTCCGATGGTGACGGTGGTGAGCCGCGCCAACTGCTTGCGGCAGTCGGTCAGCGGGTGGCTCGACACGTAGAGGCCAATGGCCTCCTTCTCGCCCTTGAGGAGCTCGTCCTTCTCCATCTCGGGTGCCGTGATTGCGGGGTCGGCGTCGGCCATTCCGGCACCGGCATCGTCGAGCATGCCAAACAGCGACTCCTGCCCAGCCGCCTGGTCATTGAGCCGCTTCGCCGCCTGAGCCATGGCGGCCGGCAGCGTCTCGAGCATGCCCGCACGACTGGCGCCGGTGCAGTCGAGGGCGCCCCCGCGGATAAGGCTCTCAAGTGCCCGCTTATTGAGTTGCTGGGGGTCAACCCGTCGGCAGAAATCCCACAACGACGGAAATGCCCCATTGGCGTCCCGCTCGACCAGAAGCGCCTGCACGGCCGACTCCCCCACGGCCTTCACGGCCGTGAGCCCGAAGCGGATCTCCTTCTCACCGGTCACAGCGAAGTCCGCACCGGACTGATTGACGTCGGGCGCCAGTACTTCGATACCCATGTCCGAGCAGGCCGATACGTAGAACGGCACGCGGTCCTTGGTGTCCATCACCGAGGTGAGCACGGCTGCCATGTAGTTGGCAGGGTGATTGGCCTTGAGGTACGCGGTGCGGTATGAGAGCAGGGCGTAGCAGGCTGCGTGGCTCTTGTTAAACGAGTAGTCGCCTGCGGCCTCGCACAGGCCCCAGAGGCCTTGTGCAACGTCCCTCCTGCAGCCGGAGTCGATGCAACCCTGAATGAACTCGTCACTCAGTGACGCCATCAGCTCCTTGTCCTTCTTGCCCACGGCCTTACGAAGATCATCCGCGCGAGCGGGCGAGAATCCCGCGATGGTGCGGGAGATCTGCATCAACTGCTCCTGATACACCGCCACGCCATAGGTGGGCCCGGTGATGGGCTCCAGCCGCGGGTCGTCAAACCGGACCCGGCTGGGATCGCGCTTGTTCTTCGCATATGTCGAGATAAACGCCATGGGGCCGGGGCGGTACAGGGCCACCAGCGCCACGAGGTCGGCAAACTCGGTGGGCCGCACCTCGCGCAGCGCGTCGCGCATGCCCGATGACTCAAACTGGAACACCCCGAGCGCATCACCCTTGGCGAGCATGCGGTAGGTGGGCGGGTCGTCCAGGGTCAACGCCTCGATATCGAGGTCTTCGCCCGTGGACTCGCGGATCAACCGCAGCGCGTCCTGGATGATGTCGAGGTTGCGCAGCCCCAGGAAGTCCATCTTCAATAGGCCGAGGGCCTCCACGTCGTGGTCGGGCACCTGGGTGACCACCGCGCCCTCGTCGTCAACACGCACCGGCAGGTAGTCGGTGATTGCACCCGGTGCGATGACCACGCCGGCCGCGTGCACGCCCTCGTTGCGCACCAGGCCCTCAAGCGGACGGGCCACCTCGATAATCCGGCGTGCGCCTTCGTCGGACTCCACATAGGCCGCCAGCTCGCCACCCGGGGCGAGCGCCTGCTCCAGCTTGATGCCGATGGGGCGCTCGGGCACGAGCTTGGCGATGCGATCGACCTGCCCGTACGAGAAGCCGAGCACACGGCCGGAGTCGCGCACGACCGCGCGGGCGAGCAACTTGCCGAAGGTACCGATGCGAGCGACCGCGTTGCTTCCGTACTTCTGTGTGACGTACGCCACCACGCGGTCGCGTCCGCTCACCGAGAAGTCGGTGTCGATGTCCGGCATCGACTTGCGGCCGGGGTTCAGGAAGCGCTCAAACAGCAGTCCGTGCTCGAGCGGGTCGAGATCGGTGATGCGCAGCGAGAACGCCACCAGCGACCCGGCCGCAGATCCACGCCCCGGGCCCACCGCCACGCCATTCTCGCGTGACCACTTGATGTAGTCCCACACGATGAGGAAGTACGACGAGAAGCCCATCTCCTTGATGGTGTCGATCTCAAACTTCAGACGGTCCTCGGCAGCGGCCGGCCAGTTGTCCGCGCCGTAGCGGCGGTCGAGGCCTTCGCGGCACAGGCCCTCGAGGAAGACGTCGTCGGTCTCGCCGGTGGGCACCGGGAACACCGGCAATTTGATGTCGCCGAGCGGCAGACTGAGGCCCGAGCAGCGCTCCGCGATCTCGATGGTCGTGTGAAGCGACCCCGGAAAGTCGGGGAGCGCCTGAAGCATCTCTTCGCCCGACTTGATGAAGAACTCCTGCGTGTCGAACTTAAACCGCTTG
>Ga0208966_1000585_pt1 | contig 11578 bp, 7 predicted proteins | sample GreLakmeHU45MSRF_FD_187701 | JGI IMG/M metagenome (GOLD analysis project Ga0208966, IMG submission 187701) | Freshwater lentic microbial communities from great Laurentian Lakes, MI, USA - Great Lakes metaG HU45MSRF (SPAdes) | ecosystem: Environmental > Aquatic > Freshwater > Lake | place: Great...
GCACGTGCGCGCAGCAGCGAGACCCTCTTTTTTGTCAGAGTGTAGTAGTGGGGACGCTTGTTCGGGCTCCCAATACAACCGCGGAGTCTGCGCCGTCGCCGTCGCAGTCGCCGCAGTCGCCGTCGCCATGTCGGTCCTTCAAGGGGATACCCTCATCGGTAAGCACCCGCTGGACCTTCTGAGCCGGGCGTCCAACGCAGAGCTCGCTTCCATCGGCAATTACGGCACCGGAGCCTATGCGCGCTTCTATCACTCCAACGATGCCAACCAGGGGAGTATGTTCGGCATCAACGACGCCGGCGATCTCTTCGGGAGCAACATCTCCGGCGGGGTGTCTCGGCTGCGGATTGACCAGATCCAGATCGGCTCCATCGCGAGCACCGACAACGCGACGAGCAATCTCGCCTTCAACAACGTCAACCTCACCGGGCTCTGCAACGTCCAGATCATCGGCTCGCTGCTGGACAAGGACGGCAATCCGTACAGCCTCAGCGGAGGCAGCGGCAGCGGCGGATTCGCCGATTACGCCGTGTACCTGCCGTACAATCCCGCGTCGGAGGCCGTGCGCGTCATCCAGACGAACGACACGGCGCTCGCGAACCGCGTGCTGTTCTCGCTGACGCTGCCGGCCGGGCGGTACTACCTCAACGGCGTGATCCCCTACACGAACCTGGACTCGCTCGTGCCGATCAACAGCACGAACTGGGCGAGTGTGAACATCTACAACGGCACGCTCGCGATGTACACGGGCAGCACGGCGACGCTGGTACAGGCCACGCCGTTCTTCAGCACTACCGCGGTCGTCGGCGCGACGCAGTACCTGTCGTTCACGGTGTTCGTGGACACGCTCGCCGACTCGGCGACTGCGCAAAACTTCGTCATCGCCGTTGAGGGCACCGGGCATCGCCTGGCGTTCACGCTCGCCGACGTCACGGTCAAGGGCATTCCCGTGCAGACGAGCACGGGGCTCGGCACGAGCGCCGGCGACAGCATCCTCGTGTCGCGCAAGATCTCCATCGCGCCGATCCGCACGGTTACGGCCATCCCCGAGGGCGAGACGTCCAACGCCTTCAACATCTCCATCCCCGGCAACTTCGTCGCCACCGCCAGCAACACCGACGTCTACCTGAACGGCACCAAGTACGTGTACCAGGACGCGACGAACTACGACTACTCGGTCGTGTACAACTACAACGCGATTAACGACACGACGCTGTTCACGGTCGCGCTCTCGGGCGACGCGCTCGCCGGCGATATCGTGGACATCACGGTCTGGCCCGAGGCGTACACGAGCAACTACTTCGTCAGCGGCAAGTTCTACCAGTCCACGGCGGTGACGAGCAGCCCCTGGCAGAAGGTCGTCAGCAGCGTGCCGTCCATCCGGTACCCGGGCAACCTCATCGTTGACGGCACGATCTTCCTCGGCGGCGACATTTATGGCGGCTGCAACGTCCGCGACTTCACGTCCGGCATTGAGTTTGACCGCAGCGTTCTCGGCACGCTGTCGTGCAACATCATCGGCACGCTGAACCTCGCGAACTACTCGGTCACGCCGGCGAAGCTGAACCTGACCGGCGGCAACGTCGGCGTCGGCACGACGATCCCGGTGCAGACGCTGGACGTGCGCGGCAGCATCCGCCTGGACGGCGCGATGTACGACGCGAGCAACAACCCGATCTGGCTGCCGTCGTCGTCCATCCAGTGGAACGCGAGCCCGACGCCGCCGACGTTCACGATGCCCGGCGGCGCGGTGCTCTCGTACGGCCGCAGCAACGGCGTTTACCGCTGGATCGGCGACGACTTCGCGTACAACATCAACGTCTCGGCGACGGTCGCGACGGCGCCGGGCGGCCCGCTGACGCCGGCGAGCAGCAACTACCTGCTGACGCTGCCGTACCCGGTGCTCTCGGCGTCGTACCCGACGGCGACGATCATCGGCGACCTCTGGCTGACGACGACGAACCCGACGGAAGGCGCGGGCACGAGCAACATGTTCAAGGCCTACGCGGCGACGATCCCGACGAACGCGAACGCGGCGACGATCCGCGCGCTGACGGGCACGACCGACGAGTCTCTCGCGGTGCTCACGGTCGGCACACAGTTCACGCTGCAGGGCACGCTCGTTTACCGCACGACGACGATCAACCAGTCGTTCACGGTGCCGGCGCTGTACACGCAGTCCAGCGTGATCCAGGATCAGGACGGGAACCTAGGGATCAACCTGCCGCCGCCGACGATGCCGCGCGGCGGCTTTGACATTTACAGCAGCAACGCGGCGATCCCGGCGCTCGTCGTGGACCAGCGCAGCACGGGCGACATCGTGAGCCTGCGCGAAGCGGGCGTGACGGTCGTGACGGTGGACGGGAACGGGAATGTTGGGATCGGGACGACAACGCCGGTCGCGCCGCTGCATGTGCAGGCGAGCACGAGTTCCGCTGCGGTGGTAGTGGATCAGTACGGCACGGGGGACATCGTGAGGATACGCGACGCTGGATTGCCAGCAGTTACCGTTAGCGGGAGCGGGAATGTCGGAATCGGGACGGCTACTCCGACCGCAACGCTGCACGTGGTAGGGGATATGGACGTCGTCGGGTATAACTATGCTCAAGTGTCGGCGGCGCCGCACGTGACTTTCAGCGCGGCGACTTCCAATGTGTTCTTGAAGTGGCTGCAGAGGACGACGACTACGCTTGCGGGGAGCTGGTGGCAGACGCCGGCAACGCCGGTTTACAGCACGATCGCGGGGATGCCTGGTGGCAACGCGTATGTTGGTGGCGTGCTGCTACCCGACGGCCGCGTGGTCTTTGTACCTTTCAGTGCGACAACAATTGGGATATTTAACCCTACAACAAATACATACAGCACAATCGCAGGAGCGCCTGGCAGCACAGCGTATCAAGGAGGAGTGCTGGTTCCAGATGGTCGCGTTGTATTTGTGCCAAGCAGTGCAACAACAATTGGAATATTTACTCCAGCAACAAATGCATACAGCACTGTTGCTGGAGCACCTGGAGGAGGCGCGTATGTTGGGGGAGTGCTGGTTCCCGATGGCAGAGTTATATTTGTTCCAGGAAACGCGACAACAATTGGGATATTTAACCCAGTTACAAATGCATATAGCACAATCTCTGGAGGGCCTGGCAGCGGCGCGTATGCAGGAGGTGTACTGCTTCCTGACGGTCGCGTAATCTTTGTGCCCTACAACGCTACAACAATTGGGATATTTAACTCTATAACAAATGTATACAGCACGATTGCCGGACCTCCTGTTAGTGCAGCATATTGGGGCGGAGTATTGCTTCCTGACGGCCGAGTTATATTTGCCCCAACGAATTCAACAACAATAGGAGTTTTTAACCCGACGACAAATACATATAGCACGATTGCGGGGCCTCCTGCTGTCTCCGCATATTATGGCGGAGTTTTGCTGCCAGACGGTCGTGTTGCATTCGTGTCATCTAACACAACAGCGATTGGCATTTTTAACCCAACAACAAACATATACAGCACGATTGCGGGAGCAGGCGGCTATGCCGGCGGAGTTCTGCTTCCTGACGGCCGAGTCGTGTTTGTACCTTTAGGCGCAACGACGATAGGCATTCTCTCCGGCTTCGCCGCACCTCCGCGCGAGCTCTGCTACCACCCTTGCTTCAACAAGCTCTGAGCATCCTCACAAACTCTTCCCCATAAACCTCACCTCCTTGTACCCGCCCGTCGGCACATCAACGACCTTATACCCACGCTTCTCATAATACCCAGCGAGGCCCGGATCGCACCACAGGTACGCAGCCGACAGCGCCTGGCGCTTCAGGAAGCGCTCGGCGAATGTCACGAGCACGCTGCCGAAGCCGAAGCCCCTTAGCTTCGCGGCGACGTACACGTTCGCGATGCACGGCGCGTACGTCGCCGTGAGGCTGTACTCCAGCGAGATCGTGCCGACGAACGCCGGCGCGCCGCGCGGCGCCGCCGGGTCCGTGAAGACAAAAAAGACCGACTTGGTCGCTTTCCACGTCTCGTAGTTTTTCAGAAAGACCTGTCGGACGCCCTCGGCGCTCGTCACGTTTTGCATCGCGAAGTCCTTCTGCCACTCAGTGAACAAGGCTTCCGCGACGGCGAGCTGGAGGCTCGGCGGGCATTCGGCGTAAGCTGTGGCTCGCAGCATCGGGTCGGGTCGGGGGTCGGGGTCGCACGTTACTGTTAAGGTCGGGTTTCGCCATCGGGGTTAAAACGCACAGTAGTTCGCTTTGCCGTTGCCGCGGCCGTTCAAGATCGCTCGGTCTATGACGATCAGCGCTTCGCAGCGGAGGCAGTTGTCCATGTACGTGCGGAAGTTCATCGTCAGCTCGCCCATCCACTCGGACATCACCTGGATCCCGCTGAAGCTGAGGTCCGGGTACTTGACCCGGATGATCGCGGCGAACGCGCGCATCGGGGCGGAGTCCGTGAAGAGCTCGGAGCGGTGGATCATGATGCGGGCGTTCTCAATGCCGTCGCGCAGGCTCAGCGTCGCCAGCATCGCCAGCTCGCCGCCGACGATCGCCGAGAACTGGTCGGCGTCGTGCGGGCCGCGGCACTTCCGCACGAGCCCGATGTCGCCGGTGTTCTTGTTGTAGAACACGAACATCGTGCGGCCGTAGTGGGCGAAGGTGTACTCGTCAAAGACGCTGAGTATTCCCGACGGCTGGAACGGCGGCGACCACATGAGCGCGCCGCACTCGGCGAAGCTCACGGGCTCTTCCGGAATACGGAAGGCCGGCGCGTTGCGGCGGTTCGCGCGGATCTTGGCGGCGATGCGCGCGTCGCGCTCCGCGTAATACTCCGCCGACTTCGCGCCGGCGCCGGCGAAGCTGACGGCGGATGGACGGCACTGCATAGTGAGTGTATACACCCGGTGCTGCGGTGCGGCCGGCCGTCAATTTTCGGTTCGCGTAGTAAGAGCAACCACGTCGTTGCTATGGAGACAATCCAGATTCAGCTGGCCGCCAACGTGCCCTTCCGATTCTTCAAAGTCCGCGCGCCCGCTGTGGCCGCGGTGCGCGCCTTTCGTGACGAAGCAATTTGTCGCGAGCGTCTCGGGTGCGCCCGCGCCTGCGCTTTCGCCGGCGCCGTCGCGGTCGCCTGAGGCCGCGCCCGCGCCCGCGCCCGCTGCTGCGCCCGCCGCGCCGGCGCCGAGGCGCTACGAGCGCTGCCCGTTGACTTACCTTAGAGACGTGTACCGCGAGGCCGCGAAGCGCTCGGCGACGCCGCCGCGCTCTGCTTCGGCGGCCGCGTACGTGCCGATACGGGTCATATACGGCTTTGAGATGAAAAATGATGGGTTACGGTAAGCTGCGCAAGTGAGCTACCTCCGGGCGCAAGCGAGCTGCGCAAGTGAGCCACTGCAACTGCCGACGCGACATGGCGCCGATCATTGAGCTCCTACACGCTCCGCGGTTCCGCCAGAAGATGGCGGCGTTTGACTACGACTGGACGCTCGTCCGCCCGGAGTCGGGCAACACGTTCGCTCGCGGCCGCGACGACTGGCGCTGGATGCAGCCGACCGTACCGCGCGACCTGAAGAACTTCTACGACGCCGGCTACTTCATCGCGATCTTCACGAACCAGACGAAGGCGTTCAAGCGCGAGCAGGTGTTGAAGGTGCTCGGCGACCTCAATATCCCGATGGCCGTGTGCATCGGCGTGGAGAAGGCCGACCAGAAGCCGGGCGTCGCGATGATGGACGCGCTGACGGCGCGCATCGCTGGAGCTAAGGAGTGGAAGCTCAGCGCGTCGTTCTTCGTCGGCGACGCGATGGGCCGCCGCGGCGACTGGTCGGACGTTGACAAGGTCTTCGCGGAGACGGTCGGATTCGGCAAGATCCGCGTGCCGGAGGATCTGTTCAAGCCGGCCGCTGCCGTCGCGGCGCCGAAAGCCGCTGCGGCTCCGGCGGGCGCGAGCACTAGCGCGGCCGCTGCGGCCGCTGCGGCCGCGCCGCCGCTTCCCGAAGCGCTCTCGGTCGCCCCGCCGGGCCAGCGCGAGGTCGTTATCATGATCGGCTTTCCCGGCAGCGGCAAGAGCACGATCGCGACGGGGCTGTTCGGCGCCGACGAGCGCTACGCTGTGCTGCACGGCGACCACTACAAGACTCCCAAGAAGCTCGCGCAGGCTGCGAGCGCGGCGCTGGCCGCCGGGAAGTCGCCCGTCGTGGACGCGACGAACCCGAGCCGCGAGAAGCGCGCCGTTTACATCGCGCTCGCGCGCGAGGCCGGCGTTCCCGCGCGGTGCGTGCATGTCGCGACGAGCCGCGAGGACGCTTACTCGCGCAACGTCGCGCGCGTGGAGGCGAAGGTCGTGCCGCGCATCGCGTACGCCGTGTACAACAAGCACTTCGTCGCTCCCGACGCCGAAGCCGAGGGCTGCGCGGTCGCGCGCGTTTGATCGTGATATAAAGGAATCGCGCGTAAAGATAACGTAGATACTTAGCGGCCGACGAAGCACCGATGGCGACGACTCACAGCATCGCCGACACGCGCAGCGTCGCGGACAGCTCGGTCGCGGGTAAGCGGCCGCGCGGACGTCCGCGCAAGTATCCTCTTTTGAGCTCGGCGGCTTCGGAGTTCAGCGCGGCGATCGGGCCTCTGTACGATCCGGCGAGCTTCGGCGCTGCGGGCGCCGCCGTGGGCGCTGCGGGCGCCGACGGCGACTCCGAGCCGCCGCCGATCCCGCCGACCGAAGAGGAGATGGACGATTTCAAGCAGAAGGTCGCCGAGTGGGCGCGCATGGACGATCAGATCAAGAAGCTGTCGGTCGCGATGCGCGAGCGCCGCGTGCACCAGAAGGCGCTCGGCGCGCAGATTCAGGAGTTTATGATGCGGTTCCGCTACGACGACCTGAACACTCGCAGCGGGATCATCCGCAGCAACGTGCGCGTCGTGCCGGTGCCGCTGAAGCTGAAGGACATCCGCGCGCGCCTTTTGGAGGTCATCGGCGAGGAGCAGGGCGAGGAGATCATAGAGAAAGTGTTCGCCGGCGATCGGCCGCTCGTGGAGAAGCGCTCGCTGCGGCGCATCGTGCCGAAGGTGTCCATGTCGCTGGACCTGTAACTATGCAGGCGGGCCCGCACATTTTCTGACGGATCCTGTAGAAGGACCGGCACTCACATAGTAGAGCTGCCGCGATGGACACTGCACCGGCGGCGGCAAAGGCGGCTTCGGTGTTTACGCCGGGGCCCGCGACGCCAGCGTCCGCGGCCGGCGGAACTTCCTGGATCCTCGTCGTCGTCGCGATCGTCGTCATGGTCGGCTTCATCGTGGCCCTCGGCTACCTGATCTACGACTACTTCGCCTACAAGAAGGCTGCGACCGCGGCGGCCGAGCAGGACCGCAAGACGGCGCTCGCGCACGACCGCTACATCATTGACAGGACGAACGTGATCAGCGGGACGCTCAACAGCAACGTGCTGGACGCGAACAGCAAGGCGGACTACCTGAGGGCCGGCTTCAACAGCTGGAGCGACGACTTCTCAAAGGCGCTGCGCTTCACGAGCAACATGCCGGTGGCTTCGGCGGGCGGGGCCGGTGCCGCAGGCGCCGGAGGCAGCGGCAGCGCGGCGTCGGGCGCTTTCCGCATCGGCCAGGTTCCGGGCGCGCCGATCGCGAACCTGGAGCTGCTCAAGCACACGTCGTTCGTCGGCGGCCTGACGGCGCGCGAGCTCACGAGCGAGCGCGCGGCGGCGCTGTGCGGCTCGGGTGCGAACTCCGGGCGCTGCATCCGGTTCCCCGACGCCGACGGCAACACGTACCTGACGGGCCTGACGCCCGAGGCGTCGGTCGTGCTGGACGCGGCGAGGACGAAGGTGCTCGGCACGCTGGACTTCGGGGCGTTCGGGTCGCTCGGAAGCAGCGACGGCGGCCTGTTCCTTGGCGGCGAGAACGTGGCCATCGGGAACTTTAGCATGACTGACGGGAGAGGCTCGGGAGATATGAACCTGCTCAACACGGATCCCGATGTAGGCTTAGTGTACGCGAGCAAGAGGTCCGATGAGGAGCTTAACCCAGCGAAGATGATTAAGTTCATGGCGACGCGCGACGGCACGGTGATCATGAACGGCAAGGGCATCGTGCTTTCGTCGGACGGAGAGCCTTACGCGATGATCGGCTACGACGCAGAGCAGAAGTCTGTCGCGATCGCTGCGGGCCCGAACGGGAAGATCATCGTCAAAGGCGACGTCATCATGGCCGACGACAAGGCCGTGTTCGGCACGATCGGGCGCGACTACGACAAGAACGGCGTCGCTAGCGGGCTGCGCGTGTCGTCGGTCGCGAACAACCGGCTCTTGCTGGACACGGACGTGTACCTCGGCGACGGCCGCTCGCTGTACGGGAAGGTCGCCGGAGACACGGTGAAACCGGCGATGATCGCTGCGCCGGCGCCGGTGGCAACGGCGCCGGCGCCGGTGGCAACGGCGCCGGCGCAGACTCCGGAGCAGCTGGCGCAGGCAGCGGAATGGGCGACAAAGGTGGCGGCGGCGAAGGAAGCGCTGACGCCTACGGCGATGCCGTACTACACTCTTCTCAGCGCTCTAAAGAAAACTCTCGTCGCAGACCGCGCGAAGTTCACGGCGCTCGCCTCGCTACCCGAGGAGATGTTCAACTACAGCAACGACCTGCCAGGGTTCTTTGCTAAGTACCCTTTCATGGATGCAGTATACAAGGTAGTCGCCTATAAGAACACCGCGGAGTTCGCTGCGCTGCCGGAAGGAGACGCGACCACGGCCGAGATGGCGGTTAATTACTGGAGCCCAGATTTCACGATTGAGTTCCCCGCAGGCAACAGTACTCATATCGGCGTGAAATTGCAATACCCCGGCCGTGTGTACATGGACAACCGCGACTTCTTCAACGCGCGCTATGGCTACCCGCTCATCGGTCGCTGAAGCCTTACGGCGCGGCACAGGGCGGGGAGCTACTACTTTTTCCATCGGGAGCCGAGATGGCTGTTGGATCCTGAAGCGCGCCGGCGTAGGCCGCGCGAATGTGCCGGCAATTTGAGCCTCCGCGGCCGGCGCGGCGCCGCGCGCAAGGCTTAAAGGCAACGCGCGTTATATACTGTAAACGCTCAGCCACCGGCTTCTCCGCCGAGATGGCGCCGCGTCGGAACCTCGTGATCGTGGAGTCGGCCGCGAAGGCCAAGACGATCCAGGGCTACCTGAACGGCTGCGCGGAGCTCGCCGACGTCGGCACGTTTCGCGTCAAGGCCTGCTTCGGCCACATAGACAACCTGCCGATGCGCGAGCTCGGCGTGGACACGGAGACCTGGACGGCGAGCTACGAGATCTCGGCGGACAAGCGCAAGGTCGTCGCGGAGCTGCGCGCGGCTGTGAAGGACGCCGACTTCGTCTACATCGCTTCCGACAACGACCTGGAGGGCGAGTGCATCGCGGCGCACCTGCGCGACGTGCTGAAGCTGAAGGAGGGCCGCTACGCGCGCGTTACTTTTAACGAGATCACGCGGGGCGCGCTGCAGGCCGCGATCCTCGCTCCGCGCGACATTAACGCGGCGAAAGTGGAAGCGCAGGAGACGCGGCGCATCCTGGACCGCGTGACCGGCTACGGCCTGTCGCCGCTGCTGTGGCGGCGCTTCCCGGGCGCCGGCGGGCCGCCGCGTAAGTCGCGCGGGCGCGGCGCGGCGAGCGGCGGCGGAACGGCGCTGAGCGCGGGGCGCGTGCAGAGCGCGGCGCTGCGGATGGTCACCGAGAGGTCGCGCGCGGCCGCCGCCCACGACGCTGAGAAGTACTGGAGGCTCGCGGGGCAGTGGGGCGCCGGCCCGACGTTCCGCGCGGCCGCCGAGACGGCGATCTACGATGCCGACGAGGCGCGCGCCGGGCTCACCGAGATGCTCTCGGTCTCCCGCTGGACCGCGAAGTTCAAAAAGAAGATCGTGCTCAAGGCGCCGCCGCTGCCGTTCACGACGAGCTCGCTGCAGCAGGAGGCGCACGCGCGCTTTCGGCTATCGGCAAAAGATACGATGCGCATCGCGCAGGGGCTGTACGAGGCCGGCGCGATCACGTACATGCGCACGGACTCGGCGACGATCGCGGAGGAGGCGATCGCCGGCGCGGCGGCGTACGTGCGCGAGACGTACTCGGCCGAAGACGTCTGCGAGCGGCCCGGGCGGCGGCCGCGCGGGCCCGGCGCGGCGCACGCGCAGGAGGCGCACGAAGCGATCCGGCCGACCGACCTGCGGCGCCGCGAGGCTCCGGGCGGCTGCGACGGAATGGCCGCGCGCCTGTACGACCTCATCTGGCGCCGAACGATCGCGAGCCAGATGGCGCCGGCGCGCTACGCGGAAATAAATGTCTCCGTTAGTGCTTACGCCGGAGCAGAAGACCCGCCTGGGCCCGGGCCTTTCGTCGGGAAGGTCCGCATCCTGCTGGATCCGGGGTACCAGAAGGTCCTCCACTCGGGCGCGGAGAATACCGAATCCGGCGAGGAATCCTTAAAGGTCTGGGAGGCCGTGCTCGGCGCCGGCTCGGGTCCGCAGGTCGTGCGCGCCGTGCGCTTCGCTGCCGAGGGCGACGTTACGCGGCCGGCGGCGATGTTCCAGGAAGGCACGCTCGTCAAGGCGATGGAGCGCGAGGGCATCGGGCGGCCGAGCACGTACGCCGGCATCCTGGACAAGCTCTTCGCGAAGGGCTACGTCTGCAAGGACGCCGCGAAGGCCGAGAGCGTCGCCGTCGTCGGCTGGGAAGCAGCCGCTGGCGCGGCCGCGATTGAAGAAGTACGCCGCGTCGTATCGCTCGCCGCCGGCGCGCCGGCGGACCGGTTGGTCCCGACGGGACTCGGAGAGAAGGTCGCCGATTACCTCACGGAAGTCGTGCCGGACCTCTTGGACACCGGCTTCACTTCGCGCATGGAAGCGGACCTGGACAAGATCGCCGAGAAGCGCGACGACATGTCAAAGGCGGCGCTGCTGGAGCGGTTCTACTCCGGGTTACAGGCGGCGATCGCGCGCGCAGCGTCGGCGAGCGTGGGCGCCGACGCGGAAGCGAGCGGATCCGGGGGAACTCCGAAGAAGCGCGCGGCGGCCGCGGCGGGCCCGACGGCTCTTCGCGAGTTCGCCGGCGGCGTTCGCGCCGTGGAGACGCGCTACGGGCCGGCGCTGCTCGTCGCAGGAAAGAGCGCGAAAGCAAAAGGCCGCTTCGTCGCGCTCGGCTCCTTCATGGAGTGGCGCAAGGTCGCGCTGTCGGAAGTCTCGGAGGAAGACGTCGCGCGGCTCGTCGCGCTGCCGGCGGAGCTCGCGGGAGCCGACGGCTGGTCGGTCGCGATCGGGAGATACGGCGTGTATCTCACGCGCGCCGGCGAAAACCGGCGGCTGCCCGAGGAGCTGTGGGGCGCCGCTTGGGACGGAACGCTGCGGGCCGAGGAAATACCGGCAGGCTGGAGCGGCGCAAGCGCGGGCGGCGGAAGCGGCGCGGCGACGCCGAAGAAGCGCGCGGTCCGGCGGTTCACGCGGCGCTCCTAGAGCCCGCTTCGGGCCTCGCGCTTCGCGGTGCGCTCGCGGATGTACTGAGCGCTTTTGGGAGTGGAGTACAGCTCGG
>Ga0208966_1000588_pt1 | contig 11554 bp, 7 predicted proteins | sample GreLakmeHU45MSRF_FD_187701 | JGI IMG/M metagenome (GOLD analysis project Ga0208966, IMG submission 187701) | Freshwater lentic microbial communities from great Laurentian Lakes, MI, USA - Great Lakes metaG HU45MSRF (SPAdes) | ecosystem: Environmental > Aquatic > Freshwater > Lake | place: Great...
ATGAGGAGTTCTTGAACAGGGCCGTGAGGTCCTGGATCTCCATGCCGAAGCGGGTGTCGGGCTTATCGATACCGAAGCGGTCCATCGCTTCCTGGTAGGCCATGCGCGGGAAGGGCGTCGGGATGTCGATGCCGAGGGTTTCCTTCCAGGTGCGCTTGAGGATGCCTTCGATCAACTTGTACATGTCCTCGCGGTCGATGAAGGACATTTCCAAATCGACCTGTGTGAACTCCGGCTGACGGTCGGCGCGCAGGTCTTCGTCGCGGTAGCAACGGGCCATCTGGTAGTAGCGTTCGACGCCAGCCACCATGAGCATCTGCTTGTACTGCTGCGGGGACTGCGTGAGCGCGTAGAATTCGCCGGGGTTGGTGCGGCTCGGCACGAGGAATTCGCGGGCGCCTTCCGGGGTGCTCTTGAAGAGGGTCGGGGTCTCGATCTCGAGGAAGTCCTGGCCATCGAGTTCGGCGCGGATGGCGCGAGCGGCCTTGGCGCGGAGCTTGAGCAGGCCGATGTTGCGCGGGCGACGGAGGTCGAGGAAGCGGTACTCTAGACGGAGGTCTTCATTCACCTTATCGGCCTTATCGTCGTCCATCGGGAACGGCAGGTCGGCACAGATGTTATGGACTACGAGGGTTTCGGCGGAGATTTCGATGCTACCCGTGGCGAGCTTGGCGTTGATGGTCTCGGCCGAGCGGGCGCGGACCTTACCGGTGATCTCGATGACGGATTCCGTCTTCAGGCGCTGGGCGATTTCCTGGATGCCGTCGGTGCCTGGATTGAAGACCACCTGGGTCATCCCTTCACGGTCGCGGAGGTCGACGAAGGTCACGCCACCGAGGTCGCGCTTTGTGTCGACCCAACCCACCAGGGTCACGGTCTGGCCGGCGTCGGTAGGGCGGAGGGCGTTACAGGTATGGGTGCGTTTCATGGGGTCGTGGACGGACGGAATCGAGGGGTATGGTTAACCCCCCAAAGGCCTCTGAAACAAGGACAAAGAGGGTTCGGAGGCGCGGAGGGGCGCCGGAGAGGGGGTCTCTCCGCCAGAATCAGCGGAAAGCCCGACTGCTCGGCCCGGCCTCGCGTCAGGCCAGCACGTCCTTGACCACTTTGCCGAAGACATCCGTCAGGCGGAAGTCGCGGCCCTCGTGACGCCAGGTCAGCCGTTCATGATCGAGGCCGAACTGATGGAGCATCGTGGCATTGAGGTCATGGATGTGCACGGGTTTGTCGACGGCGCGGAAACCGAATTCATCCGTGGTGCCGTAAGTCAATCCGGCCTTGGTGCCGCCGCCGGCCATCCACATGGAGTAACCATAGGGGCTGTGGTCGCGTCCGTTCTTGCCTTCAGTCGTCGGGGTCCGGCCGAATTCACCCGACCAGACGACAAGGGTGTCATCGAGCAGGCCGCGTTGGCGGAGGTCTTGAATGAGCGCGGTGCAGCCTTGGTCGATTTCTCGCATCCGTCGGGTCTGGCCGTTGTGATTGTCGCCGTGCGTATCCCAATCGTCGGAATCTCCTCCGTGGTAGATCTGGACGCAGCGCACGCCGCGTTCGATGAGTCGACGCGCAACAAGGCACTGTTCGCCGAAGCCTTTGCCGTAGAGGGTGCGGGTCGCTTCGCTTTCGCGGCCGATGTCGACGGCATCCGGCGCGGCGGTCTGCATTCGGAAGGCGAGTTCGTAGGAAGCAATGCGCGCGTCCAGTTCGGTGTCCGCCCGGGAGGTCGCATGGCGACGGTTCATGGTCTGGGCGTAATCGAGGACCGCGCGCTGGTCGCCACCCTTGAGGTCGGCCGGCGCTTTGAGATAGGGAATCGGTGTTGCGCCTGCGGAGATGGTCGTGCCTTGGTAAGCGGCCGGGAGGAAGCCGTTGCCCCAGACGCCGGGACCGGGCTTGAGCGGCTTTGCGTGCATGACGACGAAGGCCGGCAGGTTGTCGACCGAGTTGCCGAGGCCGTAAGTCAGCCAGGCTCCGAACGAAGCGCGTCCAGGCAGCGAAGCGCCAGTGTTGGCCATCCAGATGGCGGGGGTGTGATTGAACACATCGTGGTGCACGCTGCGAATCACGCAGAGTTCGTCGGCGACGGTCTGCAGTCTGGGGAGCGAGTCGCACATCTCGATGCCGCTCTGGCCGCAGCGTCGGAAAGTCTGGGCGCTGCCCATGAGCTTCTGTTTACGGACGTCGGTGAACTGCAGCTTGAGCTGATGGAAGGACTCCGGCGCGACTTGCCCGTCGGCTTTGTTGAGCGCGGGCTTCGGATCAAAGGTGTCCACCTGGCTCGGGCCGCCGTGCATGAAGAGGTAGATGACCGCCTTGGCTTTGGCGGGAAAGTGCGGGGCCCGCGGGGCCAACGGATTCACCGTGGTCGGCGTGGGGGCGGCTTGCAGCCAGCCATCGCGGGAGAGCAGGGAGGTCAGCGCGAGGCTGCCGAGGCCGCCGCCGACGTGTCGGAGCCAGTCGCGTCGGCCGAGCAAGGATGAGCGAGGTTCAGTCGACATAAAGGAATTCGTTGGTGTTAAGGAGGGCTAGGCACCATTCGATCCACGCGGCTTCGCGGGCATGCGTGGCGGGGTCAGGTTTGACCGGTGACCATGAGAGCGCGGCGGCGGGCGCGGATTTCAACCAAGCTTGCTCGCGCGCGGCGATGAAGGTCGTTGCTTCGTCGATCTCTTCGCCGGTGACTGGGCGGGCGAAAAGAAGCGGCCACGCTTTGAGGGTCGCGGCACTCGGCTGGCCTTTGCTTTCGGACCAAAGCCGGCTGGCCAGCAACTTCGCTTGGATGAGGGCGTCCTGGCTGTTGAGCATCGTGAGGGCCTGCGCAGGTACCACGGTCGTATCGCGTCCGGCGCAGCTGCTGATCGTGTCCGGTCCGTTGAAGACATCGAAGAACGGCAGTTTGACTGAGCGTCGGACCACGAGGTAGACGCTGCGACGGTTCAACTCGGCGGCATCTTTCGTGGGCGACCAGTTTTTGTTACGTAGCGCGGCGAGCGCCCAGGGTTCGACGGGCGGGACGACGGGCGAACCGAAGGATTTAAGGTTCAGCGTCCCTGAGGCCTGGAGCATCGCATCACGCAGCTGTTCGGCTTGGAGTCTCTGCCGGGGGAAGCCGGCGAGGAGTCGATGGCTCGGATCGCGTTCGGCGGCTAAGCCTGCGCCGGCGGAGCCCTGTCGGTAGGTGGCGGAGTCGAGGATTAGGCGTTGGAGGTGGCCGAGATTCCAGCCGCTCTCGACCAACTCCGCCGCCAGCCAATCGAGGAGTTCCGGATGCGAGGGCGAATCGCCGCGGACCCCGAAGTCATTCGCGGTACGTACGAGGCCTTGGCCGAAATGCCATTGCCAGACGCGGTTCACCATGACGCGGGCGGTCAACGGATTGCGCGGCGAAGTCAGCCATGAGGCTAAGGCCGAGCGGCGGGCTTGGTGCGAGGAGAGGGGGCCGCCCTCGGGAAGAATGGCGGGCAAGGAAGGCTTGGCTGTGCCGATGGGGAGGTCGACTTCGCCGCGTCGCAGAATTTGCACCGTGTCGTCGCCCGTCCGCGCGACGATGGTCATGAAGGAAGGGCGTGCGTCGCCCGGGCCGCCGCCCTTGCCGACGCGCTCCTCCTTGGGGGTGCTTTCGGAGAAGATGGCCTGCAGGCCGTAGTAGTCGGCTTGCGTCCACGGATCGAACTTATGGTCGTGGCAGCGTGTGCAGGCCATCGTCACGCCGAGGAAGGCGGCGCTGGTGGTGTCGGCGACATCCGTCAGCCAATCGTTATCGCGATCCTTGGCGCGCTGAATGCCTCCCTCGAAGCGCCATGGTCCGACCGTCAATAATAGCACGGCATCGGCGGCTTCGGCGTCGCCCGGGTGGAGCTGATCGCCCGCGACCTGTTCGCGGATGAATTGATCCATGGGCTTGTTCTTCGCGAACGAGCGGATGAGCCAGTCGCGATAGCGCCAGCTATGCGTAAAGAGGTAATCGAGTTCGTAGCCGGCGCTGTCGCCATAGCGAACCACATCCATCCAGTGTCTCGCCCAATGTTCACCGTACTGCGTCGAGCTCAGTTTGGCATCGAGCAATTTACGATAGCCCGCATCATCGGACGGATTGCTGAAGGCGGTGATTTCTTCGGGTGTCGGCGGCAGGCCGGTCGTCCCGAAGCTCATGCGACGCAGGAGAGTGGAGGCGTTGGCCGCCGGGACCGGCTTCAGGCCGTTCTGTTCCAGCTTTTGGAGGATGAAGAGGTCGATCGGATTGCGGCCCCAGCGGGTGTCCTGGACATTCGGTGGCGCCGGCCGTCGCAATTTCGAGAAAGACCAATGGTCGGCGTAGGGCGCACCTTCTTTGATCCAGGTTTCCAGCAGGCGCACCTGGGCGGCCGTCAGGTCCTTGTGCTCCTTGGCGGGAGGCATTTTTTCGTCGGTGTCCTGGGTGAGCAGACGACTGATCAGCATGCTTTTTTCCGGATGGCCGGGCACGATGGCGATTTCGCCGGACTTGGCGGCATGGGTGGCGGATTCGCGCTGATCGAGCCGCAGCTTACCCTTGCGGCCTTTGTCGTCAGGGCCGTGGCAGGCGATGCAGTGCTCGGACAAGATCGGTCGAATCTCGCGGTCGTAATCCACGGCGGCGGGGAGGACGACCGTCATCCCGAGCGCCACCAATGGCCAGTAAGCGATACGAACGCAGGAGGAGATCCGGGGCATGCGGCATTAGAACCCCGGCGGAGCGGGTGAGGCAAATTCAATCCGGGCGGGACTCCTCGGGTTTTGGTTGATATTAATGTTAGCATGCCCCGGCTGAATGGATAGAACGCAAGCATGCTCACCCCTTCTGCCGCTGCCTACTTCGGCGCCGTCCTGCTTGCCTGTTGTCCGGTTGCGTCCGCCGTCGCCCCGCAGAAGGTCGAGATGGCCGGTTACCTCCTCGTCCCGACCGAGCGTGTGCCGGAGACCTACGACGCCGGCTTCTCGATCTATGCCGCCGCTTGGCCGCTGTTGAATCAATACCCCGGCCATCGCTTCCAGACGGGCCTCTTTGGCACTTGGATGCATCCGCAGTATCCGAAGGACGCGAAACCCAAGGATCTGTACAACGATATCGAAGGTGGCCTCGGCTGGTGGCGCGACACGCACTTCCCGACGACGACGCCGAAGTTCATCATGGGTGGCGTCGGCGTGAACTTTTACGACATCGCCAACGGACCGGGCTACGGGCGCGGCACATGGGAAGATCCGCGCGGGCTCTACGGCGTCGCTCAGCTGACACCTTGGCTGCTCTTTCCGCTCGACGGCCTCAACTTGAAGCAGGGCGTCAACGGCGAGCTCTTCGGCTATGGTTACCTGCCGATGCCGTTCGCACAGGCGAAGACGAAGACCGAGGGTAAGGACGTGCCCACCGGCGACAATTGTTGGACGCTCTTCCTGAACTCAGCGAACTTCAAGGGCCCGGTCTGTTTCTTCACGCCGAACTTCTGGGCGCGCGCAGCGCTCCGCAATCCAGCGGTCGCTGGCCAGATGCTCGATTCCCGCGGCTCGGATCCGAACAAACATTTCCAGATGGAGACCCAGTATGTCCCGGCCGCGCAGGCCGTGGATGTCAAGGGTGATACCTATGCGCGCGTCGCACCGACCTCTTTCCCGGTCGGCGCCGATGGCACCACCGTCGTGCTCCATCGTCTGACGTCGTATGACCGGCGCGCGATGTACGACGGCGTGAAGGCTTGGTTCGACGGCGGCCCTGTGGCGAGCGGTGCGGTCAATCCCGCCGGTGCGTTCATCCAGAACTTCAAGAACAACGGCGGCTCGACCTGGAGTATCTACAAGCAGGGCACCAAGCGGGAAGCTAAGCCAGGGCTCGCGTGGAAATCCTTCGCCACGCCGCACTCCCCGGATCCGATGACCTATGGCTATAAGTGGAACGACGAAGTCGTCTCGCGCACGACGCCTGGTCTCGTGACCTTGCCTCAGTATTATCGCTTTGGTACCGGCGGCAAGAACGGGCAGTGGACGCCGGTGAAGCCCGCCGAGGTCCCGGCCACGACCGGGTTGACGGAACTGAGCTTCGATCCCCCGAAGGAAAAGCCGCAATTACCCCGGGAGACCCAGCCGGGTGAAAAGACGACTTGGAAGATTCCTGGTCCGAAGGCGGGTCCGTTCCAGGCCTTCCTCGGCGACGGCAGCGTCGTCACTTATTATTGGTACCGTTTCGCCGACCAGCCCGCGATGCTCAACGCCGACCTCACGTCCGCCGAACGCGAAGCCCTACAGGTCAAGGTCGAGAAGTTACACCGCTCCTGGACCAAGGACCGCGACTACCTCGCGCCTCCGACTGTCGGCAAGCTGGCCGCACTGGATCCAGCGCAGGTCCTGACTCCGCCGAAGGGTCTTGAGATCGGCTATGTGCCTATCGCGACGCGACAGGAACTCGCCCCGGCGAAGAAGTAAGCCCGCTCAGCGACGGTCGAGATCCTTCGTCTCGACGGGTTCGATGTGCGCGAGGTGCTCGGGGTTTTTCTTGCCTGTGAGGACCTTAATGAGGCACCAGACGAAGAGTCCGGTGACCGCGCCCACCGAGATGAGCATGAAGAGAAGTCCAGCGGTAGTCATGGCGGGTAAGGTTTAGCGGGCGTCCCAGCGTTTGCCGGCACGATGGATCATCAGCGCCGAGAAGGCAGCGAAGAGGAGGAGGAAGAAGGCCGTCAGGCGAGCGACGCCGCTGGCCGGGTGGCCCGGGCCGCCGATGAGGTCGAGGATCGGGTCGGTCGGGGTGAAGACGGGGGAGCTGAAGGAGAGGTTCCAGCCGGCGACGTTCTTGAGCACGAACATCAGGAAAATTACGCTGAGGAACGTCGGCGAGATCCAGCGGATGACGAACTTGAAGATGCGCGGGATGCGGATGTCGGCACCGTGGTGGGCCTCCGTCCAGCCACGTTCGGAGCCGAAGGCAAAGTTGAACACGAAGATGAGGATAGTGCCTTGCAGGAAGATGCCGATATCGCCGATCCAGAAGTCAACCGTCGAGAGCGCCTTCAGGCCTTCGCTGAAATAGACCACCAGTGTGCAGCCGACCGCGGTGACCAGACCGAGCAGCGCGACGGAGCCGCGACGATCTAAGCCGAGGCCTTCTTCGAGGAAGGCAATGCCGGGCTGGAGCATCGAAAGCGAGGAAGTGATGGCGGCGATGAAGAGTAGGGTGAAGAAGAGTCCGCCGAAGAGGTGGCCGTAAGGCATGCCGGCGAAGACCTGCGGTAGCACGTTGAAGCCCAGGGCGAAGGTGCCGCCCGCGACGGCCGAGGCGCCGAGGAAGGCGAAGGCGGCGGGGACGGTGATCATGCCGCCCAGGCCAACTTCGCAGAACTCGTTGGCGGCGGTGGCGGTGAGGCCGCTCAGGACGACGTCATCGTTCTTCTTGAGGTAACTGGCGTAGGTGATGATGACGCCGAAGCCGACGGAGAGCGTGAAGAAGATCTGGGAGGCGGCCTTGAGCCAGACGGCGGGATTGGAGAGGCCCTTGGATATGTCATGTGGATTCCACATGTAGCCGAGTCCGCTCCAGACGCTGAGCTCGGGCTTGGTCGGGTCTGGCGTGCCGAGGGTCAGCACGCGGACGAGCAGGATGAGGGCGATGGCAATCAGGAGAGGCATGCCCCAGTTACAGATGAACTCGATGCCCTTGGAGAGGCCGCGGTAGATGATGACGAAGTTAAGGATGAACACCCCGATGAAGAACAGGAACGGGGCTCCGAGTCCGAGAACGGCACCGTCGGCCTTCAGGCCGGTGAATGCAGAGAAGGCGTCGGCGTAGGCCTTCGGGTCTTTGCCTAGGTCGAGCCCGCCGGTGAAGCTGTTCCAGGCGTAGCCAAGGCACCATGATTCGATGACGACGTAATAGAAGTAGACGCCGACGGGGATGATGAAGCCGAGGAGTCCGACGTATTTACCCCAAGGCTTCTTGATGATGGCGTGGAAGATACCCGGGGAGGAATTGAAGCCCTGCGTGCCGCCGAAGCGTCCGAGGGTCCACTCGACCCAGCAGATCGGCAGGCCGACGATCAGGAGCGAGATGAAGTAGGCGATCAGGAAGGCGCCGCCCCCGGTCTCCTTGTCGGCGACGAGGCCGGGGAAGCGGAGGAAGTTACCCAGTCCGACGGCGCTGCCGGCGACGGCCATGATGACACCTAATTTGGAGCTCCAGCCGTCGGGTTGCTTGGTCGTCATGCTGTTGGTGGGTGAGGGTTTACTATGCAGGGCAGGGTAGAGTGCAATGCTGGGAAGCAGTCCCAGCGGCGGTGGCGGCGGTTGGCGGTTGGATGAGGGCAGCATGCGGGCCGACAGCCGAAATACCTGTCCCTTTCGCAGGTGTTTGGTGGCCTAACCGCTAACCGCCAGCCGCTACCACCATATGCCCGTTATCCCCCTATTCTTCTCGCCCTTTCCATTTCGTCTACTCACTTTGCGCTAATGCCGTTTGCATCCTTAGGCCTCGACGCCTCCATCCTCAAAGCCGTGGCCGACCAGGGCTACACCGAACCGACGCCGATCCAGAAGGCTTCCATTCCGGTCATCATCGAGGGTAAGGACGTTATCGGCGTGGCCCAGACGGGCACCGGCAAGACCGCCGCTTTCACCCTCCCTCTACTCACCCGCTTGGTCCGCACGAAGTCTGGCGCCCACCAGGGCCGCGTCCGTTGCCTGATTCTGGCCCCGACCCGTGAGCTCGTCGTCCAGATCGCTGAGAACGTCGCCGCTTATTCCCGTTATTCCGGTGCGACCGTCGCCACTTGCTACGGCGGCGTCTCCGAACGCCCCCAGATCGCCGCCCTCCGTCGTGGTTGCGACTTCCTCATCGCCACCCCGGGCCGTCTCCTTGACCTCGGTGGCCAGGGTCATGGTGACTTCTCCGCTGTCGAGTACCTCGTTCTCGATGAAGCTGACCGCATGCTGGACATGGGCTTCCTGCCCGCGATCAACACCATCGTCCGCGCGCTGCCCAAGGAACGCCAGACCCTGATGTTCTCCGCCACGCTCTCCCGCGAGATCGAAACCCTCACGAAGCAGTATCAGCGCGACCCTCAGATGATTGAGGTCGGCCGTCGTACTTCCCCGGCCGAGACCGTCACCCAGTTACTCTACGAGTGCCCGGGCGCCCTCAAGCAGGTCATGCTGCACCACCTCCTGAAGGACGAAGCCCTTAAGTGCGTGCTCGTCTTTGCGCGGACCAAACATGGTGCCGATCGCGTCTGCCGCAAGCTCCAGGGTGAAGACATCAGCTGTGCCGCCATCCACGCCAACCGTTCGCAGAGCCAGCGTCAGCGTGCCCTGCAGGCCTTCAAGAACGGAGAGGTTCGCGTGCTCGTCGCGACCGACATCGCCTCGCGCGGCATCGACGTCGACGGCATCTCCCACGTCTTCAATTTCGACTTCCCTGACCAGCTCGAGGACTACGTCCACCGCATCGGCCGTACCGGCCGTGCGCTGGCGACTGGTACCGCCATCACCTTCGTCACGCGCGAAGACCTCGGCGAACTCCGACGCCTCGAGCGTATTGTCGGCAAGCACCTCCACTGCGGCAAGTTGCAGGGCTTCGACTACACCCAGCAGGCTCCGCCCCGCACCCCCGAAGATTTCCAGCGTCACCAGGATCCCCGCGCCGGCGCGCACAACAGCGAACGCGAAGGCCGCCCCCAGGGTGGTCGTCACGGCGGCTTCCGCGCCTCCAAGGGTAATTACCGTCCCTTCGGTCGCCCCGGCACCCGTCGCAGCGGCGGACCTAAGTAAAAAAGAGGCTCAGAGGCCCAGAGGTTCAGTAATCAGCCCGGTGACCCCGGGCTTTTTTGTGCCTTGTGGGTTGGAATCCGGACGACGTGGGATAAGGTCAGGTATGCGCTGCCTTTCCCTGCTGGCTGGTTCATGCTTCTTCACGTTTTGTTACGCGGAGGAGCCTAAGTGGCTACCGCTGTTTAACGGTAAGGACCTGTCGGGCTGGACGCCCAAGATCGCCAAGCATCCCCTCGGCGAGAATTTCGCCGAGACCTTCAGGGTGGATGACGGGATGATCAAGGTCGCCTATGACCGCTACGCCAAGTTCGACCAGCAGTACGGTCATCTTTTCACGAACCTCGCGTATTCGCGCTACGTCCTGAGGATGGAGTATCGTTTCGCTGGCAAGATGATGGCCGACGCGCCGAAATACGTAAACCTCAACAGCGGCGTCATGCTGCACGCCCAGCCCCCGCAGAGCATGGGGATGGAGCAAGGGTTTCCCTCTAGCTTGGAGTTCCAGTTCCTGGCCGACGAAGGGAAGGGGCCTCGCCCGACGGGTAATGTCTGCTCGCCTGGGACGAACCTCGAGATGGGCGGCAAGCTCATCACGCAGCACATCGTGAGCTCGAAGGCGCCGACCTTCCCGCCGGAACAATGGGTGCTGATTGAAGCCGAGGTGCGTGGCGATGAGGAAATCATCCATCGGGTCAACGGCGTGGAGGTGCTGCGCTATCAGCGCCCGCAGCTTGACCCGCGCAACCATGTCTCCCCTGCGACGGACCAGCTCGACGCCGGCGCGGAGCTCATGCTCTCCCACGGTCATATCGCCTTGCAGGCCGAAGGTCAGCCTGTCTGGTTCCGACGTATCGAGATCCGCCGCCTGGCCAGATAAGGCCGGGAGCGATTTGCGTCTGGAAGCTTTCGTCCTCCCTTGCGGGCGTGGCGCACACGATTCGTCTCATCCTCGGCGATCAGCTGAATCCGGAGCATTCCTGGTTCGGCCAGAAGGATGCGTCGGTGACGTATGTGTTCATGGAAGTCCGCTCCGAGACGGACTACGTGGTGCATCACGCTCAGAAGGTCATCGCAATCTTCGCGGGCATGCGCCGGATGGCGGATCTCCTGACCAAGCAGGGGCATAAGGTCCGTTACTTCCGTTTGAGCGACAAGGATAACCGCCACGCCTTTGCCGCAAACCTTAAGCAGGTCTTCGCGGCGACTAAGGCCACGCGCTTCGAGTATCAGGAACCGGATGAGTTCCGCGTCGACCAAGACCTGCGTGCTTTCGCCCAGGACTGTGGGCTGGTCACGGCCTGCGTGAGCTCCGAGCACTTCCTCGACGGACGCGGCGGCGTGGCCGCGCATTTCAAGAAGGACGCCAAGCGATGGCTGATGGAGTCCTATTATCGCCGCATGCGCGTGAGCACGCGTCTGCTGATGGACGAGGACGGCACGCCCGCGGGCGGCGAATGGAATTACGATAAGGAAAACCGCAAGCCGTGGAAGGGCACGCCGCCCCCGCCGAAGTCCTGGGATGTCTCGCATGACCACTCCGCCATTTGGGCGGAGATCCAAGCCGCCGGCGTGAAGACGATGGGTAAGCCGTGCGCGGAGAAATTCCCTTGGCCGCGGGACCGTAAGGAGTCGCTAGCCCAGCTGGATGCCTTCATCGCGCGCGGCCTAACGGATTTCGGCGATTACGAAGATGCGATGCACACGTCGTCGGACCGACTTTTCCATTCACGGCTGTCCTTTGCCCTGAACGTGAAGTTGCTGGCACCGCTGGAAGTCGCGCAGGCCGCGG
>Ga0208966_1000592_pt1 | contig 11508 bp, 10 predicted proteins | sample GreLakmeHU45MSRF_FD_187701 | JGI IMG/M metagenome (GOLD analysis project Ga0208966, IMG submission 187701) | Freshwater lentic microbial communities from great Laurentian Lakes, MI, USA - Great Lakes metaG HU45MSRF (SPAdes) | ecosystem: Environmental > Aquatic > Freshwater > Lake | place: Great...
TTTTGAATAATGGCTGGAGTCAATTTTGTTTTAGCTGCCCACTGCTTTTCATCGGCAATATTAATATCAATACTCCATTCATTTAAGTTTTCATTTACATCCTCTTTAACTAGCCCTGTTCTATTGCCAAATTTTTGATGGTTATAGTCTAGCATTTTACGATAGGTAGTATTTCTATCTGCATTTTTGATAACTACATAAGGAATTAATTGTGCTACTAATTCTTTTTTAAGCCCATAGAGCTTGGCTATATCTTCTTTATCATAAAATCTGCCTCCTTTATTTCTATAGCGCATTAAGGTTATTACTTGTCTACTAGGTATGCCTAATCGAATGGCTGTTATGCTATCAATGGTATTGGGGTCAAAATAAAATAAGGGCATTGATTGATTCGAACCAATAGCTGTCTTTTTTCTAGGCAACAGTATACCCAGAAGCATAGTGCTAAGTAAAATGATGCCCAATACCATGATACCCCTTTGCTCTTTTTTGGAAAAAATGAAATAGGACTTCCAACCGCTTTGCATAAAGTAAATTTTACACTAGTTAGTCAATATTAAAATGCAAATGCAGCGTATAAATACTTGTTTAGGAAAAGATAAAACTTAAATCGAGAACTGCATGCCGTCATAGGCCAGCTGAATACCCTTTGGCAGACTGGCTTCCACTTCTTCATGTAGGCCTATTTGATGACTAAAATGAGTGAAATAAACTTTAGGTATATCTAAGGCAGCCGCCACTTCTAAAGCCTGTTCTAAATTATAATGCGTGGGATGAGTTTGTTTTCTTAAGGCGTTTAAAATGAATACCTTCGATCCTTTAATTTTTTCCATTTCTGTCTCCGGTATAAAATTAGCATCGGTGATATAGGTAAAATCGCCTATTCTAAAACCTAGCACGGGCATATCTCTATGCATTACATGAATGGGTATAAATGGAATGTCACCAATAGTGAAAGCGTCCTTATTAATAGTATGTAAAATCATTTCAGGCAAGCCATCCTCTTTATCTTTTTCAAAGGCATAATAAAAATCTCTTTTAATAGCCACTTGCGTTATTTCATTAGCATAAATAGCCATTGACTTCTGCGAAAAATAATTGAAGGGCCTGATATCATCCAATCCTGCATAGTGGTCACGGTGCGGATGCGTAAATACCACTGCATCAATTTTAGTAGTATGGGTTCTAAGCATTTGATACCTGAAATCGGGGGTAGTATCTATTACAACAGTCGTAGTAGGTGAGCTTATCTTAATACTTGTTCTTAATCTTTTATTCTTGGCATTAGTAGAAGTGCATACCTCACAATTGCATCCAATTAAAGGGACGCCTGTACTTGTTCCTGATCCTAAAATAGTAATATCGAGCAAACTAAATAATTTAAGCCGTTGTCGCTGCCGTGTTAGCTTCTGTCAATGAAAGTTTTTTTACTTCAGTGTAAAGCTTTTGAGATTCATGCGTTAATTTATCAAATTGAATATTTAAAACAGGTATTAACTCTAACAATGTATTAATTTTTGCCTCTAAATTCAAGAACTTATTTAAGACCACAATTCTTTTGGCTTCCAACAAGCACCAGCCACTTTGAAAATTGCCACGCTCATAACGAACCACAAATTCCGATTCGCCTAAAATGTCCTCTAATTTGTCTAAAGTTGTCTGGGTCAATTTCATAGTAAGTATTGATTTATAGGATAATACGTGGTAACAAAGGTAGTTTTTTGTACAATTACAGTTTTAAATAAGCACTAGGAGTTATTCACATTTCGTACCTTTATGGCACAATTTAACTATGGCTTTTACACACAGAAAAATTATAAATGACCCCGTTCATGGTTTTATTACCATCAATGACCCAGTTATATTTGAACTCATCGCGCATCCCTATTATCAAAGATTAAGAAGGATACAACAAATGGCATTAGCACAGTTAGTGTATCCTGGTGCAGTGCATACGCGACTGCATCATTCCTTAGGCGCTTATCATTTAATGTGTATTGCCATTGCAGAATTAAAAGATAAAGGCATTGAAATTACCCCTGAAGAAACGCAAGCAGTAAAAGCAGCAATTTTATTACACGATATTGGACATGGCCCCTTTTCACATGCACTTGAAAATGTTTTATTAAAAGGCGTAAGCCATGAGGACCTCTCTTTATTAATCATGCAAAAATTAAATGAAGGCGAGGGGGAAAATTTAAAAGGCAAATTAGATTTAGCCATTCAAATATTTACCAACCAATATCCTAAAAAGTTTTTACACCAATTAATTAGCGGGCAATTAGATGTAGACCGATTAGACTATCTTTCTCGCGATAGTTTTTTTACAGGCGTAAGCGAAGGCGTGGTAGGTTATGAGCGAATTTTAAAAATGCTCACCGTACATAACAATGAATTAGTAGTAGAAGAAAAAGGAATTAATAGCGTGGAGAAATTTCTTTTATCAAGACGACTTATGTACTGGCAGGTATACCAACATAAAACCGTTATTGCTTCAGAAAATATGTTGGTTAAAATTGTAGAACGCGCACAATATTTATACCAGCAAAAAGACCAAGCCGTAAAAATTTCTGAGGTTTTGGATTATTTCTTAGGGGAGTTTAGTGGAAAATTAAGCGATATTAATTTAGCTTTTTACTGCCAATTAGACGATACCGATATACTATTCGCTATCAAACAATGGCAACACCACAGCGACCCAGTTTTATCCTTATTATGCCAAAGGCTGATGACTAGAAAAGGCTATAAATGCCAACTGCAATCAAACCCTATTTCAAAGCAACAATGGGACAGCGCCTATGCACAAACAAAGGCAGCCTTCGCTATGAACGATACCGATTTATCTTATTTATGTTTTAAAGGAACTGCCTCTAATACTTTGTACAAAGAAGACGTAGAAACTATTAAAATATTGCTTAAATCAGGCGAGGTAAGTAGTATTTCTAAAATACAAGACACGATCATTAATGAAAGTCTTTCAGCACCCGTTAAAAAATTTTATATTTGCTTATTAAAGGCATAAGCCCCTCATTTAAATAATACCCTATGCTTTCCTTTACCGCCCAACAGATTGCTTTACTTATTCAAGGAAAAATTGAAGGAGCCGCGACTGTGGTGGTAAAACAATTTGGTAAAATAGAATCGGCCATGCCTGGGGAAATTTCTTTTTTAGCCAACCCAAAATATGAGGACTTTCTTTATACAACAAAGGCTTCAGTACTTATAGTAAACGAGTCTTTGGTTTTGAAAAAACAAGTAGCTGCTACTTTAATTAGAGTGCCCGATGCCTATGCTGCTTTTGCTATTTTATTAACGAAGTACCAAGAAATGAAAAATGAAAATTTAGTGGGCATTCAATCTCCTTGTTTTATAGCAAGCACTGCGAAGCTAGGTGAACAAAATTTTGTAGCCGCCTTTGCTTATATTGGCGAAAATGTAAAAACAGGTAAGCATGTAAAAATATTTCCAAACGCTGTCCTTGGTGAAAATGTAATTATAGGAAATAATGTAACCATACATGCAGGTGTGATCATTTATTCGGACTGTATACTAGGCAATAATATTACCATTCATTCGGGATCCATTATTGGAAGTGATGGTTTTGGATTTGCACCCAATGAAGATGGATCTTATCAAAAAATTCCTCAGTTAGGAAATGTAATCATTGAAGACGATGTTGAAATTGGATCCAATACGACGATAGATAGAGCTACCATTGGTTCAACCATTATTAAAAAAGGCGTGAAAATTGATAACCTAATACAAATTGCACATAACGTTGAAATAGGAGAAAATACGGTCATTGCTGCTCAAGTGGGCATTAGCGGTAGTACCAAGATTGGGAAAGGCGTTATGATGGGTGGTCAGTCTGGCACTATTGGACATGTAATCATTGCTGATGGTATAAAAATAGCCGCTAGAACAGGCATCACCAAGGACTTCAAAGAAGCTGGTATTACCCTATCTGGTTATCCTGCTAGGGAGCAATCGGCCTTTCTAAGAGCGCAAGTAGCCCAGAAAAACCTGCCTGCACTTGAAAAAAGAGTTAAAGAATTGGAAATAATGGTCCAACAACTGTCTCAAAAAGGTTAAATCAGCTAATTTTGCTGAATATCACCACTTTAAGAAGGCGATATACATTAAACAATAAAAGCATGGATCAACATTTTAATCCCGACAAACAACATACTATTTCAAAGAACATTAGTATTAGTGGAACTGGATTACATACGGGGGTTTTAGTAAAAATGACTTTGAATCCGGCCAACCCAGGTTTTGGTTATCAATTTCAAAGAACAGATTTACCCAACCAACCTATTATTAAAGCAGACTGCGATTTAGTTACCGATACAAGTAGAGGAACCACCCTACAATTAGGCGATGCCAAAATAAGTACAGTAGAACATATTTTAGCTGCCTTAGTGGGTTTAGGTATTGACAATTGTTTAATACAAGTCAACGGACCTGAAATTCCTATTATCGATGGAAGCTCGGCTCCATTTATTGAGATCATTGAAAAAGCAGGTGTGGTAGAACAAGATGCTGCAAAAGCTTGGTATAGTATTGATGAAAATATTTTTCACTACGACGATGCAAAGCGTGTAGAAATGGTAGCCCTTCCTGCATTAGATTATCAAATAACTACTTTAATAGATTTCAATAGCCCCGTTTTAGGCACACAACATGCTGCCTTAAAAACAATTAAAGAATTTAAATCTGAAATTGCTCCTTGTAGAACATTTTGTTTTTTACATGAACTAGAAGCTTTATTAAAAAATGATTTAATTAAAGGCGGTGATATCAACAATGCCATTGTGGTAGTGGACCAGCCTGTGACTGAACAAGAGATGAGCCGACTCGCCAAGGTTTTTAAAAGAGACAAAATTGAAGTAAAAAGCGAAGGTTATTTAAATAATTTAGAATTAAGATTTCCTAATGAGCCTGCAAGACATAAGTTATTAGATGTCATTGGCGATTTAGCTTTAATTGGCTATCCCATTAAAGCCCGCATTATTGCCAATAGACCAGGACATAGCAGCAATGTTGAATTTGCTAAAAAAATTAAGCAATACATCAAAAAAAATAAGCACGTTAAAGATGTACCTGTTTACGACCCTACCGCAACGCCTGTATTTGCTTTAGAGCAAATTGAAAAAACTTTACCACATCGTCATCCGTTTTTATTTGTAGATAAAATTATTGAATTAACAGATACGGTTATTGTGGGTGTAAAAAATGTAACCTTCAACGAATGGTTTTTTCCTGGGCATTTTCCGGGCAATCCTGTTATGCCTGGTGTTTTACAAATTGAAGCCCTTGCACAAACTGGCGGCATACTTTGCATTAACGCCATGCCAAAAGGCGAATACGATACTTATTTTTTAAAAATTGATAATTGCAAGTTTAAACAAATGGTAAGACCAGGTGATACCATGTTACTTAAAATGGAATTAACCAGTCCTATTAGAAGAGGTATTTGTGAAATGCGTGGCACCGTCTATGTGGGTGGAAAAGTAGTCACCGAAGCAGACTTGGTGGCACAAGTTGTAAAAAGAACAGATAAATAATTGAACCCCTAAAATAAATATGACACATCCCTTTACCTATATTGATCCGAATGCAAAAATTGCATCCAATGTTAAGATTGATCCTTTTACCGTTATACACGGCGAAGTGACTATAGGAGAAGGTACTTGGATTGGAAGTTCTGTGACCGTTATGAATGGCACTAAAATTGGAAAAAATTGTCGCATTTTTCCTGGTGCTGTTATTGGCGCCGATCCTCAAGACTTAAAATTTAACGGAGAAAAAACAACGGTTGAAATTGGAGACAATACCACCATTCGTGAATTTGTAACCATTAACAGAGGTACTTCCGATAGATGGATTACCAAGGTAGGTAACAACTGTTTAATTATGGCCTATAGTCATATTGCACACGATTGTATTATTGGTAACCATTGTATATTAAGTAATAGTGTACAAATTGCAGGCCATGTTACCTTAGGTGATTATGCTTGGATTGCTGGTGTGAGTGCCGTGCATCAGTTTGTAAATATTGGTCAACATGCTTATATTGCTGGAGGTAGCTTGGTTAGCAAGGATGTACCTCCTTATATTAAAGCAGTACGTAATCCTTTAAGTTATGGTGGTGTGAATAGTGTGGGATTGAAAAGAAGAGGTTTTGACTTAGAAAAAATTAACCATATCCTAGATATCTACCGTTATATATTTAACAAAGGAATGAATACCACGCAGGCACTTGAATTTATTGAAGAAGAAATTCCAGCCACTGATGAGCGTGATGAAATTGTAACCTTTATTCGTGATAGTGGTAGAGGCATTATTAAAAGATTTGGCAAAGGATTAGTGGAAGAAGATTAATCATTTATGCAAATAAGCCTAGCAGAAGCCTGCAAACGATTTAATAAAGAATGGATTTTTAAAAATCTTAGTTTTCAATTTGAAGCAGGTAAGCATTATGCACTAGTAGGTAACAATGGTTCTGGAAAAAGTACTTTATTACAAATTATTGCGGGGTATAGCGGTCTAACCAAGGGTAGCATTGAATGGGGACCCTTTGACGCCAATACTATTTACGAGCAAATTAGTTTTGCAGCACCCTATTTAGAATTAGTAGAAGAATTTACCGCCACAGAACAGTTTGAATTTCAATCTCAATTTAAACCATTACAAAAACAGTTGAGTACTGAAAAAATACTTGCACTCATTGGTTTAAAAACGGCTGCGCATAAACAAATACGTTATTATAGTAGTGGTATGAAGCAAAGGTTAAAATTAGCACTCGCTATTTTTTCCGACTGTCCTATTTTATTATTAGACGAGCCTTGCAGTAATTTAGATAAAGAAGGCTACGCCTTATATGATACTTTAATGAAGGACTTTGCTATGCACAAATTGATTATTGTAGGTAGCAATGACCCAGCAGAATATAAATTCTGTCAAGCACAAGTGAATTTAATGGATTATAAGCTGGACTAGCTTCTGCTAGCAATGATCAAATTCAAATCGGTAAATTTCAAACCAAATTTTGCACTAATATACAAATCGGTTAAAGCCCCTTTGTATAAATAAATGCCTTCTCTTAGATGTGCTTGTTGCCAAATAATTTCAGCCAAGCCTCCTTGATCACCTACTTGTACTAATAAAGGCATTAACACATTACTAATAGCTTGACTAGCCGTACGTGCATACCCACTAGGAATATTAGGCACACCATAATGAAGTACATTATGTTTAATAATAATTGGATTTTCATGATTGGTTAATTCACTGGTTTCAAAACAACCTCCTCTATCAATAGCCACATCTATAATAATACTACCCGGACGCATGGCAGCTACCATTTCTTCTGTTACTACAATGGGCGCTCTTCCGAAATCATTTCTTAAAGCCCCTACTGCTACTTCACAAGTTTTAAGTTGCTTGGCTAAAATTTTTGGCTCTAATACACTTGTCCATACTCTTTGTCCTAAATTATTTTGAAGCCTTTGTAATCTTGAAACATTATTATCAAACACTTTCACGCTGGCCCCTAAGGCTAGTGCATTTCGAGTGGCAAATTCTCCAATAATATCGGCGCCAATAATGACCACTTTTGTGGGTGGCACACCACTAACACCTCCTAATAAAATACCCTTACCCTGATTAAAATTACTTAAGTACTGACCTGCAATCAACATCACCGCACTGCCTGTAATTTCTCCCATACTTCTTAATATAGGATAGTTTTGATTTTCATCTTTTATATTTTCGAGTGCTAGTGCAGTAATTTTTTTTGCCATCAACTGCTCCATCAATTCTTTTTTCACCGCCGTTAAATGCAAAGGAGAAATAATGGTTTGATGCATTTGTAAAAAAGGTAAATCTGCTTCAACGGGTGGCGCCGTTTTTACAAGTATAGGACACTTATATACTGCTTCTTTATCTGCCACAATATGTGCCCCTGCTTCTGAATAATCATTGTCTGAATACCTACTGCCTTCTGCCGCATTCGATTGCATTAATACCTCATGTCCATTGGCAACAAGTACACTTACTGCTTCTGGAATCAATCCAATTCTATTTTCTTGAAAAGCCATTTCTTTGGGAATACCTATTAACAAGGGCTTACTTTTTTGAGGAATATCTAATACTTCTTCCTGTGTTTCAAAGGAAAAAGCACTATGTATTTGTGGTTTGATACTGCTCATTGTAAAAATATTTTTATGAAGGTATAAAAATCCTTCTATGTTCTGGATCTAAAATTTCAATTTGGAAGTACTGTGTTTGATCGGGAAGCAGGCCTTTGGCGTTTTCAGGCCACTCTATAAAACAGTGGTCGGCCTGCTCTAAAGCAGCTTCTACCCCGGCCCCTTGGGCTTCCTTTTCGTCTTGCAAACGGTACCAATCCATATGGAAGACTAATTTTCCCGCTGCATCGTACTGGTTCATAATGGCAAAAGTAGGGCTGGTAACATGGTCTGTAATACCCATTTCTTTACAAATAGCAGCTATGAGAGTGGTCTTGCCTGCACCCATGGGCGCTTGGAAAGCCCATATTGGCTTATGACCATAAGCCTTTAAGAGGGCCCCTGCCACCTGGCTTAGTTCGCTTAAAGAATAGTTCATTTCCATAATCCAAAGATAGGCAACAATAGAATGTCTACTAGCGTATTAATGCTTTAAAATAAGCTAAAATGTCTTCGTACCTTTAGGGTGAAAAACAAAGGATATGGAATCAGTACAGTGGAAGGTAGACGGCATGAGTTGCACCAATTGCGCTTTATCTATACATAAATATTTACAAACTAGTGGCATCGACGCCCCTAAAGTAAGTTTTATGGATGGCGAAGTACAGTTTGAAATGCCGCAGGAAATAAAAAAAGAAACATTAATTAAGGGCATACAAAAACTAGGCTATAAAGTTAGAGGGCAGCAAGAGAAGCAGGTTAAAAAATGGTTGGATAATAATAAAGACCGCGCTTTATTTTCTTTGCTTTTCACAGTTCCTTTAGTTGTGCATATGATACCAGGTGTGCATATTCATTTTCTAATGAACCCCTATGTTCAACTTGCTTTTACTTTACCCGTTTTTATATTAGGTATGTCTTATTTTGGAAAAAGCGCATGGTATAGTATTACCCAGGGTATTCCCAATATGAATGTACTAGTGGCCATTGGTGCCATTGCTTCTTTTGGTTATAGTTTATACGGAACCATAATTGGACAAGGCGCTTCCTTTGCTTATTATGAAACCACTGCCACCATTATTACACTCGTATTTTTTGGTAACTACTTAGAAGACGCTTCGGTACAATCTACACAACGCGCTTTAAAAGATTTAGTGAAAGCACAAAAAGTAATGGCCAATATGATTGTCTTTGATGAAAATCATAAAGAAATTATTTTTAATGTAGAAAGTACGAGTTTAAAAGTGGGCGATATTATTTTAGTCAATGCAGGCGAAACCATTCCCATGGATAGTAAAATTTTATGGGGAGAGGCCAGCGTGAATGAAAGTATTGTTACCGGAGAAAGCGTACCTGTATTTAGAAAAATGCACGATATATTATTAGGCGGCAGCACTATTGAAAATGGAACCATTAAAGCCTATGTGACTGCCGTGGGTGACGATACAGTGCTTGCCAATATTTTAAAAATGGTGAAGGCTGCCCAAGGAGAAAAGCCACCCGTGCAAATTTTAGCCGATAAAATTAGTGCCATTTTTGTACCCTTGGTTTTAGGCATAGCCCTACTTACACTTATTGGCAACTTCATTATAACTGATATTGGATTTGGGGCAAGTATGCTAAGAGCCATTGCAGTACTGGTTATATCCTGCCCTTGCGCCATGGGCTTAGCCACACCTGCAGCCATTGCAGTGGGACTAGGCAGGGGTGCGCGTAATGGTGTCTTATTTAAAAATGCAAAAAGTTTAGAAACTTTTAAGGATATCAAACAAGTGGTATTTGATAAAACGGGCACTTTAACATCTGGTCATTTTACCATTACTAATTTTAAAACGGAAGAAGGCATCACAGAAAATGATTTTAAACAAATTGCTTACTCTTTAGAAAAATATTCCAACCACCCTATTGCAAAATGCATTAGCACCCATTGGAAAAACAAAGAGGATATTAAATGGAAAACCATTGAAGAAATAAAAGGAAGGGGTATTCAAGCAACCGATAAAGAAGGCAATACTTACTTTGCAGGCTCTTATGATACTTTGAAAGAAAGTAAAAAAGAAACTAAAGCGGAAGATGGGCATAATATTTACATTCAAAAAAATAATGTATTCATAGGTTGGATTGATGTAGCCGATGAAATTAGACCGGAAGCAAAAGAAGTAATTGCCACTCTGCATAAACAAGGTATTCATACCATATTATTAAGTGGTGATCGAAAAATAAAATGTGAACAAGTAGGCAAGGCCTTAGGTATTCAAGAAATTATAAGTGAGCAAAGCCCTTCAGATAAATTAAATAAATTAGAAGCCCTTACTAAAATAAGCCCCACTGCCATGGTAGGTGATGGTATTAACGACGCTCCTGCTTTAGCCAAGGCCACTATTGGTATTTCTTTAAGCAACGCTTCTCATATAGCTATACAAAGTGCGCAAGTTATTTTAATGAATCAAGGACTTAAGAATTTACCCATGGCCTTAGGTCTTGGCAGAAGAACTTATGAAACCATTAAAGAAAATTTAGCCTGGGCTTTTTCTTATAATATTATTGCCATTCCGGTGGCAGCCCTTGGACTACTAGGTACTTGGGGGCCTACTTATGGAGCACTTATTATGGGATTAAGTGATGTAGTACTAGCCATTAATTCATTAAGATTATTTAAGAAAAAATTGGTCTAGTTCTTTTGGAAAATATACAAGCCATATTAAAACAGTATTGGGGCTATACTCAATTTAGGCCTCAGCAAGAAGAAGTAATAGAAGCAGTAATAGAAGGCAAAGACGTATTAACCTTACTACCCACAGGCGCTGGTAAATCACTTTGTTTTCAAGTGCCCACCATTTATCAAAAGGGCATTTGCGTTATTATAAGTCCTTTAATTGCACTTATGCAAGACCAAGTAAAGGATTTAAAGAGTAAAAATTTAACAGCCGTAAATTTAGGAGGCGAAATTAACGCAGAGCAGCAAGAAGCTATTTTAAATGATGCGCTTGCTGGCAAGTATCAATTCATTTACCTCTCCCCTGAAAAATTAGTACAAAAATCTTTTCAAAATTTTTTACAGGCCTTACCCATTACCTTATTTGCTATTGATGAAGCGCATTGTATTTCACAATGGGGTTATGACTTCAGACCCTCTTACCGAAAACTAGATGTATTAAAGAAAATGTTTCCTTCTATTCCTGTATTAGCGATGACGGCATCTGCCATTCCCTTAGTGCAGGAAGATATTGTAAAACAATTAGTATTAAAGAATGCTTCAGTTATTAGCAGTTCTTTTTTAAGGCCTAACCTAAGTTACAGCGTTCATAAAGTAGCT
>Ga0208966_1000597_pt1 | contig 11477 bp, 12 predicted proteins | sample GreLakmeHU45MSRF_FD_187701 | JGI IMG/M metagenome (GOLD analysis project Ga0208966, IMG submission 187701) | Freshwater lentic microbial communities from great Laurentian Lakes, MI, USA - Great Lakes metaG HU45MSRF (SPAdes) | ecosystem: Environmental > Aquatic > Freshwater > Lake | place: Great...
GCCGGAACGAGAGCAGAAGCAGACGCGAGCAGCTTCTGGACCTCGGGGGTGGCCACGCCGACATCGATCGAAGAAATCACCAGCGGGCGACCGGAGCTACGGATCTTGTTGACGAAGGTGCGCAGGGTCGGCGTGTAGCCCACGAAACGGACGCGGAAAGAACTGGTTTCGACCAGGTCGCGACGGTCGAATGTCCGGGCGGCGACGAACTCATCGACCAGGTCGCGGGCGCCGTCCGGCTCCGGGCCAAAGGTGCCAGCGCCGGGCTTACCATCCGGGATAAGCACGAACGTCTCGACGGCCTCCCGGTCGACGGACTCGATCAGGAGAGGTGAGCCGGGCGGGCGGGAATCAACCAACTGACGGACGAGGAAATCGATGACTTGGCGCTGCTGGTCGACCTTCTGGAACTCACGCTTAGGCGAGGTCCCTTGATTGTGGATGTAGCGGTGGAAGCCAAAGGCCGTCGGGTCGGTCGGAGAGAGCTTGATGCCGTTATCGGCGGCGAGCTTGCGCCAGCCATCGACCGATTCGCGAAGCAACGCACTCAACTCGGCGGAGTTGGCAGAAGGCTTACCCTTGATGGCGAGCTCGGGATTGCCGGCGACGGCCATCCGCAGGGAACCGAGATGCGCTTCCAGCGCCTTCACGTCAGCGGCGGCCTTGTCGACATTGTCCTCGTTCAGCGAAATGGCTGGAGTCCCGACCACAAAGGCGTGCCCCTGGAGCAAGGCGCCTTGCTCAATGCGTGCACGCTGGAGCAAGAGGGCGGAGGAAGCACCGCCTCGGTAAGCCAAGTAAGCGAAGGCGCAACCCACGATAAACGCGGCCGCTAAGGCGATGAGCAGCAGGTTGAACCCGAAGTTTTTCTTGAAATTCTGCATGACTTAGAGGGCCTTATCCTTGCGGATGATAAGGGTGAGGGTCGCCTTAGGGGTCATCCGGATCACGGTCTTGTTATCGGAGGCCTTGAGGGTTTGGTCGGTGACGACGATTTCGCTCTCCGGGACGGAACCGACATACGGCGACTTGCGGACGACCTCAAGCAGACGGCCGATGTTTTCTTTTTCCGCCTGGGCACGGTACAGAGGGACTTCGAGCGGCACTTCGGTAAAAAGGAAACGGACCGAGACGATGACCTTGGTGACGACGACCGGGGCGGGCGCGGGCTGGCCTTCGGCGGCCGGAGCTGCCGGCAAAGTCTCGTACTTCACATGCATCTCCTCGATCCAGGTGTTTTTACAGGTACCGATGCGATCCTGGAGGTCGCCAAGGAAGGCGGGCCAATTGGAGCGGTTTGTGACGACGAACTCGAGTTCCTTCGCCTTAGCGGCGAGTTCGGCTGCCTTCTTCCTCGATTCCTCGATGGTCGTGCGGCGGGTGACGAGCTCGGCCTGACGGCCTTGGATGACGAGGGTCTGCTCGCGATTCCAATTCTCGGCGTCGGCGAAGGCCAGCCAGACGCAGAACGGCGCCACCGCAGCCAGAGCGGCAGCGATGACCAGACGAGGCTTGCGCGCGTCAAAGGCCTGCTGCGCGGCGATATCCCGCGGGATCAGGTTGACGCCAATAGGCTGAGGCAGAATGAGGCGGGCGGCTTCGCCGATGACCTCGGTAATCTGATATTTAGCCCGCTCGAGCTGCTCGGGATTAATCCCGGCTCCGGGCGTAATGACCGCCGAGGGATCGAAGGCTTCAACCGGTAGGCGCAGGGTCTCGCAAAGCTGTTCGGAAAGACCTGGCACTTGCGAGCCGCGACCTGTGACGAGGATGCGCGCCGGCTGGCGGCCGTTAGTGCCGCGACGTACATTAATTAGGCGGCGGTTAATATCCTGGGCGAGGCGCCGGATGAAGGTCTGCGCGTTGGCCTGAAGGACCGCGACCTGCGGATCAGACTCCGGCAGCTGCACGATGCCGGAGAAGTAGCCGACCTTGATGGCTTCGGAGACCGCGAAGGGCTGGCCGGTATTATCCGACACGCCTTGGGTTAGTAAATTCCCGCCGAGGTTGGTCGCGGACTGGATATTGACTCCGCCGGGACCGACGAAACTGAGCGTGGTCGAGTGAGCGCCCACGTTGACGATGAGGGCTTCCTCAGCGGCGGAGCCACCGGCCAGACGGAACGCCTGGCTATCGAGCAACGGGGCGGCCTGAATCGACATCGGACGAAGCCCGGTCGCAGTGACCAGGGTCGCGATCTTGTTCGCAACCTCGGTACGTAACGCAAAAAGGAGGACCTCCGCCTCGACGCCGTCCGAAGCCATAACCTGGCTGTCCCAAATGACTTCGTTGAGCGGATAGGGAATCGCGTTCTGGGCCTCGAAGGCCACAATCTGGGCCTGACGAGCTCGTTCGACTTGCGGGACCTTGAGCTGTTTCTGCAACAGCAGGAAAGCGGGGGCGATGACCGTGACGCGCCCCTTGAGCTCATGAGCGTTGACCAAGTTCGCCAGAGCGGCAATTGCGGCGTTCAACCACTCGTCGTCACCCGTCAGTCCGGGAGCGATTTCCTCGACGTTGAACTGCTCGAGCACCAGACTCCCCGACACAGCGGAAAACTGGGAGACCGAGACGTTCGACGAGGCGAGATTGACGATGGTGGCCTTTTTCTGGCTCATACGTAAACGGAAGCGAGGTTAGCGAGAGGCGGTGTCCTCCCGGAGGAACTCGGGGGAAGGCGAACCTTGGGGCACGGTGTCAAAGATGGCGTAAGGCACGAGGTACTGGGGGCGCAGCATACCGGCATTGGCGGTGACGCCACGGTCCGCCAAGTCGCGGGCCCCATCGAAGGCCTGCTTGTTCACGAACTGCTGATGGACGGCGGCCTTCATGTCCGAAGAAAGTTGGCCCGCTTCGGTGTAAAGAGGGACTTCGGTGCCGCCGACCTCAAGCTGCACGTAAAAGTAATCCGGCTTCATCTTGAGACTATCGCGCTTCACGATATCGCCGGGCAGGTAGAAATAAACCGAGCGGGCGGTATTCACCTCCATCGTTAAGACGGTGGCGGTGGATCGGTAGTAGGAGAACTCGGAGGCATCCTTGACGGCGAGCGGCTTGAAAATCTGTGTGACGGTCACCTTAATCTTGTCCACCCACTGCTTGTTGGCGGCCTTCTTCCCAGCTTTGTCCTCGGTTGCGGTCTTGGTCTCCGGATTAAAATTAGCCTGCAGCTCGACCTGCATGCGGATCCAATCGTGCTTCTGCCCGCCAATCTTGGTCGGGTCGAAATGGACGGAGCGCACGACCACGGGGCTTCTGTTCGCGCCAGCACCCCCTCCGGCCTTCGTCGCCTGGGCGAAAACGCAGGATACGGACAGGCAGAAAGCCATTACGCTGGCAAAAACAGCATGTACTTGGGGCATGGGAAGTGGAAATTTGTCCCAGTAGCCCCCCGGTAGCAAATGCAAAAAAACCTCATATAGGGAACATTTGTTAGATGCAAATTACTTGCATCTGTCTCCAGTCCTTGTGAGCCTGCAGTGGTATGCTTCGTCTCCTTGCAGCCTTGATCTTCTCCGCGAGTCCGTGGCTCGGCGGACAGGCCTATGCGCAAGAAAAGCCGGTCGTGGTTTCAAGCTTCAGCGTGATTGAAGACTGGGTTCAAGTCATTGGTGGAAAAGGACTTGAATCGATAAGTATCATCCCTCGCCGCAGCGAGGCGCACGGTTTCCAGCTCAGCCCCCGTAACGCGAAAGACCTGCGCCGCGCCACCTTGATCGTCGCCTTGAGCCCGGAATTTGAACCCTGGCTCGCTGCCTGGGGTAAGGCGAATCATCGCAGCGACTCGATTCTCTGGCTGCATAGCGGAACCGACGCCCACGCGGGGCACGATTGCGCCGATATCCCGCACGCCTGGACCGACCCCATTGAAGTCAAAAAAATGGTGAAAATCCTGGCCGAAAGACTGCAAAGGACAGTCGGGGGTATAGATACGCAAAACGCTTATGCGCAGTATCTTAAAGAAATAGAGACTGTGGATAACACGCTCGGCCAGCTCTTCCGGCAAATCCCCCCTAACAAAAGGGCGTTTATTTCCCATCATGCCAACCTCGGACAGTTCGCCAAACGCTTCGGTCTAACCGTTGCCGGCACGATTATCGCGAGCGGGTCCGGGGAGTCGGCCGATCCTTCTGCCCGTCATTTTTCCGAGCTGCTCGCCTTGATTCGAAAACAGGAAATTCGCATCATCGTCACAGACACGGGACAGAATGATGCCTTCGCCCGGAGGTTGACCGAAGATGCCGGCCTCCCGCCGCCAGTCTCCCTCTCCTTCGAATACCTCGAGCCGCCCGGACGACCTGGAGACACCTGGACCTCGATGATGCTCACCAACGGTAAACGGCTGCATCAGGCCCTACTGAAATGAGCCGCATCATCACGGCGCTCTCCCGTCATCTCGGCGAGGCGGTCTTTTCCCTTCTGCCCTCAATCCCCTACGCGCAGAAAGAGAAGATCGGATGCCCGGGCATCGCCGTCTCAGCTAAACAACTCTCCGCCGCCGCCCGCCTCGACGGACCGGTCGCCTTCCATAACGCGACCTTTGAGATTCCCTGCGGATGCCGGACTGCGCTCATCGGCCCCAACGGCTCGGGCAAATCCACGCTCCTGCGTGTGCTCGCTGGGCTCACGCCGCTCCTCTCAGGCGAGGCGCAGGTCGCCGGCGAACCCCCACGCCTCGGTCGCAGTCGTATCGCCTACCTTGCCCAGCGGCCGCATCTCGCCGAACTCTTCCCGCTCAAGCTTCGCCGACTAGTCCAGATGGGCACCTACGCCCACCATGGATGGTTAGAAGAATGTCAGCACGGCGACGAAGCCATCGACCTCGCGCTTACGCGTCTCGGCTTGACCGAACTCGCCGAGCGTCCGGTCCACACGCTTTCCGGCGGCCAGCTGCAACGCGCGCTCATCGCCCGCGCCGTCGTCCAAGGTGCTGAAGTCCTCCTCCTCGACGAGCCCTACGCGGCCCTCGACCAGCCTAGCCGCGAAATCATTGACCGCTTCCTCTTCGAGCAAGGCCATGCCTTCACCGTCGTGATGGCGACACACGACCCAGCCGACCTCGGCCGCTTCGACCGTATCCTCGAGATGCGCGAAGGCACCGTCATTACACGCCACGCCTGCTCTGGCCACGACCACCGCCATGCTTGAGTTACTGACCCAGCCGCTGGCCGAACCTTTTTTCGTGCGTGCACTCGTCGCCATCGCGCTCTGCGGCGCGACCTGTGCCTGCCTCGGCGCGTACGTCGTGCTCCGGCGCATGGCCTTCGTGAGCACCGCGCTCACCCACTCCATCCTGCCTGGCGTGATCAGCGCCCTACTCCTCGGCTTCTCGCCCTATCTCGGAGCGCTGGCCGCCGCGCTCCTGACCGCGGCCGGCGCGGCCTGGCTCGCCGCACGCCGAGGCACGAGCGAGGATAGCGCCGTGGGCGTCATGCTTTCAGTGATGTTCGCCGCGGGCGTCGCACTCATGCAGCAGGCGAACTCCTGGCGCGACTTCGCAGGACTGCTTTTCGGCAGCGTCGTCTCCGTCGGCGGCGAAGACCTCTTGGTCATCGGGGTCACCGCCGCGATTGTGCTCCTTGGCCTGCGAGTCCTGCACAAGGAACTCGAGCTGGCCTCCTTCGACGAAGAATATGCGGCGCTCCTGGGCGCGCGACCGGCGCTCATGCGGGTCGTTCTGCTTGTACTCGTAGCACTCGGCTCCGTCGCCTGCGTCCGCCTCGTCGGAGCGCTGCTCACGACGGCCCTGTTCGTCATCCCCGCCGCGACCGGCTTGCTGCTCGGCCGTACCGTGCCGCAGGTGATGGCCTGGGGTGCTGGCTGCGCTCTGGCCGGGGGCATCGGCGGGCTTTATCTTTCCTACTACCTGCCAGCAGTGCCCTCCGGGGCAGGCATCGTGCTCTGCTGCGCTCTACCCTACCTCGCCGCGCGGATTTTTGCCCCGCGTTGCTGATCAGAAACGCGGCGGACGCAGTGAGAGCGGCAGGCCGAGCACTTCGCGGGCGACGAGCGCTTGGCGGAGGGCGGCCGAGCCGCGAAACTGCATACGCGTATGTGCCCGCGCTGGCCGCGTGACCACGAGAGACGTATCGTCGAGATGGATCGCAGCGACCGGGGCTGAAGGCTCCGGCTCTGGCGCGAGGGGCGGCGGCGCATTGCGCCCGCGCCGCGTGCGGCGCGGCACAGGCGGCGGCGCGACCGTCGGCTCGACCGAGGCCTCCTCCATAAGCTTCTTGAGGAAGCCGGAGCCGTAGTTGAAGAATAGGAAGACGGCCAGGCCGAGGACGGCCTTGATGACTAATTCGGAGTCCATGCTCAGGCCTTGGCGCCAGGCGCGGGGCCGTCACCAGCGATGCCCTTGCGCATCTCGGTGTCGGAACGAAGGTTCTCCAGCCGCTGGAAATCCATGTAGCCCATGCGGCCGGAACGCAGCGCGTCGGCGAGGGCCTGCGGGATCTGGGCTTCAGCCTCGACCACGCGGGCACGCATCTCTTCGACGCGAGCGCGCATTTCCTGTTCGAGCGCAACCGCAGCCGCGCGGCGGATTTCCGCCTGCGCCTGCGCCATGTTCTTGTTGGCGTTGGCTTGAGCCTCCTGGAGCATCGCGCCGATATTGTCGCCGACGTCAACGTCCGCGATGTCGATGGACATAATTTCGTAAGCGGTGTTGGCGTCGAGACCGCGCTCGAGGACGGTTTTGGAAATGCGGTCAGGGTTTTCGAGGACGATCTTATAGCTTTCGGAGGAGCCGATGGTGGTGACGATGCCTTCGCCGACGCGCGCGATAATGGTCTCTTCCTGAGCGCCGCCGACGAAACGGTCGAGATTGGTGCGGACCGTCACGCGGGCCTTCACCTTCACCTGGATGCCATCCTTAGCGACGGCGTCGATCGTGGTGCGGCCGCTGGCCGGATTAGGCACGTCGATAACCTTGGGGCTAACGGAAGTGAGCACGGCCTCGAGCACGGATTTATTCGTGCCGCGGGTGGCAATGTCGATCGCGCAGGCGCGATTCCAATCGAGATGCAGGCCAGCCTTCTGGGCGGCGATGAGCGCCTGCACTGTCTGCACGATGTTGCCGCCAGCGAGATAGTGGGCGTCGATTTTCTCGACTTCAACCGTGAGGCCGGCCTTGGTGGCGGCGATCTTGGCGTCGACAATCACGGCGTAGGGAACACTCCGCAGGCGCATCCCGACGAGGTCGAACAGGCCAACCTCGGTACCAGCGAGGCGCGCGCGCACCCAGACGGCGAGGAAGGAGAGCAGGAAGAGAACGAACAGCAGCAGGGCGCCCGCGGCGATCCAAACGATGATATTAGGCATGGTATTCATGTGAGAGAAAAGGGGTCAGCGGGAGCGACGGACGGTCACGCGGCCGGAGCCAGCCTCGGTGACGACGACGGCGGCGTTGCGTTCGACGAAACCGTCGAGCGAGAAGGCCTCGATCAAGGTGCCATCGATCTCAATCGTGCCCGAAGGCGCGAGCACGGTGGCGGCCTTGCCGGTCTTACCGACGTAGACGGCGTAACCGGCGGCGGCAGGCACGGCGGCGCCTTCGTTGCTACTGACGTTGATCATCGAGCGGCCAATGCTGGTCTGTGGCAGGAGGCGTCGGAAGGCGAAGAACTCGAGCGTCAGGACGACTAGGAACACGCCGCAGAACACCGCGCAGGTGAGGGCGCCCGCATCCGCCGAAAGATAGATGCCGGCGAAGGAGACGACGGCACCGAGGAAACCAAGTAAGACCGTCGGAAGAAAGAACTCCGCGCCGATCAAGACTAAGCCGGCAGCGAGCAGGCCGATTGGCAGGATCAAGGAAACCTCTTCAGGGGAGGCGGCGAAAAGCATCATGCGGCTAACGATGTCGGCCCCCTTCCCTCTTTCCAATCTTTTCTGGCCCACCCGCCTTACAATAAGGGAAAAACCCTGTAATCTCCGCCGCACGCTTGCGGGCCGAGCACGGCCCGCCCTATGCTCGGCCATGGCCAAAAAACCGCCCGCCCCCCGCCGCACCCCCATCAAGGAAGCGCACCACGTCCTGCAGGACGCCCTGCTCAAGGCCGGCCAGGGCGGGGGCAAGGACAGCCAGCTCCATAAGCACGGGGAGATCGCCAAGTCGCTCGGTGTCTCTCCCTCGATGCTCTACAAGTGGCGTGAGCCGGCCACGCAAGGCAGCGGCCAACCTAATCCACTGCACCGCACCGCACTCCTGGTCGACCTCACCGGCGATACCCGCATCGTGGACTGGCTCGCCCAACGGGCCGGCGGCCAGTTCACCCCGGTCGAGAACGAAAATCCGGCCGGCAACCTCGACAGGGCGGCGAACGCCCTCGTCCGTGAGTTCGGCCTGCTCATCGCGGACGTCGCCGACGCGAGCGAAGACCATCGCATCACTGCCGACGAGACGCAGGAACTGCGCGAAAAATGGAATGGCATCCGCAAGCGCACCGAAGCCTTCGTGCGCCGGTGCGAAAAAGGCGACTTCGGGCCCAAGGGTTGAGCGATTTCGCTTTCACGCCCGCCGCAGAAAGGTAACCAGAAGCCATGGCCGAATTCACCATCCGCCCCTACGGCGACCCGATCCTCCGGGTCAAAGGCGATCCCGTGAAGGAGTTCGGCCCCGCCCTCCGCTCCCTCGGCGACGCGATGCTGAGCGCGATGAAGACCGCCAAAGGCATCGGCCTAGCGGCCCCGCAGGTCGGCCTTTCCTTGCAGCTCTTCGTCATGAATGTACACGACGAGGACTTCCTCCCGGTGCTCGACGGCAAGGCCCGGTCGTCGGAAGACATCATGCCGATGCTCCTCGCCAACGCGACGGTGGCCGTTCCGGCCGGCGAGCCCGACATCTACACCGAGGGCTGTCTATCCTTTCCCGGTATCACCGGCGACGTCGAGCGCGTCGAACGCGCGATTGTCCGCTATCGCGACGCCGACGGCGCCCCGCACGTGCTCGAATGCACGGGCCTACTCGCCCGCTGCGTCCAGCACGAGCATGACCATTGCCAGGGCGTCCTATTCATCGATCGCATGACCCGCCCGCACCAGCTACTGTCCGCGGCCAAGGTGAAGAAACTCAAGCGCGCGACGACAATCGAGATGAAGGCCGCCCGCAAGCAATCCTGATCACTTTGTCGCCGCAGGGGCTCCGACTTTCAGTGTCAACTGGCCGACTTCGACGGCTTCGGCCCCGTTCGGGATGCTCGTGATCTGGAAGGCACTCACTCCGGCAGGCGACGTGACGGCCGTGGCGCGCCACTTCGCACGCACACCTTCGTTGCCGGCAGGTCCACCGCCGGCGACGATCACCACGTAGGGTGCCGCGGCGATGCCGAGCTTCGACTGCGTGATGGAAAGATGGGCGAGCAAGGCGGAGCCAAGCGGATGGCTCGCGCGGTCGAAACCAAGCACCCAATCGCCGCTTTCCGCGAGACGGGGAAGGAGGCTACGCTCGTCACGTAAGGACACTTCGCAGACACCGGTCGGGGGCGCGAGCGCCCCGACATCGGTATAGGTGACCTCTGATCCGATCAGCCGCATGGTGAAGGCGTCCGCAAGACGCAGGAAGAACAGGCCGCGAGTTCCATCGGCGGACAGGGCGTAGTATTCTGCCCAGAGGATGGCGACCTGCTTGGGTTCGGTCGCGGGCTTCAGGCCTTTGCCTAAGGACGCAGCCGCCGGAGCGACCGCTGGGATATAGGCATAGCCATCGGCCGGCAATGGCGCGATGAGGCTGTCATCGCCCTTGCTCCAGGCGTTACGGAGGGCAGCGGAAATCTCCGGAGGATGGGTGAGTTTACCGTCACCCAGCAGGCTGATCGCACCCAGCAGGTGGACCTTGGTGAAGCCAGTGTCGCGCGCCTGTTTCTGGAGCCGAGCGGCGGAAGACGTCACGACCCCACTCCAGGCGACCGGAGCCAGTTCGACAGAAAAATCGATCGGCTTGGTCTTTTCGGCAGCACGGAAGGCGGCGACGGCGCGCAGACGGACCAGCGAAGGCAAAGCCTGCTGAATCTGCACATTGCCTTCATCGATCAGCTTCTGGGTCCGGGCCTTGACCTGCTCTGGCGTCTCGGCGAGCCCGCCGAACTTCGGGGCGTTCGCGGCCACGGAACCGCCTCCGCTCGTCTTGAGGATACTCAGCCCGATCTTGACGCGGGTCTCACCGGCCGAGTGAAGTCGCATCGAGTTATTCCATTCGACGAGCTCGTTGGGCTTAAGGTAACGGACGACCTCCGCATCCAGCACAGGCGGAGGCGGCACCACCTCGCCGGCGGCGAACAGCATCAGGGAGGCGAGGAGGACGTTCATACGGAAAGGTTCAGGACTCGTCGAACTTACGGGCGAACAACGCATCCATCTCTCCGAGGAGAGCGGCGCCATCCTTGCCGCGGACCGAGAAGCGAAGCTTCGAGCCTTGGCCGGCGGCCAGCATCATGAGACCCATGATGCTCTTGCCGTTCACGGACTCCTCGTCCTTAGAGACGGTGATTTCGATGTCCGGATAGCGGTTAGCCAGACGGACGATTTGGGCCGCCGGGCGGGTGTGGATGCCCATCCGGTTCTGGACGGTGAATTCTCGGGCTAAAGCCTCGTGGGTTTCTTCCATATAAGAGATCGTTCCTGAGACTGACTCAGGATAGAGGAAAAGGGAGGATGGCGGCAAGGCGGGTCAAGGCAAATTGAGCCAAAGGGAGGGGACGCTTGACCTTCCCCGCCAGACCCCTCCAATCAATCCAAACGAACTACCGTGGCCAAGCCCGCTGTCCTTACCCACCCAGAATCCCTGAAGCGCCCTGCCGGTCCTTCGGAATACGCCAAAGATCCGGTCAACGGGTCCATGTCAAAGGCCGAGAAGATCGCCCTTTACACCAAAATGGCTCGTATCCGCCATTTCGAGCAGCGCTGTATCCGTATCTACCAGCAGGGTAAGATCGGGGGATTCCTCCACCTTTACGTGGGTCAGGAGGCCGTTGCCGCCGGCACGATCTCCCTCCTTGGTAAGCACGACCATATTATCACGGGTTACCGCGACCACGGCCACGGCCTAATGGTCGGCATGGGCATGAACGAGTGCATGGCCGAACTGACCGGCCGCGTCACCGGCTGCTCCCAAGGCAAGGGCGGCTCGATGCACTACTTCGCCCCCGATAAGAACTACTGGGGCGGCCACGGTATCGTCGGCGGCCAAGCCCCTCTCGGCACCGGACTCGCCTACGCCGTCAAATACATGGGCCTGAAGGGCAGCTGCCTCGTCTACATGGGCGACGGCGCCGTCAACCAAGGCGCGGTCCATGAAGCCTATAACCTGGCCTCCCTCTGGGACCTGCCGGTCATCTTTGTCGTCGAGAACAACGGCTACTCGATGGGTACCTCCCAGGAGCGCTCGACCGCCCACCCGGGCTGCCTCGCGAAGCGCGCCGAAGGTTACAACATGGCCTGGGACGTCATCAACGGCCACGACGTCTACGAAGTCCGCG
>Ga0208966_1000600_pt1 | contig 11448 bp, 8 predicted proteins | sample GreLakmeHU45MSRF_FD_187701 | JGI IMG/M metagenome (GOLD analysis project Ga0208966, IMG submission 187701) | Freshwater lentic microbial communities from great Laurentian Lakes, MI, USA - Great Lakes metaG HU45MSRF (SPAdes) | ecosystem: Environmental > Aquatic > Freshwater > Lake | place: Great...
TTAGAATATTTAGAAAATAAAAAGTTATGTACTCAAATTATTCTTTTCTTTTTTTGAATTATTCTTAGTTTCTATAGAATCTCTCGAAGGGTCGCCCACGCCATAGGCGTGCCTCAAGAGGCCTCTCTAGAACCTTCAAGAATCCTAACCAAATATTCTTTAAAATCCAAAATAGGATTTTTGAGTAGTAAATCGTATTATTTTATTTCAGATTTTAATTTCTACTATAATTATAGATTATAAGAATGAGTAGTATTTGTACAAATGCTAAAGAAGTAGTATTATACGAATTTAGTGAGACATATTTTCATAAAGGTCTAGAAATATTACACAGTAGTACTTCTACGGACGACCGCGAAGAGTTGTCTAGTTCTTTAATAAATTCAGGTAATAACATTTTAAAATATATAGGACAATGTATTAAACCCAAAGTAGCGAGCGCAAAAAATGATGTTATAGAGGCGCATGATGATGTGCGTGCTTTATACAGGCATATTAAAGCCGACGGTAATCACGATTTTACTGTAATGCCAACTAGATGTATCCCTTCTATAAGGAGTTGTCTACAACATGTTCCTGTCGATGCTATTAAAACATTTAATAGTATTCGTAAATCATATAATATTCAAACTATGAAAGATTATCATATAACAGCAGAATATTATATGGAAGATACGAGTTCAAAGACAATAAAAACTAAATTGAAATCGTCAAAAAAGGAACCATTAAAAATGAATCTAATCGCGAGTATAATAGATGCTGCGGGCTGTAAACATTGCCCTGAGGACCGTCATTACAATAAAATTAGTCTTTCAATGGAATTGTATATCTTAAATCTAGGTTATATATTTTATCAATCATATTTTGAAAATTTAAGATATACAAATCCAAAACGTTTAATGTTTTTTTTTATGATTAAACTACCCGACGGCACCGACAAAGAATATTTTAGTAAAAATAAAATTTTAAATTTAGAATTATGCATAAAAAAAGACGATACTGATAAAATAATATGTCAAACTTTTATATTAAGTAATAACCGTAATTTTTCTGTAACCAATGTATGTAAAACATTAAACAAAAAAATTAAAACTGGTTTAGCTAAGGAATTATATGATTGTTTAATAGATAACAATATTAATAATGATTATATTGATAAAATATTGACATCTTTTTATGTATCAGGAAAAGGTTTAGGAGATTTTGGACAAGTATTCTCAGTTGCTTGTTTGAGTTATCTTGAAAAAGGTACATTTAAAGGTAATTGTTTTTTAATAACAATTGATAGTTTCTTATTTATTATTGCTATTTTAATAGGATGTCCTGTAATAATAGGAACATCAAAAAATTTTGAATACATATCAATAGACGATTTTTTAAAATACAAGAATGGAAAATTATTTGATAGACACAACAAATTTAATAGTATCCAGATCTACAAGGATCCTGCAGTTCCTGCAGTTCCTGTAGTTCTGGATACTGATAAATTAAAAAAAATGATTGATGATGATCAATGCGACAACATACCAAATTTATGTCAAGCAAAAATAAAATTTGATGAATATATAGAACTTTCACTTTCTTATTTTAATAATAATCCTTCTAATATATATATTAAAGAAGTAATAGATAAAGAAGTATTAGTGAAGGATAAAGGTAGTAATTATTCTTTGATGAATGATTCTGGCCAGCTATTGTATTATCCAGATTATTTTAATAATTATAAAGGTGATGTAAAATATGAAGACAACGAAGAAGGAAAAAAAATATATTTAGAAGTTATGAAACACACGTTATATACACAGTATTATAATTTATTTAAATTCTTAGAATATATTAAATCTAATTACTATTTTCCAGATTGGGAATCAAACAATTGTTTAAAAAAAATATTATTATTATTAGAAACAGCAGCAAATAAGAAAACGTCATCCTCCTCTACAAAGAACGATAACGTTTTCATTGTTCTTGCTGATTTGTATGGTATGGTATCAGAAATTAAAAAAGTAAATGAATTATATTATGATAAAGCATTAAATGGCAAAAATATCGAAAATAATATTAAAAAAAATAAAGTAGACAAGCAAAACTGTACAGATGATTATTATTTTTCGGATTATTGTTTCTTAATAATTATGACTGATATTGTTAAAAATGCTACAAATCCATTTAGGGAGGATTTGCTTACACAACGTGAAATAGAAATATATGACTTAATAAAAAAAAATATATTAAGTGCGTGGCGTCTTAGTATTGATACTGAAAGAACTGATAGAGTTGATAGAGATTCAGAACCATCCGATGAGTCTTCAGAACCATCTTTTAAAAACAGGTTGAATAACATAAACCATATTTTTGATAATTGCACACCTATATATTATATTTTAAATAAATTTATTGAAGATTTAATGGATTTTATTAATAATTTTGAAAATCTTATTTATATAATTTTCAATGAAATAACCAATTATAATAAAAGTATGTCCGATGAGTCACTTAAGAATCTATATACTTATATAAAACTCTTTAAAGAATATAAAGATGTTATGTTTAGCAATACATTTAAAGAGGAACTTAATATGTTAAAAAATATTTTAATTATTGAATTAAAAAATATTAATAAAATTATTTATGCTTCTTGGAAACATTTAGATCAAAGTAAGTATAAATATTATTTCTTGTATCTTGAATTAAAAGATAAAGAAGACCAAGCAAATGAAGTTATTAAAGATGATGATGCTGATGCTGTTACTAAAGCTAAAGCTGAAAGCTATTTACAAAAACGTTATTTTACCAAAATATCAAACGCACACACAGCAAAAATGAAATTTGAAAAAGCCTCCGCAACTATCGACAAAGCGATGAATAATCTTTCTGAAAAGGAGGCCAATATGAAAAAATTTACCCCGCAAGTAGCAAAAAAGTTAGGCTTGCTCAGCAAAGAAGCGGAAGAAAAAGCCCGCGAACTCCGCGAAGCCAGCGAAAAAGCCCTCCAAGAAACCCACGATGCCCTCGGCGAAGCATACAAAGAAAAAATAGAACTAAGTAAAGTCGAAAAAATCGCCGAAGATGTAATAGAAGAACTAAATAAAGTCGAAAAAATCGCCGAAGATGTAATAGAAGAACTAAATAAAGATGCACAAAACGAAGCACAAAAAGAAGCACTAAAAAAAGAAGAAAAAATAAATAAACTAATAAAGAAACCAGACCCAATAAAGGAATTAGTAGAAGAGTTAGTACAAAAAATAGAACAACAACAACAACAAAGAGAAACAACAGAAGAAGAAAAAAAATTAATTCAACTACTTAATGTGATAGAAAAAACGACTGAAAAAACGACTGAAGATAACTATATGAATGACGATTCAGAAAATGACGATTCAGAAAATGACGATTCAGAAAATGACGATTCAGAAGATAATATAAAAGGTCGATATATTTTATTTAAATACAGTGAAATTATTTCGAGTATGTTAAGTGAAGCAGATAATATATATAGAAAATTTTATAACTTAATATGGAAAGGTGTAGAAATAAAATCTCGTCCTATCTCAATCCTTTTTTGGAAGCATTTTTTAGAATTTCAAGATTTAAATTGTAAATTAACAAATCTTAAATCATTTTATGGACAATATAAAAATTTAAAAGATAATATTGATATAATAGAGCAAAAAATAAAATTATTCAATAATAATATGCCTATAAATGAATTTACAGACATAGTAAAATATTTTACTAAATTACGTTTTGAGATTATGAAGATAAAAAATATAAATAATGAACTTTCTGATGAGACAGATAATTCCGATATGGATACTTCTGCGGCGGCAACTGGAACGGCTGCGGCGGCAACTGGCGAAGGATCAGGAAATACACAATGGATTATGAAAAAAAAACAGAAACAGAAAGGAGGGTCATTAACTCATGAAGAAAATGAAGAATTAAAGAACATAAGATATAATATACAAATATATTCAAATAAAGAAAATGTCAAACATAATATCGATACTCTGTATGACAAAACAAATGTTATGAATATAGCAACTTTAATACATAATAATGATAAAAATATGCAAGAATATCCCTATATTGCAAATATCTGTTGCGATACAGATATTTGCAATAGAGAGATAAAAAATGCTGCTACTCCTGCTGCTTCTTCTTCGCAGCAGGTGCAGCCGTTCCAGTTCCAGTTGCCGCCGCAGCAGGAGTATGTGACCATATACGATAATAGAGAGAGGGATACAACGTTCAAGCAAGGGACAGAAGAACAGATAAGGGCAAGAAGAACAGGCGAAGGATATTTAAATAAAACGGAAAGAGGGAGAGGGAGAGAAGGGAGAGGAGGGAGAGAGGAGGGAGAGAGAGAAAATAGAGGAAAAATAAATAATACAAAACAATGGCGAGAAGAAAAGAGTGGTAATATAAAGAAGGACTATGCAATTAAATTTAAAATAGGGAAAACATATAAAAAAATAATTTTAGGAAAAGAAAGATGCATATACACTATGAAAGGTTCAAAAAAAGAATATGTTAAATATAAACGCGAATATTTAACTGTTAAAGAGTTTATTAATTTAAAATCAATAGTACATAAAGAACCTACAAAGAAAACTAAAGAACCTACAAAGAAAACTAAAGAACCTACAAAGAAAACACCAGAACCTACAAAGAAAACACCAGAACCTACGCCGAAAACTAAAGAACCTACAAAGAAAACACCAGAACCTACGCCGAAAACTAAAGAACCTACAAAGAAAACACCAGAACCTACGCCGAAAACTAAAGAACCTACAAAGAAAACACCAGAACCTACAAAGAAAACTAAAGAACCTATACAAAAAATTAAAGAACCTACAAAGAAAACACCAGAACCTACAAAGAAAACACCAGAACCTACAAAGAAAACACCAGAACCTACAAAGAAAACTAAAGAACCAACAAAGAAAACACCAGAACCTACAAAGAAAACACCAGAACCTACAAAGAAAACACCAGAACCTACAAAGAAAACTAAAGAACCTACAAAGAAAACTAAAGAACCTACAAAGAAAACTAAAGAACCTACAAAGAAAACTGAAGAACCTACAAAGAAAACTGAAGAACCTACAAAGAAAACTAAAGAACCTACAAAGAAAACACCAGAACCATCAAAGAAAACACCAGAACCTACAAAGAAAACACCAGAACCTACAAAGAAAACACCAGAACCTACAAATAAAACACCAGAACCATCAAAGAAAACTAAAGAATCTATAAAGAAAACTAAAGAACCATCAAAGAAAACACCAGAACCTACAAAGAAAACTAAAGAATCTATAAAGAAAGCTAAATAACCTATCTTAAAAATACCTTTTAAATTTGATTTACGCAAGCATATTACCTTTATTTTTTTTAAAGTTTTAAAAATGTTTCAACTTCGTATAATTCTGTAAATGCAATATAACCCCCATTGTATAAACATAAAAAAATGATATTTAAATTTCTATATTTTATAATTAAAGACAAAAGCAAAAAATCTAATGTCCTCAACACCGAGATGGATGATGGAATCAGAATTTGAAAATTTTGAATACGAATATGAAGATTATAACGAAGACGCATCATATTACAAAAACCACTGCGATGTCTGTGATGGAGGTAGTTTCATAAATAAAATTTATATTGAATACGACGAAGAATACTATAGCGATGATTATGATTACTAAAAGCAAGTATACGTGTTATTTATCAAAGATATTATCCGTTTTGAAAAATGTATATATCATCCTTTAAATGTTCATACTTCTTATTTAAAAATGTAGGGTCTATGGTATCTCTATCATATACTTGAATAAATCCTTGAGACTCTAAATATACTCTCATATTATAAGTTGTATTGTTATTAGCACCATCATATTGCCGATGTTCTGGTTCGGCAGTTATATATACAACTCTTTCTTTTAGATATTCTCCAGCACCTAATAATATATTATAATCTGATCCTTGAGCATCTATTTTTATATATTCAATATATGGAAATCTATCCCAATCAAATATATCAAAAAAATTCTTTAATGAATATAATCTAGTCTTTACTATAGTATCTATTGGCCCCAAATTATTATCTAGAGGAGCATATATACTCGATGTTCCACAATCATTCTTCATTTGATAAAAATTAACTTCTGTTATCCCTTCCTCTAATTTTGGATTACCTAATGCTACAGGTATTAAACAAAAATTATTTTTTAAATTTATATCACTTATAGGCTCTCCGTGTCCATCATGTTTCTTCTTTATATTGCCCTCTTTTATTGTTCTTACACATTCGCTATTAGGTTCAAATCCAAATACATATAAATTTTTATCATTTTCTATCCAATTATGTGAATGTGGGCAGTTATATGATAATCCTATATCTATCTTTATTTTTCTTATGTTATCTGGTATATTACTAAATGATATGTAGTTATTCATTATTTTCTTGTAGAATTAATTCTTTATATAATGATATGGTAAATAAATTAGCAAGTCTTTCTATACATGTAAAATAAAAAATGATTATCTTTAATCCTTATGAAAAATTAAAGGATGACTTCTTTTGCGTATGAGTATGAAAAATACTTATGTGATGCTAACAGTGTCAAAGAAACTGTTATTAAATATGGTGTTGCTATATGTCCCATATTAAACAGTGACGAATGTGATAATATGATAAAAAACAAATGGGATATTTTAGAATATTTAACAAGTAATTTTGAAGTTCCTATTGATAGACAAAAAAAAGAGACTTACAAGCAGATTACAGAATTATTTCCAAATCATAAGATGTTGATACAGCATTGGAAAATAGGACATTCTAGATTAGTATGGGAAGTAAGACAGAATAAGAAGGTAATAGACGTTTATAAAAAAATTTGGAATACTGAGGATTTAATTGTTAGTTTTGATGGGGTGAGTATCTATATTTTGGATAAACCTACGCGCGAATCTAATTCTTGGTTTCATGTAGATCAGAGTTATACGAGAAATGGATTTGAATGTATTCAGAGTTGGATAAATGGATATGATACAAAAGAAGGAGATGCTACATTGGTAATATTAGAAAATAGCAATTCGTATCATGAAGATTTTCAGAAAGAGTTTAATATAACTGATAAAAAGGATTGGTATAAATTGGCGAACAAGGAACAATATGATTTCTATATTACAAAAGGATGTCGCGAAGTTGCTATAAAATGTCCTCGAGGTTATGGGGTATTTTGGGATAGCAGAACATTACATTACGGAAATCCTGTTCAAAAAACTGCGACAGATGATTATAATTATAGATGTGTAGTATATATTTGTATGGTTCCGCGAAATTTTGCGAAAAAAAAAGACTTGGATAAAAGAGTTGATATATTTAATGAACTTAGAATGACTTCGCATTGGCCTCATAAACCTAAACTGTTTCCTAAAGTTCCACAAACATATGGAAAAAAAATTAAAAATATTAGTGATATTACTATAGAACAAGTAAGCAACTATATAACTATCGAAGGATTAAGTTTAATTTAATAATATATTTATAATAAAATAGTTTGAAAACTATCTTATATAAATGTTTATGACATACATAATAACAAATACATACGAAGACATAGAAAGAGTAATAACTACCAAAAATAAAGAGATAACATTTAACAAATTATCTAAAACATGGCTTTAAGATATATAAAAAATACATAATCTTGTCTCATTTTTCTTTTCGGTTGGTGTAACATATAAAGTACAATAAACTATTTTTTATTAAGTAATATGTAAATGTAATAGATATATTAAATATAATATAATACAGTTAATATTTATCATATATATAATATTTATTTTTTTATAAAATATTATCTTTTTATGAGTATTGCTATAATGAAATGGGAGATATAGTTCAGATATAATTTTCTCTTTATAACAATAACTATCTTTGATAATATCTGATATCTCGTTTGTATGTACTATAAGACCTCGTATGATATCATTATTTTTATTTATTATATAAGTATCGAGTAATATTCTAAAAAAACCCGATAAGTGTTTTTGAGATATAATTGAATTATAAGCCTTACATTGAACTAGATATATATGACCGTCAATTGTAGTAAATACAATATCTATTCCAGTATCCAAAAGAACATTAGAATTTTTTTTAAATTTATTTCTTCTATACTTACCTTTAATTATATCAAGGTCATTGATACGGATTATTCCAGAACTTATCAATAAATTATCAGGAACTTCTTCCCACATATAAATTTCAGAAATATCATAGTAATCTCTCAATTTTTTTTTAACATACTTTTCATATTCATATCCTTTTACGCAATTAAAGTTAATATAACATTTTTTATTTTCTACATATTCGTATTTAATCATAAAATCATTTACATATATTATAATTCACTAATTTTTTAAGTAATATCTAACTATCCCCTATATGTTATCTATTATAAGTAGTAAATCTAATTTATCATAAATAAATCATAAAAATAATAATCACCCTCAGCGGGGTTCGAACCCGCGACCACTTGGTTAAAAGCCAAGCGCTCTACCGACTGAGCTATGAGAGCGTAGGAAAATATTACATACTAATACTCCCTTATATATATAACATTGAATACTTCTTATATATTTTTTGTACCTCTAATCTTTCGTAAATAGAATGAACCAATTTTGCTGTTCCCAAGATATCGTATATTTTACATTTATATTTTTTGCCAATTCGCGAATACTTTTGTAATCGTGAATATAATAGAATCGTTGAATAATATTTTCTCTATCAAGTTTCCAACTAACATAATTAGGGCCCGATACAAAATCTCTACAATCGCTTTTACTTCTTACATCAGGAACTATCAAGCCTTGGCCGTCTTGGCCGTCTTTGCGATATTCTTTGATGTCTTCTAAGGTTTTTTCTTTTGACCAAAAAGAAACAAGAAGTTTACCATTATTATCTAGACAATCGCACAAATTTTTGATGGCCGCTATTTGTTCTTCAAGTGTTTGTAGATGATGTAGGACTGCTATTGAAATAATCTTATTATATTTATTGTTATTTTTTAGATTCAAAACATCCTGATAATATACATTAAGGCCTTTATTTTTACAGATATCCAATAAATTATTAGAAATATCAAAACCAACACAATGATATCCCAATGATTGTGCATATATCATATTTTTACCATTACCGCAACCACAATCTAATAAAGTATTAGTATTATCTATGTTGTTATGTTTAATTTTTATGTTATCTTTATCAAGTAGAAATTGTTTGACATTGTTCCATATTCTTACACGAGAATTATCAAATACCTTTGATATAATGTTATATTGAGATGCTATAAGTTTATTATGATTATTCATTTTTCATTACAAATAATATATAATATTATCTATTTATATATATAGCAAATATTGTTATTATATTATTTATTTGTAAATATCATATGGGGTATTTCACCGATATTTGAAAAATATTTATTAAGAAAGATAAACATCCTTTCTTTTATCATAATAGGTTCTGGTATCCAATTTTTGGCAGCATTACTTTTAATGTTATACTATGATAATGCGTATATTATTAAGGATGTAACTATATTGATTAATGATAGTACCATAATAACAGGAATATTTTTTATAACTATCTTGTTATTTATTTCAAAATATCTATATCTATATATTGTAAATAATGATAAATCAATTGCCATCGTTGCCATATTAACCTCGATCTATCCCGTACTAACTTTAATATTCGGCTATTTGTATCTAAATGAGTCAATAACTATGGAGGAGTTCCTCGGCTTTATTCTAATATTACTTGGAATATTCCTAATAAATTACTCTAGTAGCAATAAACTACTTATGATATCCAAAGATGTATAATAAATTACTTATATTTATTGAAGAAGGTATAATAAGGTATATTATAAAATGTGTGCTACAAGATTCTCTAAGATTCTCTAAGATTCTACAAGATTCTCTAAGATTCTACAAGATTCTCTAAGATTCTCTAAGATTCTCTAAGATTCTACAAGATTCTCTAAGATTCTCTAAGATTCTCTAAGATTCTCTAAGATTCTCTAAGATTCGACAAGATTCTCTAAGATTCGACAAGATTCTACAAGATTCTCTAAGATTCGACAAGATTCTCTAAAAATATCTAAGAAATACATGCAATAGTATTACTAAATCATAGACAAGACATATTATGATATTGAAATATTTAGCGTTCTCATTTCATTATTTGTTTGTCATCTATACGATTTATCCTTATTCGCCCTATAATACTCATATAGCAATTGTCGTATATATATCGTGGCTGTTGAATAATAATTATTGTATATTATCGCAGATAGAGTATAGACTTTTTGGTGAAACTTACATATCTAAAAAATTAAAACCAGTTAGCAACAAAGAGAAACTATTATTGGCAATGTCGCAACTATATCGTTATATATCATAAATTAATTTATTTTATCTTAATTTAACCTATTTTTTGAAGAGTTTTTATAATCAGATACTGGTATCAGCTCTCCTTTATATTTAACATGTCTTTGCGATAACCCTTAATTTTATAGATTCTTCTCCTCTTTCCCAAAATCTCTTTATACTGTTTATTATAATTTAGTTAAATCTGTATATTATGGAATATATCTAAAACTATATAGAAATAAAAATGAAATATCACAATATCATGAAATACAATTAAATAGACATGTTGCTAATTTTGCTTTTATTGCCAATATGGGATTATTGATGGGTGGAAAAATAAAGACGGCTGAATATATATCTGGAAGATATGCTGATATATTGTCGGACATATATATATGTCATATGCTTGTTTATGGTATTACATACAAAACAAAGAAATAAAAGATATTGATAAACTATTAAATTATTCTCTTAATGATTATTATAATAATATAGAAAATAATATATGTAACATATCTAGTAATTTCCCCATATCTATAATTGGAAAACTTATGAAAATTATAACTTACACATTAGGAAGACAATATAGCAGAAATGACGATAAACTAACAACTATAGTTTCAAATATTATAACTACGCCTACAGAATTAAGAAAAGTTCTAACAAATAATATCTATATTTCAAGTAATGAAGAAGATAGAATAAGACAAATAAGTGACGTCTTTGAATTATGTTACGAAGTAGATAAAACTATTAAAAATAGAAACGAGTGTGATATGCTTAAAATAAATAAATCTAATGAATTGCGAGAAAAAATAATAAAGGTAAATGAATACAAAAAAGAAGAATTCTAAATATTATTTACCAAACCTCATTTTGTAAATCTTTATATCTATTAATTTTTTTAAGTTCATATAATATGTATTCTTGATTATCAAGACATCTTTTAATATTACCTTCCGTATTTGCTATATGATTTTTAAGTAATGTCTGTAA
>Ga0208966_1000601_pt1 | contig 11442 bp, 4 predicted proteins | sample GreLakmeHU45MSRF_FD_187701 | JGI IMG/M metagenome (GOLD analysis project Ga0208966, IMG submission 187701) | Freshwater lentic microbial communities from great Laurentian Lakes, MI, USA - Great Lakes metaG HU45MSRF (SPAdes) | ecosystem: Environmental > Aquatic > Freshwater > Lake | place: Great...
GCTTAAATTATTTAACCCTTCAATTTTTACCAATAATGACATATTTGACGGATGAATTATTGTTAACACCATAGCATTATGAGAATCCATGAGCCCGCTTTTATTCACAAAATTGAAAGGTTGAATAGAACAACTAGAAACCATTATGGTTTTACCATCAATTTGTAATTTTTTCCCTTCTAAATCACCCCAAGAATTAAAATCTATACCTTTGTCTAACTTTGATATAAAAGGTATTTCTTGATCAGAATTCCACCATAATGAAACCACGGGTGCTGGTTGATCTTTAAATAATAAATCAGAAGGCCAATTTAAAGATTCAATTGTCCAAGCTTGTGCTGGAAAATCATTAAATCTACTAACTTTATATTTTATAGAATCTAAATTTTTATTATTTGTTTTTAATTCCCACCAAACCTCTTTAGGTTTAATTTGAGAAAAAAATTCTTCTCTTGGGTCATATTTTTTTTCTAAAACTGTAAACAATTTGCAATTTTTATCATACATTTTATTTGCAAGGATGGCAGATCGCCAATTTTGCTTTTCAATACTAGGCCGTCCAATATAATCAGTTTCAGATATTAACAACCTTTTAAATTGAAAAGGGAAATTAGAATCAGATTTATCTAAACCAATTAAAAGCCTATCATTCTGTTCTATTTTAATATCTTTACTTATTGCAGGATAATCATTCAATTTACTATTATAAAACCCTGGTTTTAGCCCACCAGGAATCCACCGATCTCCTGAACCAGATTTAGAAATTTCCAATGTTTTTTTTACTAACTCATCTGGTTTTAAATTATTCAAATCTACAATTCTTACAGATGCTGAAGGCGATAAAAACCTATTAATTCTGGTTATTAAATCACCAAGAGATTTTACGCTTACAAAATTACCAGGCGGGTCAATCTGTTCAATTATAGAAAATTGTAATTTCATTTCCTCCTCTTCCTCAGGGGCCGCTCTAAAACCCACAATTTGAACTTGAACATTTTTTGAGTTTAACAAAGAAAAAATAACGGCATCTGCATTTTTCGAATCAGGATTTATAATTTTATCTTTTTTTATACGGTTGTCTAAACCATCAGTTAAAACAACCATCATTTTGGGGCCATCTGATTTTATTAAATCATTAAGAGCTAAAGACATTGCACGAATAATAGGTGATGCATTCCATGGTTCTACTAACGGGTATCTTAATTTAGAAATCAAATCTTTTCTAACATTTAAGTTATCAGGATCCCAAGTTAATGGTTTAATAATTTGAACAATATTGTTTTCAGGATCCAACACAGTTTTTCCACCACCAACAGCTTGCCCAAAAATCCAAACACTCACTTTTATTCCTTTTGGTACTTTACATAAAACCTGATCAAGAGCGCTAACCGCCTGAAAATATTTTGATTCTTCAATGGAACTATCTCCAGAAGATCCCATACTCCCAGAACAATCAAGTACAAAAGAAATTGACCCTATACCATTAGCAACATTTGCTAAACTAGTACTTGAGCGAAATGAAACATTTCCATTATCAAAAGATGCTATTTCTTGGTTGATTATATCTGCTTGATTCCGAATATCGATTGGGATACCAAGGGGAAAAAATTTCCCTCTAAAAAAACATTGGAAATTAACCATACCTAATTCTTTTTCTGATTTATTAAAAAGTGTAGTTCCTCTGCTTAAATTTAAAACTAATGATGAAGGATCATTTTTAAAGTTTTGAGCGTCAACTAATCGTGGGGAAAAAGAATCCCACTTTTTATCTATTACAACTAAATTATCAGAAACTTTTACTCCTACCGCTACTTTTCCAATTAAAATATTGTTTTCATTTTGAATATAAGTACTAATTTCCATTGTTCGGTTTTTTTCAAAAGTCCAAGGAATTTCTCCATTTAAACCAGATATTAACTCAGAATTTTTTTTAACTTTGAATACGTTAAAAAAACTTATATTCGAAACTTTTTTTAATACATCAGAAATATTAGTAACTCCTTTAAACTTTTTAATATCAAGCAAAATATTATTTACTAAAATTAAATAATATGGATCTTTGCTTTCTTCAACTGAATACAAATGATCACTCCAAGTACGAAGCGCTTGCCAACAAAGAAAATCTCTTATTTCTGAATGTTTCAACATTAAGGATATGGAAGACATGTTAAATTTTTTATCAAAGGAGAACCAAGGGAATGTTCTAGCAATTGAGTCGCTTTCCTTAAGAGACACATATGAAAATGGAATATCTTTTTGAAAATCCGAAGGGTTATTTGATTTAATATAATCAACGACATTTACAACCAAATCTTCATCTGAATAAAGGCATTTACTGATTTGCAATTTTGCCATTTTAACTATTTCAAGAATATCATTTTTGGTTGAAGCTAACCGTAATTTTTCATGCAATTCAGATACTAAATTCAAATTTTTTGTTTGGTCTGGATTGTATTGCCTAATCCCTTTACCAAACGAAGCCACCCAAAAATCAATATGGGCCAAACTTTTTTTATAATTGCTAATTTCTAAGTCATTTCCTTTATCAATTTTATCTATAGTAAATTCTTGAATTTTATTTGAAAAAAACTTTTCAACTTGCAACTGGTGCACTAATAATTTTGATCTTAATTCAATTGAAAAAAAGGGTGTTTCTAACAAATTTTTTATCAACAACCAGCCTCTAAAAGATTCTTTTTCTAATGCCCGTAATGCTAAATTATTTAAGTTCTTTTTTATTGTAGAGGCAATGGTCGCAGCTTGATCTACAAGGTTACTTAATTCCACTAATTGTTGTTTTTGGAATTCAAACTCGAAACTTAGATTTAACTCATTTTTGCTATTTATTTGAGGAGTCGGTAGCGAAACAAGAAAATTGTTAAGTTTATGATATTTTTCCCAGAGTTTTTTAATCTCAAGACCCCAATCATACGGGGAATCTTCGAAATCGGAATTATAAACAGGATTTGCTAAAATAACCCAATGAGTTAGCCACGGTAAATCACTTGCAAGGTTGTCTCTCATATTAAACGCTAATTGAAGCGTTATTGCAGTTTCGGTAGCACGATCATACAATAACTCAGCTTGAACTTGTAATTCCCGGTGCAAATCTAGGTCATCCTTAGATGCGCTAAAAGAATAATCTTGGCTAAGCGATTTATCCGAATCTGCTTTCGTGATGATTTTGGAAATATAAGGCCAAATTTTTTCGCTATATGGATGATTTTTACGGTTTACACCTAAACCAAAAGCCGCTTTTTCTGATTTGATTTTTAATTTAATAATGCTTTCAAATTCCGTTACAGCGCTTGGGTTTTCAATAATTTTTACATTTTTTTTGATTTTTGGATGGACTATTTGGCCTGTCTGAATTTCATTTGGGTAAAAGGAATTTGGATATAACAAAGGCAATACTTCATCAAAATTACTTTCTGTATTGATATACGGACTTAAAATTGCTGCTTCTAATATTTGTTGGGTTAAAAAAAAGCCTATTCTTCGTTGGGAATATTCAGGTAAACCCTTTTTTTTCAAATTGTCAAAATGAACTTTAATTGAACCGGCCTTTTCCTGATCTAAAGTTTTAAATATAGAATTAGCAATCAAGTCCTCTTCCCCAGGAACGCCTTCCATCCACATGTATTGAAATCCATTTGATTCCGATTGCAAATTTAGTTTTCGTATTTCAGCTATTTTTACTTCAATTTTTTTCATTTCTAACGAAAGTTGTTTCGCTTCAATATCTGCCCCTATTTTTTTTAATACCTCCAAACGAATGCATTTTTTTTCATATTCTCTCCACAATTCTGGAGCATAAACGACGGGAGATGTCCCTTCTATTTTTAACTGCATATAAGTTGACCAAATTTCTTTTAAAAGTGAATCGTAATCATTAACAAAAAATTGGTTTTCAAAATTAGGTTTTGAATAAATCTTAGGAATTGACAGAAAAGCCTTATTGGCTCGGACTTGCCCCTCTTTATTAATCGGAAACCAATACATATCGTTTTCAATTGATTCGCTTGTTACATTAAGCCTAGTGTCTAATGAGCCAATCCAACCAATATACTTTGAAGTATTCTGCAATTCTTCTGAACCCAACAGCAAAGTTATGATTTTATTCCAGAATTTTTTTATTTCAAAAACTTCATTTTCAATTAAATTTTCTTTATTCGTATTAGCTATAACTACATTTAAATTTGGAATTGCTTGTATTTTTTCGTTCTCAACTTCATTATTTAAAAAGAAATCCAACCCTGCTTTGCCAAGGGTGTTTTTATTACTTACTGGACTTAATATAACAAATTTTTGCATTTTCTCAGGCAGTTTCCCCATTTCGCCTATAACTGTGTCGAATCTTATCTTTCCTTTTTCCTCATCTCTCGGATTTGCATCATTTTTCAATAAAAACAAACCTTTTTCATCCGCATCTAATGCCATGGAAATCATTACTATTGCAACTTTTGATTTGGGGTTAATTTCTGGGAAAACAAAAACCGAATCAGTTGTTGGCGTAAGTAGTGGCCCCACCTGAGTTATTCCCATAAAAGAATGACTATTCATCCAATTTGAAATTACTCCTAGAATGCGTTTTCCTTCATAATTTGAAGAAATATTGGTGTTCACTTCGTAACCGGCACCAATAAATACCACACTAACCTTGCCGACTGAACTTAGTAATGAAATGAAATAAAACAATAAACTCCCAAGACTTAAGGTAAAACCTAAAAGGAGCCAAAAAAATGGTTTAAAAATCACCTTGTTATTAAATTTGTTTGGATGATGATTATCTGTTAACCAAAAGCGCTGGCTTGTTTTTTCATCTTTTTTATTAAAATCCTGAAACCATTTCATTATTTAACCCATTAATAATCTGCAGTTTCACAATTTAAATAGGTATATAAAACCTTAGTTGTTATTTATTCGTAATATTCATCCATTAACTATCATGCCAAATTCAAACTTGGAAATACGATTCCCTTAAACATCTACTCAAAACAAACAAATTCGGATTTGTTTGTAAAATCAAAATATAACTACTAATTAGTACAATCGTTATTTTACTCTTTTTCAATTAAGATCACTGCATATTGATAAGATTTTTTAAAGATTTATCATTTTTAAATGCGAAAAATGCTGTTCCTTAACTATTTATTTTAAAACGTAATTGGTTTGACAAAAGAAGAAAAATACAATTTTCGAGAACAAATACAACCTAAAACAAAAAACATAGGCTTAACTCAGCAACATTACTGATTTAGCTAATTATCTACAACCAGCAAGTATTGGGGGTTTGCATAATATTTCAAATTATTAAAACAGAACCCCATATCTTATTGTTTTAAACCTAAAATGAAGATTACTTTTTCGAGTATTTTGCACTTCAAATAAAAACAAGTTATCTATCGGAATCCAATGAAATATCAGTCTTTTCTAAAATTGCTAGAACTTTTTCTGGAACCATAAAAAGGGTAAAATCCATACTGATTTCATCCGCACCCGACTGAATTTTAATGACTTTTTGATCTTGAATTGGGCCTAATATCCGTTTCTCATTTAGGCGAAAAGCCAAACTTAGGGTTTTACAAACCTCAACCCATTCCTCACTAGTTGATTCTACTAATATTCTAAAATATGCAAAACTACTTGGTAATATAATTGGGTACTTTGAGACAGGAATCAATTTTAACCCTGCCCTACCAGACCGAAAAACCATATCGACCCTTTGCGAGCTAGCTACTTTTAAATCCAAAAATCCCGGTTGCGTTAGAATAAGCACTAATTGTTCTGGAGAAACCGAACCTTGAACTCCAATGAACATCTGCCATCCCTTTTCAACCCAACCGGATTCCAGAGGGACTTCCATTCTTAAACCGGCACCAATAAAAGGCCTCTCTTTATATTCTGGTTCAACCAAAAGGTTTAGGATACTTTCAATTATCAATCTAATTTTAAAGAAAGTTATCCCAAGTTGATCATGGTCATACAAGGGAGTCTCGGGTGGAACCCGTTCTGGTGTAAAAAATCCTATTTTCCCAATAATCTTAGAAAATTCCAAATAAACCAGAAATGGATGCAATCCAGGGGAACTTACTAACGGCGAAAGGATGGCTTTAACTTCACCCAAAGCTTGCAATTGCATAAATGTAAATCTACCGGTTTCGGTGGACATAAAACCAACTGCTGGCAATTGCCTCACTAACACATCCAGTTTTCTAGATACCCGGTCAAACAATAGATCAATGATATCATTCTTTAAATTGGGCCAGATATCAAAAAAAAGTAGAGGGGGTATAAAAGAATTAGAAATTTGAGGCGCACCGGAAGAGTTCGAGGACTTTTCAAGCTGAACAAGAGGAATTTTCCAAAAACCTGTCAAATTTTCAGTTTCTAATGCCAATTTAAAATTGAGATATCTAACTTCAACAATTTCAGGATTAGTACCCGTATTTTCGTCAAGAATTTCACGACTTTCAACCCGCCACCTTGGAGGGGAGTCTGGTGAAGCTGAGGGGGTTAGCGAGTTCTGGGGGACTGCCAGAAAGACGGTAAGCTTAGAGGAATTTTCAAAGTGCTTTTTTAAATCTAAAACTGGAATAGGTCCATCATCAGGTGCAACAACTATCGTGCCATCAGGCATCCGCGCTTTTATTGAATTAACAACAAAACGGAAATTTTCAAGGGCTGAAAGGCTAATTTTAAGGTCCCAGAAACCCCAATTATAAGGAAATAAACTGCTTACTAACAATGCATGTTCATTAAATGAACACCGGTCGGCCGCTTGAAAATGTTGCGGCCTGAGAAACATTCCCTCGTTCCAATGAATGCTCCTGAATTGCATTTATTCCTCTTACAATCATTAATTTTTAAAATCTAACTTCATACCAATAACTATTTCACTTATGACTCAAATATAGTAACTTAAGCAAATTGGGATTTCAATATTCAATATTATGAAATGGAATGAAAATAATGGACCCAGCATTGGCTAAACCAATTATTAAAGTTTTCCAAAGGGCATTTTCAGTTTTAGAGTCCATTGATAAAAATGATGACCTCAGTTTTCACGCTGAAAGGGCAACATTGTCCGACTTGCTCACAGAAATCCCTGAAATCAACTCCATTCTAAAAAAGAAAATAAAATCTGAGTTTAGCAATGAAACATCTTCCGGCGATTCAAATAATAAATCAATCCGATCAGAATTTTTAGGCATACGATATCCTCTTATTTGTTGGCTTGACGAATTATTTACCCATCCTTCATGCCCTTGGGCCAACAAGTGGAATGAGCAGAAACTTGAGATAGAATTTTATGACTCCAACGACAGGGCTTGGCAGTTTTGGGATCAAGCAAAACTTGCCGAACAATTTCAAAGCTTAGACTACCTTGAAATATTTTTCCTTGCCAGCGTAATGGGATTCCATGGCACAAAAAACGAAAACTCGTCCGAATTGATTGGTTGGCAAAAAAAAACCTCACGCAAACTAAATGAAAAGAAAACCCCGTTAACTTTTGAATGGGATTCCCCCATGCAGACTAATGTTTACCCTCGACTAAATGCAAAAGCTTTCAAATCAATGCTATTGGTTACCGGACTATTATTTTCAACGACAATTCCAATCATAGCATTTCTTTTTTTTTCATGGTTAAGCGCTATTTAATTGAGAGGTCAAAATCATGGCGGAATGGTTTCTATATATAGCAGGATGGATCTGGGCAGTTATCGCCCCGGTTAGCAAACATAATCCTTCAGCCAAAACACTTTTGCTGATTTTGAAATGGTTTCTTCATGTTCTACTTATTTTCATATGTATAATAGGATTTCAATTTTTGCATAATTATTCCGAATTTCAACGGTTTGTCAGATTCCCCGGACCAGGAATCCGAGACCATTGGCTGCCCTTGTTTTTCTTGATTTTATATGTTCACATTTGGATGGTTTGGTTTCTTTGGTTTTACTCCTCATTTTTTTTGACTTCATCTCCTTTCCCAGATATTGATTCAGCTTGGGACAACGGCCTAAAAACAACAAAAGTTCAAAATGTTGATATATCAACAACCCCAATTTTCTTAACAATTGGCCACCCCACTTCGGGGCTGAACCACTTATTGAAACTACACTCACAAAACACGAGAAACTTAATATGGCAAGACTCGCATTGCCTTCCTACTGTCGATGGTGTGTATATCACCTATGGAAATAACTGCAACCTTGGATCGCTAGAATCAAACCTTGCAACAGATTACCTCGAACAATGGAAGTCGTTTTCTGAAGAACAAAGTTCCTCCGATTTTAATCTTTTGGCGACTACCATAGAAGTCGAAACTAACCCGAACCACCTTAACCCTGAAACCTTAAACCAAAAACTAAGCTCTTTGCCAATTCCAGCATCTTCGCCCCCACAAACCCAAGAAATGCCTCAACCTGATATATCAGCAACAACTTTAAAACCAACCCCCGTCAGTGAAATCAATCCCGAATCAGTTTCATTGGCAACAAACCTGCCAAAAGCGGAAGCAAATCTTAGGGCAGCCTATTTTACTCAAAAAATTGTAGATCTGAGATTTCCTCTTTGCCCTGCAAACGGAATCGCCGTTATCATTCCAATCCCTTATTTAACACAAACAAACATAAAATCCATACTTGCTTCAGCGCAAAAAGACTTAATTCTTATTCGTGACAGCCTTCAGCTTCAATGCCCAGTTTCTATTTTTTTTAGCGATATCGACCAAATCCCTGGATATTCAGAATTTGCGCCTTTACTTCAAACAAAAAGCCAAAAAGAACCCTTTGGAGTCGCCTTCCCTTCATGCTCAAACAATCTCGCTTCCAGCGAGGTTGCTAATAAAATTAAATCCGCTCTTACCTGGTCTCTGATCGAATGGTTACCCAAAACAATTTACCCTTTCCTAAAAAATCAAAACACTACCAGAAAAGAAAATTCGGATATTATTAAGTTTCTTTCACTTTTATGGAAAATAGAGCCGATCATGTCCCAGTTTACTGCTCGGTTATTGACCCCAGACAACCATCCTCCCTTCCTAACTGGCGGTTGTTTTTTTATCGCGACTGGAAATGAACCTCATCAGCAAGGTTTTTATGAACCAGCATTTAAAAACATGATCAAACTGCAAAACTTTGTTACGTGGACTTCAGAGGCTTTTTATCAAGACAAAATCAGAGGTATTCTTACTTGGCTTGGGTATTCGCTCATAATGGTTTGGATTGGCGTAACACTATACCTTCTTTGGTGGATTGTTTTGTAATGCTCCCCAAAACTAATCTTGGGGACCTAAAGCCTGAGGTGTATTCAATTTTGGATTGGGTGTTAAAATTGATCCCTGCACCTTCTTTTTAATCATGCCCATAGTTGTCATTTTAATTGGCTCAGTCACCATAATTCCGGTAAATGTCTGAATGGTTATTGATGAATTTTTCTGGGTAAACACTGGAACCTTAACTGTTGTCTCATATTCTTCTGGAACAAGCTCAACACATTTTGCAATCACCGTTGATGTCATCGGAACAAGCCTTATCACTTTCTTTTTAGCCCCCGATACTTCATCAATGACCAGTTCCTCAACTTCACTTGTTGAATGAACTATTCTTTCTTCATCCTTTTCTTTTGGTACCATTATTATTACTTTTCTTTTTTCTTCTCGATAGGTAACTTCCGTCTCAAGACTTGGCACAACATTGAAGATAGGTTTTACTAACACCCTAGGTTCAGCTATTAACTCTTGCTGTTCATAAACTTTCACACTTAACTGCTTAAAAATATCGGACCTTAAACAATCAATTACCGGTTCGTGGAATGAAAGTTTCGAACCCTTCTTCAACCAATGCTTTGAGCGCTTTCCTGAAGCATATGGTTCTTCCACTTCCTTAGGTCCTTCTGGAACAGTCCTCGGTTCAGACACAGAAGGCCGAACAACATCTACTTCGGAAATATTAGGGCCTAAAACCTTTGAAGCCTCAATCAATATATCATTAGCAGAATTGCCTAAATCCAATGCAGGATTAGGCACCAATTGCGACCCACGCGGAACAGTCATTTCTAATGGCCCAGTTACAGCCTCACTTGGCGCCGTAGTAATCCCTGGAATTAAAACCGGAAATTGCAGATCGAGTTCGGGCTCTTTGTCTTTTATTTCGGAATTCGCTAATGATTTCACAGTCTCGCTTAATGGTAGAACCGGAAAATTCACCTCAATTTTTAAATCTGGTCTAGCATTACGGTCGCCGGAACCACCCTTTTTTTCTTCAACATTTGCTTTTACATTATCTAGAAATTTTTGCTGCTTTTTATCTACTTCAGACTGTTCGACAAAAGCTATTGGTTTACTCTTCTTCAAATCTGTATTAACAGTATTATCCGAGGTGACATTTAAAGGCAAAGTCGGAAAAATCGGTGGGTGTTCATCAGCCTTTAAATCGATAACAGAATCATTTTTTCTGACATCTTTTTTAACATTTGTCTTTTTATTATCTTGAGAATTTTTGGTATTATTTATGATGATTTTCAACGGTATATCTGGAAGAAAAGAAGGCCGCTCCTCAAATACCTGAGAAAACCCAAATGATGTCAACAGCAAACAAACAACAACATCTCTCATTCCCAATTCCTTATTTTGTCTTGCAGATTCCTTCATATTTATGATTGCCTTTAAATAAAAAATGTCAAATTCTCCCAATCTTATTTTCAAGCAAAAAAAAACCTTAACCTATTTAACAGCCCCCATTGCTATATTTTAACAACATCCACTCTGTTAATTTCGCAAAACATACCTAATGACTGGTTGATCTATTTTAAGGTTGAAAGCTTTATTTATTTTCATGTGGACTTCCATTCAACGAAAAGTCCCGTAAAACCCGTGAGTCCACCACCACTTATAGCGTCTTTGTGGCTCATATAAGTCTCCCCCAAACTAATTATAAGTTTGGTTGCTCTATTTTTTCTTTTCAGCCTTATATTTTTAAATGCTAATTTTTTTTCACATTGGTCCTAATCTTGGTGCCGCAGAAAAACAAAAACCCTGCACAAGTAGATTAGTTACTCCCTTGCACTTTTTAACACTATAGGGCTTGGGGGAAATATCCTGCTGATTTTAATTGGCGTCATTTCGATTGCCGTATACTTTGTTTAGGTTGTCTGTAAGCGTACTGTAAAGCTTTAATTCCCGACAATCTTTGACCAGACAGTACCCAATGTGGTTATCCGCCAAAAGGGTCATGTCCCGCCAAAGAACTATGTTACCTGGTGGCGTATCACTCGTTCGGTTCAGATAGCCTTCGAGCCTAGCCAATCGGAGCAGAAAGATGCCGACGGTTTTCCTTCGTGATTCATCTTTCAGGGGAACCAGGTATTTAAAAAGTTTTATTTCCATGCCTGCGAAGTCCAGCTTCGCCGGCAACTCCGGCGATTTGCGGTTCGCCATCG
>Ga0208966_1000604_pt1 | contig 11411 bp, 12 predicted proteins | sample GreLakmeHU45MSRF_FD_187701 | JGI IMG/M metagenome (GOLD analysis project Ga0208966, IMG submission 187701) | Freshwater lentic microbial communities from great Laurentian Lakes, MI, USA - Great Lakes metaG HU45MSRF (SPAdes) | ecosystem: Environmental > Aquatic > Freshwater > Lake | place: Great...
CAAATTATAGTATTCCTTCATCTCTACCAAAAGTAACCAATGGAACATCAACTAATAATCAATATATTAGAAATGGTAATGGATACTACGCATTTAAGTGTGAGGTAACATTCGCATCAGTAATGGCCTATAAACCCCAATCAATAACATTAACAACAACAAATAACATATCCACTTTATATAATAGTATTGTGACAGTATCCGATGTTTATTTAGCATTTAAGGAATTGGCAAATGGTGGTATATTTGGAAATCAAAGTGGAAACGAATTTACATACGGTATTCAGTATAAAAATGCAGATATAAACGATGATGGTATATTCAACGAAGGGGATTGTTTTAAATTATTACAACATTTAACAGGTGCAGCAAATATTGTAGATAGTTTCACATTACCAAAAACATTACGATTAATAACAACGGAAAAATACAATACAATCGGTAAATCAAATTGGAAGACAATCCCAACCCCATTAGGTAATACCTATTCATTTGATATAAACACAGGAAAAACAACAGATACATTTGATATATCTGCCGCTTGGAAAGGTGATGTAAACTTATCCCATTCAACTACTCCACCATCAAATGGTATTACTACAAATAGTGTAAGAACAATGGGTACGCAACCAATGAGTATTAGTAGTGATATAACCGCATCAGTAATGACAGAATTAGTTGCCGATAGTATTTATGCATACATTACATTAGACCCATTAGGACAAAGCGTAGTAGGTACTCAATTCCAATTAAACTACGATAAATCGGTGTTAAAGTTTAAAGGAATACAATTTACTACAAAAGGTTCACCTACCAACTACGCAACCGATAAGGGTGATTACATCAATTTAGGTTCTTTGATAAGTGATGGCAGTACAAGTTTAGACAAGACAACAACATATAAGATTTCATTTTCAGCAAACACAAAATTGGATAACATATTGGGTTTAATTTCAATAGGTTCAACGGATGCAGTTAATAAAGATGGAAAAACATTAAAAATCAAAATAAACTAAAATGAAAAAGTTTACAATTACTCTTATTTTTATACTCACAGTACAAATTTGGGGATATTCTCAAACTCCATCAAAACCTGATACATTACAACTATCACCAAAGGAACTATTTGGGGAAAGTGGTAATATGAATAACTTGGGTATATTAGAGTCGTATATTGATTTTTCAAAAGATATACTTTCATCGTCAAACCTTTCGGTTGGTATAATTGGAAAACAAATATCTACTACCTTAAATTTAGGATATAGTAAGTCATCAAATAATGGTAAATGGGGTCACTCATTCGCATCATCAATAAATCCGGTATGGAATTATTATGGAGTGGGATATGGTTTTAGTAGAAATACAGATACCCGAACTACTACATTACAATCGTTTTATTCAACCGATTTTGATTTTCAAAAAGATATTACACTATCATTCATAGACGTATTCAGAACAAAAAAGTTTGGAACATTTGGATATAGTTTAATTGGTTCAAAATCATTTTGGGGAGCATACGATGGGCAATGGGAAGGAAAATATACAGTTGATACCGATGGTAACTTTTTGGATTTAGTTTATCCAACTATGCCGACATCATCTCAAATAAATTATACAGGCATGGCAATGTACACATATACATTCAAAACAAAGAGGGTAAATATCTCACCGCAGGTATTCCTTATGAGTAATATTTACAAAGTATTCAAAGATGGTGAAACTGATATATCATACTTAAATGATTTCAATTTGGACTTATATTATGGTACATCTTTTGATTGGAAGATAACTAAAAAATTTGTGTTGAATACTAATATAAGATATAATACAACTTTTGATAAATTAAGTGAATCAGTTGGATATAAAAAGAGTAACCCAATCCTATTTATGATAGGAACAAACTTTCAATTTTAATGAAAAAGATATTATTCATATTTGTAATTTTATTAGTAGGGTGTGTTAAGCCGGAACTACCTATTCCAACTGCACAAATTACTTATGTATTTGATGCAAAGGAAAGTAAAGTAACAAATGGGCAGGATATATATTTTAAACTGCCATCAACCGGAATATATACTTTAACTTTAATTGATAAAGAAAGTGGACAAGTGGTTAGTAGAGAACGATTCGCCGGCTCAAATGGTGAAAATATAAAAAAGATTTATACGAATTCAATAGAAATTCAATATTTATACTTGTTATTAGAAGATGCTACTAAAAAAGAAATTGGAAAAACAACAATAATAATTAAATAAAATGAAACAAATAATTTTAGTAGTATTAGTAATAATCGGATTTGTAGGATGTAGAAAGGATGATATATTTATAGCACCAACGCAAGCAGTAAAACCAGAATTGCAAATAGTAAGTTCAGTTGGTATCAAATTGGAAACCGCATTCGTAACTTCGGAAGTTTTTATGAATGTTAAGACAGAGACTAATCAAACTGTAACTATAAAGATTTTTGATATTGCTAATAGAGTGGTATCAAAGGAAGTGATGGAAGTAAGTGCGGGCGATAACGTATTAAAAGTATATACATCGGCTCTACCAACATCAGCATATAGGATTGGTTTGTTTGATTTTAACGGCAAACAATTAGGAATAACTGATTTTAATAAAATACAATAATTATATAAAACAAATTAAAAAACAAATATTATGGCAGACAAAAACGGAGACGGAATAGTTTATCATCGCTCGGATTGTGGAGATAACAATGTAAGATGGTATGGATTTGGTGGTGACGGCCCTTGTTCAACATGTGAATCATGGGGACTTACCGATAGAGCAATAAGGTACATACACGACCATCCTGAAACAAATCATAGAATTGAAGATGTAACTGGTAGAGAGTGGGAAGAAGAAGTAGTACCGGTACTCATTAATATTGGAAATGAAATAGAGTCTGTAATTAAAGAAGGTTACGAAGAAGTAAAAGAAGGGGTAATTGATGCATATCAATGGGCCGATAAAAATGCTTGTAATATAGGAGTAACCGCAGCAATTGGTTTGGGTTGTGTTGCGGCATTTGCACCAGAACAACCAGCGGGAGCGGCAACATCAACCACTCTATCGCTTATGGCAACACCTGTTCTTTATATTGCAGATAAGGCAGCTAAAGTGGTTGTAGTAATGGCAATGACTGAAATTATAACAGAAGGATTTTTAGCAATACCATACGTTAGTGATAGCATTGACCACACACTATTAAAAAATATAATTTCAAATTGTTTAGGTAAAAGTTTAGACTCTGCAGAGTTGTGGGCAACCCCAGCTGGAGTTGGTATTGCAATTGGAGCAGCATTTGCACCTGTTATTGCAGATTTGATATGTACAAAAACTTGTCCTGCAGGATTTACTAAAGCATTTAGTGCATAATATTAATAAAATAAACTAAAAAATTAAAAACAAATAAAATGGCAGAAGAACAAGCAGAATCAAACGGTGGTACTTCAATTAAAAGTATTATTATTGGATTAGTAAGCACTATCACATTAGGTGTGGGTGGATACATTACAAACAAATTAACAGGAGGTGGAGATGAACCAGCAGCCGTATCAGCACCTGCGCCAGTAATTAACATTACAAACTCAAACCAACAATCTCAAGCAGCAGGTGGTAACAAAACTATTATCATCAACAAAGGTGGTGATAGTAAACCAGCCCCAGCTCCAAAGCCTAAGAAGAAAGAAGGTGATGAGTTTAAAGAAGAAAAACCTTTGTGGTAAATATTGTATAAGTGTTATCTGGTTATGTAGTTTAAACAATTAAAAAATAAAAAACTATGGCATTTGGAAACATGTTCAAAGACAAAAACGACATCAATGAAAAATCAGTAATTGGTTTCGCTGCATTTGTAGTAATGGTATTGGCAATGGTAGTTGATTTAGTAACCGGCTACATTGGTAAAGATTTGGTCATCAATCAATTTATCTACGATTCATTTTTAGTAATCTGTTTAGGATCATTAGGAATAGGTTCTGTTGATAAATTTATCAATAAGAAAAACGATAAAAAAGAAGAAAAAGAAGAAAAAGAAGAAGGTTAATATAATAATAATTTGTTAATATTAAATTAACCCATTTAAAGAAACGACATCATAGTTATTGGGGAACTAACTCAAAATTTATGATTCGTTTCTTTTTTATTTTGTTACTTATTCCAAACTTATTGTTTTCACAAGTAACCATCAAAGGTTCTACAAAATCTACCAAAGAACCACTTCCATTTGTAAACATACTTTTTAAAAATTCAAATGGTAAACTATCAGGTGTTGTATCTGATATAAATTCAAATTACCAAATTACGCTTCCAAATGGTCTTTACGAAATAAGAGCATCATTTTTAGGATACAAACCTTTTGTAAAACAATTAGATATAAAAGATAATATTCAATTGGATATCCTATTAGAAGAAGAAACTGCACAACTAACTGAAATTGTAGTAAAAGCAGTTGGACAAAAAATAACCGAAGCGGCAGTAGTAAGAACAATCCGAAATAGTAACGTAGTATCTGATGGTGTATCCATAGAATTCATTAAAAAAACACCCGATAGAAATGTAGGAGATGCACTTAAAAGAGTAAGTGGTGTAACAATCCAAAACGATAAGTTTGTATTGGTAAGAGGATTAGCAGATAGATACAATTCAGCTATTCTAAACAAAACCCTACTACCATCAACCGAACCTGATAGGAGAGCATTTTCATTTGATATAATTCCAACCGCATTAATTGATAATATTATAGTTTCTAAATCCGCATCCGCAAATCAGCCAGGAGATTGGAGTGGTGGGTTGATTCAAATTACAACAAAGGAAGTATCTGATAATTTCTTCAATATCTCATTGGGGAGTGGTTGGGGTTCGGTTTCAACTTTTAGAGATTTTAAGTTAGTTCAAGCTACCGAATTCCCATCCACATTCCCATCAACTTACAAATATCGTATTAGTAGTAATGGTGATAAGAGATTATTTACAAAGCAATTTAGAAACCCAATAGAAGAATCTGTTACATCTAATCCAAACTTAAACGGAGGCCTTTCATTTGGGTATACAAAAGGTAAATTCAATTCCATATTTAGTTCAACTGTAAGAAACTCATTCACACTAAATAATATTGAAAGAAAGGATTACCAATCATCAACTGAATTAGCATACGATTATAAAGATATCCTATACACAAAAAGATTTTCCACAAATGGTTTATTAAACTTAACTTATTTAGGTGAGAATCGATATAGCTGGAAAACATTGGTAAACTATCAAACCGATGATACATACCTAACTCGTGATGGTGATAACTTTGATAATGTTCAAAATGTTTTAAGTAATTCATCTAATCACATCAATAACATTGTAGTTAATTCTCAATTTGATGGTAAACTTAAAGATTGGGATTTCAATTTAGGATATAATTTTATATTCAGAGAACAACCCGATTATAGAGTAAATCCAATCACAAAATCATTAGGTGTAAACGAACCTTATGCTACTGCATGGAGAGATACATATCGTTTTTGGAGTGTAATGGATGAGAATAGTTTTAATGGTAACATTAACAAATCATTTGGTGACATTAAGATTGGTGGTGGCTACTTAAAAAAGATTAGAGGATTTGATGCAAGAATATTTAGATACCTTTCAACTGATATGTTGGATGAGATAACAAACAATACAGATAGATATGCTGCTGATTTTGATTTAGGTTCTCTTTACTCAATGTATGAAAACGAATGGGGTAAGTGGAAACTAAATACCGGCGTAAGAGGTGAGTATAATATATTCAATGTTAATACTGCAGATTTTAGTGGAAGTAAAGTAAATGTTAATAGAGAGTATTTAGACCTTTTACCATCATTGAATCTTTCTTATAATTTAGAAAAAGTAAAGTATAGATTTTCATTAAGTAAAACATTAGCAAGACCGGAGTTTAGAGAAGTAGCTAATTTTGCTTATTATGATTTTGTAAGAAACGCACAAATATTGGGTAATTCAAAATTGGAAAAATCTGACATATATAATGTAGATTTGAAATGGGAACTATATCCAAAAGCTGGAGAGAATATTTCAGTATCCGTATTTGGTAAACAATTCATTAAACCAATAGAACAAATCGTAGCAGATGGTTCAGTTCCATCTAATTTATTATTAACTTATACAAATCCTGATAACGCACTTCTTTATGGAGTTGAATTGGAGTTTCGTAAAAAGGTAATGAGTTGGTTAGATGCATATACAAATATTTCGGTAATGAATTCGGAAGTAAATGTAAACGGAATAAAAAGACAATTGCAAGGACAATCAAATTATGTATTAAATGGTGGTATAAACATACATAAGAAAAATGAAACATTTAATATAACTTACAATAGAGTAGGAGATAGAATATCAGCAGTAGGATTTCAGGGTTATCCAGACATTTTTGAAAATAATAGAGATGTATTGGATATAACTTTTTTACACAAATTAAATAAAGGTGAGATAAAATTGGCAATAGGTGATGTATTTGGGCAATCATCAATCTATTATCAAAAGTTACAAAACCGAAATTTAATCAAAACAAACAATGAACAAACAATTTCACTAACATTAAATTTAACATTATGAAAAAACTATTAGGAATTATTTTAATTTTTGGACTATTCAGTTGCAAAAAAGATTTGGGTGGAAATGATGCACCTATCAATGTACCAACTACAACAACATTGAGTGGTAACATTAACACAACAACAACTTTGACATCAGACAAGGTGTGGACATTAAAAGGATATGTTTATATAACCGATGGTGCAAAACTTATCATTCAACCTGGAACAACAATAATTTCTGATATAAGTGAGAAGGGTGCATTGTGTATCGAAAGAGGTGCACAAATTATAGCAGAGGGAACTGCTGCAAAACCAATCGTATTTACATCGGGCAAAGTAGTGGGTGAAAGAACACCTGGCGATTGGGGCGGTATTGTAATATTGGGTAGAGCAAAAACTAATAGAACATCAGAACCAACAATAGAAGGTGGTATTGGTAGGGCATTTGGTGGAACAAACGATTTGGATAATAGTGGTGTTCTAAAATATGTAAGGATTGAATACGCTGGTATTGCTTCAATGCCAAACTCTGAAATCAACGCACTTACATTGGGTGGAGTTGGTAGTGGGACAATTATTGATAATGTTCAAACTATCTACGCTAACGATGATGCATTTGAATTCTTTGGTGGAACTGTAAATGCTAAAAACTTATATGCATTTGCAACTGCGGATGATGATTTTGATTTTGATTTTGGATATACCGGAACTATTACAAATGGTGTAGCAAAAAGAGATCCACAATTTGTAGATAATGGAGATGCTGGAAATGGTGTAGAATGTGATAACGATGGAACAGGTTCAACTGCAACTCCATACACACATCCAAAACTATTCAATATGATTTTAATTGGACCGAATACGGCTTCTGCATTAGCAAACCACAATTTAGGTTTGAGATTTAGGAGAGCAACACAATTCACAATGAAGAATAGTATAATTTGGGGATGGATGAAAGGTGGATTGAGTTTGGAAAGTAATGAAACTGCACAATTCGTAAAAGATGGTGTTTCAGTATTTGAAAACAATTCAGTAGGAACATTTAACCCTACACTAAATTTTATTAGTAAAGCAACCACAATCCTAACTAATGACCAACTTAAAACTTTAGCGTTGGGTAAGGGTAATAAAGAGATAGATGCCGTAATACCTGAATTAGATAAACCAATATGGATAAACGGATGGACTAGATTTCCAACAAAAGGTAACTAACGGTAAATTTATATAATAGCCCTCACCAAATCGGTGGGGGTTTTTTGTATTGATAAAGATGAAAATCTATATTTATATAAAAAGTAATTATATATGAAAAAATTAGTAGTATTATTAAGTTTCTGTTTATTAAGCAGTGTTGTGGTTGTTGCTCAAACAATAGGAAAAACTCAAACAGAGCAGTATAAAGCATCATTTGAAACTGCAATTGATATTGAAAGATTTTTAGATTATGATGGGAAGCAAATTCCTATTCAAATCTTAAAAGCAGGTATTTCCGATGAGATGTATGAAATGTATCCAGAACTAAAAGAAAAGAGAGTTGGATTGGGTGTAGCGAATATCACAATGGAATATTTGGAAAACCTTAATCGTTTCAAATTTACCGAAGATAAAACGGAAATTAAGAATAGAATGGTTAAACAATTCCAAGCATCGCAAGCTGGTATTTCTGAAAACAAATTAGATGGTAGAGGAAAGATTAACTTAGCAGAATACTTTGTGACTGTTGAATGTTATGATTATTCAGTATCAGAAGATGAAACTGTAAACCTTAAAGATGGTGTGAAGAACCTAATGGTAACTCGTTTAGGTTTACAGGTTCGTTTTACCAATGCGGAGACCGGAGTAGTATTTGGAGCAAGTGGATTGGGTGAAGCTAAAACTACGAGAGAATTAACAATCCTTTCAGATGCAACAATAGACCCAATTAAATTCAATCAATCAACAATATCAATAGCAACAAAGAAAGCATTAGATATAGCATGCGCTAGAATTTTGGACAGAATGATTAAAAAGGGTATATTTGTAAAATAATGATTAAGTTAAAAGATTTATTGAATGAAAGTGCGTATAATCCAACTAATGTAAAAGCATATTACGAAGCATTATGCAAAAATGAAGGAGTAACACCATTAACTGTAAAGTTTGGAAATGTTGGTAGGGGTGGGGCAGCATTAACTTATAATGTTAAAACAATGAAACCTCTTTACATTTCATTTGATGTGAGTAAAATGAATGACCCGGAATATGCAATTATACATGAATTAACACATCAAATAAAATTGGAAACTGAACAGGATGCATATATGGGTAGTAAAGACCAATCGGCAAAATTTAAAAAATTAGAAAATAAATTGGTTGAAAAATATATGTATTCTAAATTTTCAAATATACTTCATAAAAAATGAAAAAATGGGTATTAGGTATATTACTCATAGTATTGATTTCATTTACCCAAAAAGTAAGTGCTCAAACCTATACCCAAACATTTATAGATAAGTGTACCGGTGAAAAAAAGATAGCAACTACTACCTATATAAACGGAAACGCATATGTTTCATTCTATAATCAAAGTAGAGTATTTACTCCATTTGAAGTTACAACCGGTGTATTACAATCTTGGTTGATGCAGGTTAAACTATCGTATGAAACGGTAGTTTGTTCAGTTACTAATCCAATTGTAACTCAAACTGTAACCCAAACTGTAACACAGGCTACATCGAGTGCAGCAGCTTCTGCAGCTTCCGCAGCTTCTTCTGCAGCTTCATCCGCTGCGAGTAGTGTTTCGGTAACACCCCCACCAGTAACACCCCCACCAGTAACACCACCACCTACTTCAACTCCACCGCCTGCTTCAACTCCACCACCTGCTTCAACTCCACCACCTGCAAGTAGTGTTTCGGTAACACCCCCACCAGTAACACCCCCACCAGTAACACCACCACCTACTTCAACTCCACCGCCTGCTTCAACTCCACCACCTGCTTCAACTCCACCACCTGCTTCAACTCCACCACCTGCAAGTAGTAGTTCATCATCATCTTCATCAAGTAGTTCTTCATCGAGTAGTTCTTCATCGAGTAGTTCGTCATCATCTAGTTCATCTACGGAGAGTAAGACAGAAGCTAAAACGGAAAGTAAGACAGAAGCTAAAACGGAAAGTAAGACTGAAGAAAAGAAAACCGAAACAAAATCAGAGGAAAAGAAAGAGGAATCAAAATCGGAAAGTAAAGAGGAAAAGAAAGAGGAAACAAAAGAGGAAAAAAAGGAAGAGAAGAAAGAGGAAAAGAAAGAAAAGAAAAAAGCGGCAGTTACAAATCCAATGTTAATTGCATCGGATTTAACAACAACACAAAGTCCGGATGGAAAATATAATGTAATGGTATCTACCGGTATTTCTAAAGCATCTATGATGGGTGATAAGATGGTATCTGCAAACGTAATGGTGTGGAGCAGCTTAACTCAATTCGCATTGAGTAGTAGTTTTACTAAAATGGATTTTAGTGATGGCAAACTCAATGCAATTCACTCATATTCAGTTACTAGTGCGTATTTAGATGGTAATTGGATGGGGCTAGCTGGATACACTCATATTATTCCTAACCCTAAACACGGTACGTATGGTTATAATATTAGTACAATACATTTACTTTTAAAAAACGCCATACGTAACAAATTTGAATTGAATTTATCCACATCCATTGTAGCATTTTGGACAAAGCCATATCAATACAGTAAAAAATTGGTAATATCACCACAAGTATTTATAATGAGTTCGCCAATTGTATTTAATTCACAAAATAATACAACATCGGTTAATAGGAACATTGGGTATTTGGTGGGTTCATCTTTTGATTATAAGATATCAAAAAGGTTTGGATTTAGTTTTAATTATAAATTAATGGGTTCTAGCGAAAGAGAGACTAAAATACTAAATAACTTCTTAATTGGTTCACGAATAATGTTATAACTAATACTTATAGTATAGAAATATACACTATGAAAAAACTTTATATACTGTTATTAATAACATTATTTTCAATTACAACCAAAGGGCAGAATATACAGATTAAAACATCTATATTTGAAGTACTTTACTCACAAACATTGGAGCAACCAATGTGGTTGATATACAAATCTAACAACCGTCCTACGAATGTGAATAGAGGCTCAATGGATTTCTATACCGAAACGGGCATAAAAACATCAGACGCAGCTGATTATAAATCAAATGTATATGATAAAGGTCATTTAGCACCAGCAGCAACATTTTCTGATAATATGGAAAACCTTAAACAAACATTCTCATATCTAAATTGTGTATTACAGGATCAGTATATGAATAGGGGAGAATGGCGGTTATTAGAGGAGCAGGAACGAAAGTGGGATGATATTGAGGATTTGACAATCAAAGTTGAATTAATATTTGATAGTAACTCAAAGAAATTACCAACAAATGCAACCGTACCATCTGCTATGATAAAGCACATATATTTTAAAAAACAAAAAAGATGGAGATGTTTCGATTTTCCAAACATCAAACCAACTAAAAACTGGCAAGAACACGAAGTTACACATAAACACTAATCACACCAATGTTTGTACCAAATCATTTACATCTATTAGTAAAGGGGTATATGAGCAACCCACCAAAAGAAGAAGCTCATTTGAATGAATTTTTCAAAAGTTTAGTAAACAAAGTTAGAATGGTAGTAGTTGCCGGCCCCACATCGGTATATGTGAATGAGGAAGGTAACGAAGGTATTACGGGAACAGTAACATTGGCAACATCTCATTCATCGATGCACGTTTGGGATGTGGATAACC
>Ga0208966_1000611_pt1 | contig 11332 bp, 6 predicted proteins | sample GreLakmeHU45MSRF_FD_187701 | JGI IMG/M metagenome (GOLD analysis project Ga0208966, IMG submission 187701) | Freshwater lentic microbial communities from great Laurentian Lakes, MI, USA - Great Lakes metaG HU45MSRF (SPAdes) | ecosystem: Environmental > Aquatic > Freshwater > Lake | place: Great...
GGTTTTGGAGACTCTGTAGTATGTAACGGACTCGTGAGAGAGTTTGTAAAAACTAGAGATGTAATTTTGGGAGTGCACAAAGTTAACATGTTCAATACCCCATATATGTTTAGAGATATTACAAATATTCAGTATGTTATAGCCGAACAGAACAATTCAGAAAAAGAGTTGGTTCAAATTGGAAAAAATGCCAACTGTGAAACATTATTTTTAGGTTATATGAAAACGCCTCATTTATGTTTTGAACGTAATTATAGGAAAAATTGGGTACGGGAACTATATGAGGATGCAAAGTTGGATCCTAATCTCATGTTTGACAATTTTTATGTTCTCAGGGATGAAGAGCGTGAGGAGGGATTTTATCAAGAGGTGATAAAATACCTCGGAACAACAGAATATATAGTTGTTCAAGATGCACCAGCTGCAGGCAAAATAGATCGTAAAAAAATTCCAGAAACTACGAAACAGTTCTGCATCAGTAAAGGATATAGTCCTGTTGAGAGTTCTTGTATTTTTGATTATAGATTAGTAATTGAAAGATCACAAGCTTATCACGGAACAAATTCAGGATTTTCATGGGTAGCGGAAATGTGCAAAATAAATGTACCAAAGAAGTATCTTCACATTTATCAACCATTTAACAGAGTAGATAATGACACTTATCCTTATGGGTACTACCGCACTGATTGGACCGTGTTTCGTTGAGTCGAAAATTTTATTTATAGAGGATAATGAGTAATATCAAGCGTATACAAGATAAGGTGTTATTTTTCGGTTTGCCTAAATCAGGTCTTGAGAGTATAGATAAATTTTGTCAAATAAATGAATTAAATAATAACCGTATCACGGAAGTACCTTTATGTGTAAATATTGAATATTACAGAAAACTATTTCCAAAATATATATTTTTCATTATCGTTAGAAATCCTTGGAGCAGAATAGTTAGTATGTATTTTTACTGGGTAAAAACCTATGAAAATAATAACATGTTTAAATATGTACTTAATTTAGATAAAATACCAACTTTTACCGAATTTATTAAACTTCTTACAAATATAAAAAAAACACCGGGATGGGGTCTATCAACCCATTTTAACTTATTAAACTCCAAAGCAGAAGATTTTGATATTGTAATTAAACTTGAAGAAATAGATGAAAAGTTCAAACAGATCCAAAACATCTTAGGAGCAAAAATACCATTACCACATCAAAATAAAGGAGCATACGAAGGTTCTTATCAACAATATTACACAGATGAAACACGAGAACTCGTAGCAGGGTATTTCAAGTATGAAATTGATACGTTTGGATACACATTTTAATTTCTTTACATAAATTAATGGGACTGTGTCCAAAGAGTTTCGGTCCTTACTTCTGGGGTGCATTTCACCTTGCATGTCTTGCAGCTGTTGATAAAGCAGGTCTCAAGACATTCATTGAGTCATACCAGTTGGTTCTTCCATGCTTCGGGTGCAGTCTTCATTTTTCAAAATTGCTCGCCGAGAACCCACTTCCTGACATTGATCAATTCAGGTGGTCGGTCGATATTCATAATAAAGTAAACGAAAGTATTGGGAAGCCTGTTGTGTCATATGAGGATGCTCTCAAGCATTGGTTATCAGGGTGTGAACCTGAGGCTCCAGAACCACTGTTCGACAATACAACCATAATTCTCATGATTCTCATCACAGCCCTTGTATTTTCAATTTTGTTAAAAAACTATCGCAGCTAAAGAGACAAGTCGTAATTTCATAAACGATGAGCTATGAACGGCTCTCACACGTTCAGCATATTCTCAAACGTCCCGACACTTATGTTGGATCCCTCGTTCCCGAATCTTCCTCCTATTGGATTCGAGACGGGGTCGGTTTCAAGATTTCTGAGCTTTCTGTTTCATCTGGGTTGGTGAAGATATTTGATGAGGTCCTGGTCAACGCCATCGATCAATATTCACTCCACCCCAAGAAGATGACGTGTATCGGGGTTCACCTGGGCAGCGACAACTCAGTCACGGTTTACAATGCAGGGGTTGGAATTCCAATCAAGAAACACGAAACTGAGAGGGACTCCAAAGGAGTCCCGCTCTGGATCCCTGAACTCATCTTTGGTCACCTGTTGACCAGTTCCAACTACAATGACGATGAACAGCGTGTGACTGGTGGTCGCAACGGCTACGGAGCCAAGTTGGCAAACGTTTTCAGTTCTAAATTTACAATCAAAATTAGTGACGGAAAAAAGATTTATGAGCAAACTTGGACGGACAATATGAGCAAGGTGCAACCCCCACTCATCAAGGATGAAAAGATGATTCCTTCTGTATCAGTCAGCTTTTGCCCGGATTGGAAACGCTTCGGTGGATCTGGGGACTTTGCCAAGTTGGTGGAAAAGCGAACATGGGACGCAGCGATGTGGTGTTCAAAGACTGAAATTTACTTGAACACTCGGAAACTCGAGGTTCCCAGCCTGGAAGAGTACGTGCGAATGCACGTTGGTGACGTTCCTTTAGCAAAGATGCACACAGACTCTCTCGACATTACCGTGTGTCACTCAACCTCGGGTGCTTTCCAGCAGTGTTCTTGGGTCAACGGTATTGCCACCACCAAGGGTGGTTCGCATGTTGACAAGGTGGTCAAGGCACTGGTAGATGAGATATCAAAGGATAAGAGATGTGCAACCCTCAAACCTGCTCAAATTAAGGCGAGTTTTTTCATATTTGTCCGAGCAGTTATAATCAACCCCACATTTAGCAGTCAGACCAAGGCTGAGTGCACTTCAAAAAATACCGAAACCATTAATTTTAAACCAAAATTCATCAAGGATGTCTTGGCTACAGGGGTCCTGGACGATCTCTTGTCCAAGGGACTCACTCAGATTGACAAAGAGCTCAAAAAGACAGATGGGTCCAAAAAGTCGCGTATTACGGGAGTTCCGAAACTCGATGACGCCAACTGGGCGGGAACTCATCGCAGTACCGAGTGTACGCTTATTATTACCGAGGGTGACTCGGCGAAAGCTCTTGCTATTGCCGGTCTGAGCGTTGTAGGACGCAACGCATTCGGCGTGTTTCCACTCCGGGGAAAGCCTCGAAATGTTCGGGATGCTACGGTAAAACAGGTGACTGAAAATGAAGAATTTTCCAATTTGAAGAAAATCCTCGGGCTTCAACATGGCAAGGTCTATAATTCTCTGAGAGAATTGCGCTACGGGCGTCTGATGATTATGACGGATGCTGACCTGGATGGGTCTCACATCAAGGGTCTGGTCCTCAACATGTTCCACGTGTACTGGCCTAAACTCATAGAGATGGGATTTGTGGTTTCTATGGTGACCCCAGTCATCAAAGCGGGGAAAACCTGGTACTTTACGGAAGAGGCTTTCAGGACTGCGCAGCAGTCCGCCGCCGCAGGCGCTGCGGTTTCCTTCGGAAACGTCAAGTACTACAAGGGTCTGGGAACCTCCACGAGCGCAGAAGCCAAGGAGTATTTCAAGCAAATTGACCGCCTGACGGTCGCCTTCAGTTCAGATGAGCACGTGGACGAGTCTATGCGACTTGCGTTTGCCAAGGCTCTTGCAGATGACCGCAAGGAGTGGCTGACGAAGCACATGGCGTCTCCTCCCAAGGAGATTCCATATGGTACAGTCAAGACTCTCTCTGTCAGTGATTTCGTCCACAGAGATTTGTCCAACTTTAGCGCAGAAGACATTAAGCGATCTATCCCACACGTTTCAGACGGTCTCAAACCTTCCCAGCGCAAGGTGATTTACGCCTGCCTCAAGAAGAACCTGACACATGACATGAAGGTGGCGCAGCTGGCAGGCTACGTGGCTGAACAGACGGCGTATCACCACGGCGAAGCAAGTCTCCAGGGAACAATCGTGAACCTTGCCCAGAACTTTGTGGGTGCAAATAATCTGAACCTCCTCGAACCATCTGGGCAGTTTGGAACCCGTTTGGCAGGTGGGAAGGATGCGGCGAGTTCCAGGTACATCTTCACACGACTTGCTCCTCATACGAAAACCATCTTCGACCCTTTAGACAATTCTGTTCTAAAATATGTTGTGGATGATGGTCAGCATGTTGAACCCGAGTTTTACTCACCAGTCATTCCTATGATTCTCATAAATGGCGCCGAAGGTATCGGGACGGGCTTCAGCTGCTATGTTCCGCCGTTTGATGCAGAGGCTGTGAAGCACAATATTCTGTGTGGTCTTGAACAGGTTCCAATGGTTGCAATGAAGCCTCATTTCAAGGGATTTAAGGGCAAAATTACAAAGACAAAGGATCACACATGGGTCATGGAGGGTCTCGTGGAAAAGGAGGGGAGCCAGTTGCACGTGAAGGAGCTTCCACCTGGTCGGTGGATCCAGGACTTCAAGGAGCACCTGGACGACCTGGTGGACAAGGGTACTATCCAGAAATATGAGAATCACTCGAGTGAAACGACACCTGACTTTCGCATATGGGGTGGAGAGGGTTTGGAAAACCCTATCAGGGATCTCGGTCTAACCAAGACTATTCACACGAGTAACATGTACCTCATCGGTCCTAATGGAGCTGTCAAAAAGTACGCCAGCCCAGAGGAGATTCTCGTGGACTATATGGAGATCCGTGTTGGCACATACAAGAGACGCAAGGCGCACCTCCTCAAGCAGCTGGATTCTGAGATTCAGTGGTTGAGTGAAAAGGCAAGATTCATAGGATTCGTTATCAACAAACGAGTTCAGGTGCTGAACGTACCTTTGGAAGAGATTAGGGGACAACTTCGAGCTGAAAACTTCAAAGAGGAAATCTGGTCAAAGCTCCTTGATATCAAGACTTACCAGTATACGCGAGAGGAGGTTCTCAAGCTCAAGGACTTGTGTACTGTGAAAAACACGGAACGCGAGCAACTCAAGGCGACATCTGTGGTCCAAATGTGGAAGAATAATCTGAGTGAGTTGTAGAGAGAATGTCAGGGATACAACGAGAATCTCAAAAAGCATTCGAAAATTTTATTCAATTGGAGCGAAGAGTCCAGACAAAAGCTTTGGACTTTTTTCAAGATTTATTTATTAAGAAAGGCGTCTCGAAGCAGCCTACGGACCTGCTGCAGCCTGCATCTCCTGAAATAATTGCTCAGGCTACACAGGCTGCTATTGAAGCAACTATTCCGTTAGTAGAAGAAACTCCAGTTATTCTTTCACCAGTTGATGTGAATGGGTTTTATAAAGTAACTGGTCCTCAAGAGGTGACATTTTATGCTACTACGAACGCATTTACATCGATACAGGTGAGTGTTGGATGGACTGCCATCGGCATAACTGGAATCATAGGTCAAATCCAAGTCACTGGGACCAGCAACGCAAACGGAGCTCTTGATAACTACGGGTCGTACCTTTGGTCATTTACTCTTCAGACAGACACGGACCAGACAATTGAAGGAGTGCAATATGCAACGGGAGCTATTCTTTATGCACCGGGAAAGGTTCAATTTGTTTCCAAAAAGGTGAGCGCCCCCTTGTATGGTTACTATACAGTAAATCAAGGTGTTGTTAATTTTATTTTTTCTGTACCACCCCCACAGGGAACAGGGAAAGGATGGATTGTGGAGAATCTTCCAGGGATAACGATGCCTCTGAGAGTCGTTTCTTATAGTCAGGGAATATCTACATATGAAGTCACTGCGATTGCAAGTGATTATATAGTAACACAAAACTTGGCAATTTTAGAGACTATAGATGGTAGCCCCCCACCTAAGATTGATGTCCCAGTTTACGTCAAGGGTTATCCTGCGATTATCCATGAAGCATATTACACAAACACCATTGTCCCTGGTAATTTCACAACGAGATCATACGACCCCAAGGGGATAGTAATTTTGAATCAAAATATAAAAACAGGAAACTCAGCGCCTCTCAGAGAATTAAACACGGGCACGGCATGGAACCCTCCACCTGTTCAGCTGTATATCGATAAGAAGGACCGCGGGTTTTCACAGGGGTCGGTACTTGCTTTATCCGCAATAGGTCCTCAGGACACGTACCTGTTGAGCAACGATTATGCAAATTCTCAATTTTCATCACTTTTCAAACAATACACAAACTTTGTTATGTTCCAGAGAGTTACTCCGTTTCCACCACCTAATCCCTCGTATCAGGGAAACACTCTTCAAATCGAGTTGCGCCCGACAGAGTTGGGTCACTTGCTTTCGAACATGTATCTTCGCGTGAAGATGCCCGCCATGAAGGGGTTCGTCTACTCCGAACATATTGGTAGAGCTCTCATTAAACAGATTGATCTCCTAGTGAATGAAACAGTCATCGAGACTCTTTACGATGATTGGTACATTATTCGCGACCAGCTTTTTTTAGATGTTGATGAACAAAATGGGGTTTTTGCAGCAATTGATGCACAGTCTAATATTTCATCGCCGATTATCGGAACAGGTGGTGTCCTGAATTCAAACATTTTATCAAATACGGTTCACACCTTTACGACGAATGGCACGTTCACAATCAACACAGCTTCACAGGTCAATCTCCTCGTCGTAGGTGGTGGCGGTGCCGGTTCGAACGGTCTTTATGAGACTACAAACTCTTCGAATATTTACTATAGTCCTGCAACTTCCACGAGTCTCACGGTTCCTCTTTCGTCCATGTTAGGCGCAGCTGTTGGTTCAAACACAGCAATCACTTCAATCCTGTGGTCTGCAGATCCAGCCTTTTCAAATATAGCTTCAGTTTCTGCGTCGGGTGTGATTCTGAATCTCGGTACAGCACCCACGTTTGCTTCATTTTTAACAGGGACTTCCACGATCACAGTTGGAAGTAACGTGTTTACTGGTACTACGGTAACTCTATCAGGTATTAACCCTACCACAACCGGTGTTATACCAGTTTCACCAGCCGCTTCAGCTGCGCTCGTAGGTTTATCAGCCACCTTTGTTTCACAAAGTGTACAATTTAGCGGGACGGTTTCGGCTGCCAACTCGTCTACGATTACAATCAACGCCATAACAGGAATTCAATGGATTATTCTACCTTCTGGTGTAAACTTGACTATTTTCAATGCAACGGGAGGCGGTGGAGGAGGGGTCGTAAATCAGTCTGTGTTTTTACTTCCTGGCACGTACAATGTGAATGTGGGAACTGGGGGAAGTCAGGCAAGTCCAAATGGTTCTTCCTCAAGTTTTAACGGGTACATAGCTACAGGCGGGTACGGAGGTGCGTTTGGCGGGGCGAGCGGGACAGCGTACACATCAAACTCACAGTTTATGTTTGTGAGCGGGGCGTCTCTGAACACAGCCTTTGCATCCGGTGGTGGTGCGGGTGGGAGTGCAAATGTGACTACAGGTACGGGAACTTCTGCATTCACGAACGCGGGCACGCTTGGTAGCGGAGGTGTGGGAACTCTATTTAGTAACGCGGTTTATCCATACACTGCATCTTACTTTGGAGGTGGTGGTGGGGGTGCATCGAACACTGCAATTACAGGAACTCTCGTAACTCCCGGAGGTTCGGGAAGCGGTGGCGCAGGTTCGAGTAACGTGACTGGCTTTTCTGCACAGAACACGGCGGCAGTCAGTGGAACCATATATATGGGTGGTGGGGGTGGGGGTGCGTTCGGGACAACTCCCGGGGATGGTGGTTCGGGTGTCGTTGTCTTGTCATACTCGGCATATGCAAACGTCGTTCCAACCTCGGATATTATTACTCCACTAGAATTCTTCTTTTGCCGCCGACACTCTGCTAATAACAAGGCTCGCGAGAGACTTCGGCGTCCGTACTTTCCCCTGGTCGCCATGTGGAATCAGCGCTTATATGTGCGCTTTACCTTTCAGCAAAATACTTGGTGGTGTAATGCACCCACGGGGAGCAAAATGGATATTTATTCACCAGACACGACAAATTTGCCGACTCTCATCACAGAAGAGATTCTCCTCAATGACGACGAGCGACTGTACTACATGAACACGCCTTTAAAGTACCTCGTACCCAAAGTTCAAAAAGAGTCAACCCTGGCCTTCTCGGGCAACAATCCTCTACTCGAGTTGACTGCAAATTTCCCTGTTCAAACATTGGCATGGTTTTTTAGAAATAAGAATTATGAGAATGTGAGTGACGGGCGTTATTCAGACTCGCGGTACAGTTATGGATACACAACACAGTACATTGCTACTGGTATTCAGCTTCAATTCCCCTCGGGCAACTCCAATTTTGTTGATGTGATTAGTACAGCAAAAATCACGTTGAATAACGTTGATATTCTCAGTACTTTCCAGGGGTCTCTTTATTACTCGTTCAAACAACCACTTGAACACGGGTTGTCTATACCATCTAAAAACATCTATACATACTCGTTTGGGCTTACTCCAAAAGAGTACAATCAGGGGGGGTATCTTAATTTTTCAAAGTTAAATTCACAAACAACTAATCTTTCACTCACATTCAAACCTGAATATACAGCGCAAATTACACAGGGATACAATTTGTATCTGTTTTATTATGGGTACAATCTTCTGCAATTTCAGGGTGGTTTCGCAACAACTCCTTTTCAGTAAGGATATAAGTGATGATACCATTCGAAATTGTCCATCTAATAAAATTGAGCTGCGCAACAGTGGTTGTCAAACCCTTGAATTCTATACGCTCGGTTCGACAGAAGGGATCGAAGAGCTTCTTCGAGTACCCATCCAAACTGGACTTGTAGGCGACGTGAACGGTGAACATTTTTCCATTTGGTGCAGTGTAGGTCACCTGTTTAGCCTTGCAATAATTGGTGACAAACCACTCGAGTTTGCGAAGAGAAATACCTTTCCGATGTTCCAAAATATCACACAACTGTTCTTGATTTTTTGGCTCGTCAAAAAAACGTTCGAGACTCGTCAGCAAAAGTGTAGACTTGTTCATTAAATTACTCAAGTTTCTCAACCTTAAGTGACTAAGATTCCCACGGAGCTTTCACACGTTCAATTTGCTTGATGACGGGTAGAGGAACCTGACTCTGGTGAAAACCACAGTATCCATTCTCCTTTGGCTGCTTCATACAGCGCTTCTTACTTTTGAGAATACCCTTGCAGAATGTACACTCCACCTTGGCAGAGTCTTTCATGAGTTGCTCAACCGGAATATCATACGTCTTGGACACGAGTTCAAGTGCACCGACGAGCCTGATGTTGACTCGTCGACAGACCTCCTCCTCGATCATGTCGAGAATCTGTTGTTCCATCTTACTATCTATACTGTTGAAACTTTTAAGACCAGTCGCACGGCGACTGTGATTCCTTTTTACGGAACAGTTCCTGCGGAACTGACTTTTAACCCGAAACGACTCAAGAATTCCCTGCGCGCGCCCATCTCAGTTTCACTTGTCGTTTTGACCATGAACTTCTTGTCAAATATTTGATTTGCATGCACCAACGGTTCCAAAAGATCCTGAACTGGTTTTTTGAATTGATTGCTAAAATAATAGTCATAATCAATCGGTATTTCCCTTTCAATGACCCAAGTTGGATCCTCAGCCTTTTCGTACATCTTTCCAGGTCCCTTGATAATCACAAAGGGGACCCTGTCACCCTGCTGCGGCTCTGACCCTGGTGCGCGCGCCTTGATTTTGTCCCGGACCTCAACGTGAGCCATTTTTACCTTGTAATTTGCCGCGAGTTGCTTACTCATCAAAAGCTTCTGCATAGGCACCTTTCCATTCATGAGATTCCGGGCAGCTTCGCGCGCCTCCTCGATGACGGGGCGTGGATCACTCGACTCGAGAACCATTCCCAAGAGTTTCTTGAGTGTTTCGCGAACGAAAGGACAACTGTCGCGCCTGACCACCTGGAGACCCTTGACGTCAATCTTTTTGAAGGCGATGTCACCCGCCTTGTTTTTCTCGTACATCTTTGCTGCATACCGCTTTTTAGAATACAAAAAGTACGGGCAATAAACCTTTTCGAGTTCGAGATCGTTCGGAGCCTTGAACAGTTTCGTACACTGTTCGGCAGCTTGCTCACCAAGCTCCCACGAGTAATCGATCGCCTCTTGACCCTTGCGTCCCTGAACATCAAACTCGACCATCACTGAGTCAGTGTCCCCGTACCTCACCTTGGCACCCTGGAAGTTCTCTTCGACGTAATTCTTGGTCGTCTCAATCATTTGTCGTCCGCGCATAGTAACCGTAGATGCGATAGCGACGCACGGAAGCATACCCTTAGAAGCCCCGGTAAACCCATAGATTGAGTTCATGCTAATTTTGTAAGCGAGTTGCTGACCGTTATAAACCGCCTCCATCGGTGTTCCTTCTGCCGCCGCCATCAGTTTCTTCGCCTTTTTGCGGAACGTCTTGAGATCCATCAAGATGACAGGAAGGAGTGAAGGCGCTGGTGCCTGCGCAAACCTGTGAGGTCCAAACTGCTCGTACGTGACCCCTGGAAGGTTGTCGTACTTTGGATCCATGACGAGCGTCGAATAGCACAGATTCTCAGCACACATGATGCTTGGGTACAGGGACGCGAAATCAAGTGCTGTGATAGGTCCGTAGTAAGCGCCCGTCTGCGCCTCGAGGACAGTCGCGCCTTCGTACCCATCAGTTGCCGGACCTCCCGCTCCATACTTGAATGTCGGAATAACAAAGTTAAGTTCCCGAGCTTTCTTTGCCATCTGAGAAAACACCTTGATTTGCTGTCCGCGCTCGCTCAGGAATGCCAAGGGAACCCAACACGCCTTTGCCATCTCAACCTGGTTCTGAATCTGACAAAGCTTCTCCATGAGTGCGTGCGGCAACTCGGTATCCTTGATACAGTAATCAGCCACCTCACCGAGTTTTTCAGGATTGCCTTCTGCAAAACGCGCAAACATCTCTTTGGGTGGCATGTCCAGTTTTTGGTCTTTCAAAAAGTGTTTGGAGACATTATTCAAAGAATAACTCTCGAGCTTGTGCTCACGTTTCACATCTTGGAACAGGTCAAAAACGTACCGACCTTTCATAGGAACCATCTTGAGCATGTTGTTCCCTAACGCGCTTGAACTCAGATTCTTCTCCACAAGATCCACAACCTCACCACGAACCCGACCCCACACTGGTGCCAGACCGCAGTGAATCGTCGCTCGAACCAAAAGATACTCCAAATCAAATCCAAAGATGTTCCATCCTGTAATAATGTCCGGATCAACACTAATAAGATGTTTTTGAAAAGCCTGAAGAAGCTCGCGCTCAGTTGCAAACCAGTCGAAACCCGCCGTCTCTTTCAGACACAGACACTTGCGGTCGAGATATCCCTCTTTTCCAAACTCCTTGGTTGTCATGGCAATCTGAAAGACAACATCTTTGGGATTCTTAGGATCTGGAAAAGCGCCAGTG
>Ga0208966_1000613_pt1 | contig 11323 bp, 10 predicted proteins | sample GreLakmeHU45MSRF_FD_187701 | JGI IMG/M metagenome (GOLD analysis project Ga0208966, IMG submission 187701) | Freshwater lentic microbial communities from great Laurentian Lakes, MI, USA - Great Lakes metaG HU45MSRF (SPAdes) | ecosystem: Environmental > Aquatic > Freshwater > Lake | place: Great...
GATGTGGCGGTTACCTCGATCAAAAGTTAAATAATTCCAGGTCCAATCGGCGATAGTTCCAATCTTGTTTCGCCCGCCCAGCAAGTAAAACAAGTGCAACCAGAGCCAGATAAACCAAGCAATTGCGCCACCAATTTTAATTCCTTTAACTTCGACAACCGCTTTATGTCGCCCAATTGTTGCCATTGATCCTTTATCAACGTAGGAGAAATTTTTAAGGGTACGTCCCGCAATTAGCGCTGCAATTTGTTTAGCAACGAATCTTCCTTGTTGCATTGCTACCGGTGCAACCATTGGGAGGAACTTTCCAGATTTATTTTTGACTCCAGAAATATCACCAATTGCCCAAATATGCGGATAATTCTGCACTTGCAACGTAGGTTCTACCGCGACTCGATTTGCTTCAATTGGTAGCGAAAGTTTTTTAATAGTTGGCTCACCCATGACGCCAGCCGCCCAAATCGTAATCCCTGATTCAATTGAATCACCATTGCTAAAAAATATTTTTGCTTCGTTTATTTCTTTAACGGAGGCGTTACAAATAACTTTTACGCCAAGTTTCTCTAAATCTTTCGCGGTTCGCTCTGATAGCGATGGCGAGAATGTTGGAAGCAATCTTGGGCCAGCTTCAATTAGATAAATATCGATATGGTCAGCCGCGTTTTTAAAATCAGAAGCTAGCGGTCCGCGTCTTAACTCCGCCATCGCGCCGGCCATTTCAACTCCAGTTGGGCCGCCGCCAACTACCGCGATAGCAAGCCTGGAATCATCTTCAAACCTACATAAATCTTCAAATCGACGCATCACTGCCGCACGGATAGTTAAAGCTTCATTGACGCTCTTCATGCCCAGCGAAAACTCAGCTACCCCTTTAATCCCAAAATCATTTGTTGCTGATCCCATTGCAATTACTAGATGGTCGTATTCGAGCACTTCACTTGAATCTAATTTCACCGAGTTGTCACGATGGTTAATAGATATTGGCGAGCCCATTCGAAATTTGATGCCGGAGTTCCGGATTGCGCCACGAACTGGATAAGCAACATGATCGGCTGCAAGTCCGGCTGTTGAAACTTGGTATAACAATGGGAGAAATGTTTGGAAATTATGGCGATCAACCAGGGTTACTTCAGCAAAATTCGCTAACCCGCGAGCCGCGGTTAGCCCACCAAAACCTGCGCCAAGAATCACAATCCGTGGCTTCTTTTCGCTTGGCTTATTCATAAAACAAAGTCTACTGTTAATTCTATGAGCGACCAGCGGAAAATCTTGGTGACTGGAGCATCTGGGTATGTTGGTGGCCGGTTGGTAAAAGCACTCCTACAGGAAGAAATGGCAGTACGAATATTTGTCCGTGAAAAATCAAAAGTATCTGGCCAACCATGGGTAAGCGCAGTAGAAATAGCAACTGGTAACGCTAATAATTATGATGAAGTTTTGACGGCGTTAACTGGGATACACACCGCTTTTTATTTACTGCACTCAATAAATTTAGGATCTAATTTTGATGAGATAGAAGCGGCGATGGCCCGTAATTTTGCTAAGGCTGCGGCTACCGCTGGTGTAAAACAAATTGTTTATCTTGGTGGTATTGCTAATGATGCCAAGAGTAGTAAGCATCTAGCTTCACGCGCCCGAACTGGAAGTGAACTCGCAACTGGCTCAACTCCAGTAATGGAGATTAGAGCTGGAATTATTATTGGTTCTGGTTCGGCTTCATTTGAGATGCTCCGACATTTAACGCATAGATTGCCGATTATGACAACGCCAAAGTGGATTGCAAATCGGACCCATCCGATTGCAATCCGTGATGTACTTTGGTATTTAACGCATATTGCAAAATTAGAAAAACCAATCTCTGGAATTTTCGATATTGGCGGACCTGAAATCTTGAGTTACGCCGATATGATGCAAAAATTTGCCAAAATTTCTGGACTGCGAAAGCGATTGATAATTAAGGTTCCAGTACTTACTCCCAAACTATCCAGCTTATGGATTGGATTAGTAACGCCAGTCCCAACAGCCCTGGCTCGACCGTTAGTTGGTTCATTAATAAATGAAGTTGTAGCAGATCCAAAAAAGAGTTTGAACGGAATTATTCCGCTGCCACCAGAAGGGCTAACTGACGTAACTAGAGCAATTGAATTAGCGCTAAGCCGCATCTCTGCCAATGCCGTAGAAACTCGCTGGTCTGATGCTGCAATCCCAACCGCGCCGTGGCAAAAAGCGCAGAGCGACCCAGCGTGGGCGGGCGAGATGATTTTAAGGGATCTCCGCGAAGTGATTACCGATGCGCCAGTCGAAAAAGTATGGGAATCAATCGAACAGATCGGTGGCGAGAATGGTTGGTATGGCGCAGACTTTCTATGGTTCATGCGTGGTTTATTAGATCGCGCGATTGGTGGCGTTGGGTTACGCCGAGGCCGGCGGGATCCGAAAACTCTAAGAATTGGAGAGAGTTTAGATTTTTGGCGCGTTGAAAATATTGAGAAAGGGAAAGTATTAAGGCTTTATGCCGAAATGATTCTTCCAGGAAAAGCTTGGCTGGAATTTCGAGTAAGCGAAGTTGATGGCAAAACTAAAATAATTCAAGAGGCGACTTTCGCACCACATGGACTTGGTGGCCAGCTGTATTGGTACTCCATACTCCCACTTCATAGTTTTGTATTCCCTACAATGTTGCGCAATATTGTTCGGAGTGCAAAGCGTAAAGTTATTTTTGGATAAGCTGTGCACGAATTTAATGATGAAGTTGAGAAGTTAGCTGCCGAAATTCTTGAGTATTCATTGGTACGCTTAAAAACTGATCCACCACTTGATGGTCCAAGAACTTGGGAAGATTTATATAACGAAGTTGGAAACACAATCACTCCAGAAGGCTTAGGTGGTCATGCCGCGTTAGCGCTATTCAAAGATGTATTAGCGAAAGCATGTATCTCAACTGATCACCCGCGAAATCTTGCATTCATTCCATCTGCCCCTAGTGAATATGCAAACCTATTTGACTTGGTTGTTGGCGCTAGCGCTTTATATGGCGGCTCATGGATGGAGGGTGCTGGCGCAGTATTTGCCGAAAATCAAGCACTGAAATGGATTAGTGACTTAGCCGGAATGCCGGAAAGCGCTGGTGGGGTTTTTGTGCAAGGCGGCACGATTGGGAATTTATCAGCGTTGGTGGCTGCCCGATTTGAGGCAAGAAAACGTTATCCCGATAATCACAAATGGATGATTGCATGTTCGAAAGAAGCGCATTCATCAATTAAATCCGCAGCTGATGTAATGGATGTTGGCATTTTACAAGTTGAACCAGACGATAATTACAAATTGCAGGGAGATACAGTTGCGAAAGCGGTGGATGAATATCATTTAAATAATCCAACACATCGAATATTTGCTGTTGTTGCAACTGCTGGCACTACAAACTTAGGTGTGATAGATGATTTATTAGGAATAGGCAACGCAGCAAAAGCCCGCGGAATTTGGTACCACGTCGACGGTGCATATGGTTTGGCTGCGCTCTGTTCACCATCAGTAAAACATTTATTCGGTGGAGTTGAATTAGCTGATTCTTTAATTGTTGATCCACATAAATGGTTATTTGCACCGTTCGATGCTTGCGCTTTGATTTATCGAAATCCAAATATTGCAAAAGCAGTTCACACACAACATGCCAGTTATTTAGAGTCGGTGGCGACTGGAGAATGGAATCCATCCGATTATGCAATTCATTTGACCCGCAGAGTTCGCGGCTTACCATTTTGGTTCTCACTGGCAGCACACGGTACGAATGAGTACGCAGCCGCTATGGATAAAACCATGCTTGTTGCGCGGGAAGGTGCCCGGCTAATTAATGAGCATCCAAATTTAGAATTAATTATTGAGCCCGAACTTTCAATTGTTGCTTTTAAGCGAACGGGTTGGCGCAACACCGATTACCAAAATTGGAGTGCAAAGTTATTAGCCGATCAGATTGGGTTTGTTACACCTTCATCGCATCAAGGTGAGCCAATTTTGCGATTTGCGATTGTGAACCCCTGGACCAAAGTGAGCGATTTAGCGTTGATTTTGGGAACGCTTTAACTTCCAGTTAACATCCACCGATTTGTCGGTTTCGCCCCATAAGATATGAATATGGAATTTGGCGTTAATAACGAGGCGGGTCAACTCAACTCTGGTTTGAGCGACCTAGAGCTTCGGATTTTAGATTTTGAACGCCAATGGTTCCGATATTCCGGCGCAAAAGAGAGCTCGATTCGAGAGCTATTTGATTTAACGCCACCGCGCTATTACGAGGTGTTAAACGCGCTAATCGATCGAGAAGCTGCGCTTTTAGCCCAACCCATGTTGATTAAGCGGCTCCGGCGCTTGCGCGATGCCCGAACCGAAGAGCGTTCGGCCGCTCGCCTCGGGCTCTACAAGTAATTCCCAACCCCAAGACCCTCGGTTTGCTTGAGAGGGAATACCTACCCTAGATTTGGCGTTAGCACTCGACGGGTGTGAGTGATAAAAGACGCCCGATTCAACTATAAATAGGAGTGGAATAACTATGGCAAAGATGATTGCCTTTAATGAAGAAGCACGTCGCGGCCTTGAGCGCGGAATGAACCAATTGGCGGATGCCGTAAAGGTAACCCTTGGACCCCGTGGTCGAAATGTTGTGTTGGAAAAGAAGTGGGGCGCCCCAACTATTACAAATGATGGCGTATCGATTGCGAAAGAAATTGAACTTGATGATCCATGGGAAAAAATTGGCGCAGAACTCGTTAAAGAAGTAGCGAAGAAGACTGATGATGTTGCTGGTGATGGCACAACTACCGCAACGGTATTAGCCCAAGCGTTAGTTCGCGAAGGTCTCCGTAACGTTGCGGCTGGCTCAAACCCAATGGCGCTAAAGCGCGGAATTGAAAAAGCTGTTGATGCTATTTCTGCAGAGCTCAGTGCAATGTCAAAGCCAGTTGAAACCCGCGACCAAATTGCCGCAACTGCTTCAATCTCAGCCGCTGATTCCACAATCGGCGACATGATTGCTGAAGCAATGGATAAGGTCGGCAAAGAAGGTGTAATCACAGTTGAAGAGAGCAACACTTTTGGTTTAGAGCTCGAACTTACTGAAGGTATGCGTTTTGATAAAGGTTACATCTCTGCATACATGATCACTGATACCGATCGCATGGAAGCGATTTTGGAAGATGCTTATGTGTTAATTGCAAATAGCAAGATTGCAAACATTAAAGATCTAGTGCCAATCCTTGAAAAAGTTATGCAATCCGGTAAACCGCTTTTAATTATTGCCGAAGATGTTGAGGGAGAAGCGCTCGCTACTCTTGTTGTAAACAAAGTACGTGGAACTTTCAAATCAGTTGCGGTTAAAGCTCCAGGCTTTGGCGATCGCCGTAAATCTATGTTGCAAGATATTGCGATTTTGACTGGCGCAACTGTGATTTCTGAAGAAGTTGGCTTAAAACTTGATGCTGCAACTTTGGATCTTCTAGGAAAAGCACGGAAAATCGTGATTACTAAAGATGAGACCACCATCGTTGAAGGTGGCGGAGATGACGAGCAAATTAAAGGCCGAGTTAACCAAATTCGCGCTGAAATTGAGAAGAGCGACTCAGATTACGACCGGGAGAAGCTGCAAGAGCGGTTAGCAAAACTTGCTGGCGGCGTTGCAGTTATCAAAGCTGGTGCTGCTACCGAAGTTGAACTAAAAGAGCGTAAACACCGGATTGAAGATGCAGTCCGAAATGCTAAAGCTGCTGTTGAAGAAGGCATTGTTGCCGGTGGTGGCGTTGCACTTCTACAAGCATCAAAGAAAGCATTTGCTAATTTGAAACTTGTCGGCGATGAAGCTACTGGTGCAAAGATTGTTGAGCTTGCAGTTGAGTCACCACTTAAACAGATTGCAATAAATGCTGGACTTGAAGGCGGCGTAGTTGTTGAGAAAGTTCGCAACCTCGAAGCTGGTTTTGGATTAGATGCCGCAACTGGCGAATACGTAGACATGATTAAAGCTGGAATTATTGACCCAGCTAAAGTGACTCGTTCTGCTTTACAAAACGCAGCATCAATCGCAGCACTTTTCCTAACAACCGAAGCAGTAATTACTGATAAGCCTGAACCTAAGTCAGCAGCTCCAGCTGGTGGCCCGGGTGGCGGCGATATGGATTTCTAAGAAAACTAATGGCATCTAAAACTTCGAAATCGCGCGACATTTTCAGTGCTGCAGAGCTAGCCAAGTCTGCAGCTATTGAGGATGCCCGCGATTCGAAATTTGTCGGCGAGATAGTTTCGATTGAATCCGATGAAGATCATGTTGCTACTTACTTATTCGAAGCTGCACTTCCTGGATATTTAGGTTGGCGTTGGGCAGTAACAGTTACAAAAGTTGATAGCGATAGCGCACCAACAATTTGTGATGTAGTTCTATTGCCAGGTATTGATTCTTTACTTGCCCCCGAGTGGATTCCTTACCGAGATCGAATTCAACCGGGCGATGTTGGCGTTGGCGATGTTGTACCAACCGCCGCAGATGATGAACGTTTAGTTCCAGGTTATGCAGTTCTTCCTGGCGATGAAGAGCTAGAGCTCAGCCAATTATTTGAATTTGGTTTAGGTCGAGCCCGCGTGCTTTCAATCGTTGGTCGCGATCAAGCAAGCAAACGTTGGCACGAAGGTGATCGCGGACCGAACACTCCAATGGCGCAATTTGCACCAAAAAATTGCGCATCATGCGGTTTCTATATTTCAATTGCCGGTTCACTCCGCCAAGCTTTTGGCGTCTGCGCCAACGCAATTTCTCCCGAAGATGGTCGCGTAGTTTCGATCGATCACGGCTGCGGTGCGCACTCAGAGGCGTTAGTAACCGAATAAACCCGTTACCAAGTCGCAATTGATCTGCGATAAAGTACTCCTCTGCCCGCACCCCGCGGCTTACCTAAACGAATACTTAAAACTTGAATTGGAGACCCTCATGCCAACTGGACGCGTTAAATGGTTCAGCCTTGAAAAAGGTTTTGGTTTTATTGCATCAGATGAAGGCGAAGACGTTTATCTCGCAGCTGCGAACCTGCCTGACGGTGTCACAACTATTAAACCTGGCACTAAATTGGAATTCGGTGTTGCAGATGGTCGTCGCGGTCCACAAGCACTTTCGATTCGGATAATTGATGCACCGCCTTCATTGGCAGCAAATGCTCGTACCAACCACGATGATCTTGCTGTGATTGTAGAAGAGAGCATTAAAATGTTAGATCGAGTTGGAAATGGCTTACGTCAAGGACGCTATCCATCAGAAGCTGAAGCGGCTCGCGTTGCTAAAGTTTTGCGCGGTATTGCACAACAAATTGAAGGTTAATTACTCTCTCTTTTAGCTCGACGAATCGTGTATCGGATTCCGATTAATCCGAAAGCGATTCCGACTGCACACGTGTATAAGACTTTGCTATCAGCATCAGTTGCAAGCGCGAACGCAAAAACAATTATCCAAGCAATGATTCCGGTCACTATTACTGGTATCGAGCCTCTCATAGAAATAGAATACTCCAATGAACTCAATGCGGTCTTTTAAGCACCGCAACTTTCGAATTCTTTATCCGGCAAGCACGGCTTCCAATATTGGCACTTGGGCTCAACGGGTTGCGCAAGATTGGTTGGTATTGCAATTAACCGGTAGCGGAACTTATGTTGGACTTGTTGTTGGGTTGCAATTCTTGCCAGCTTTGCTATTGAGCATGCAAGGTGGAAAACTTGCTGATCGTTTTAATAAACGAAGAACGCTAATTATTTGCAATATCAGCGGCGGTCTTTCGGCAGCGATACTTGGCACACTTGTTGTAACAGAACAGGTAAAACTTTGGCATGTATTCTTCTTCGCATTTACACTTGGGACCGCCAGCGCGATTGACGCTCCGGTTAGACAGAGCTTTACCGCAGAGATTGTGGGTAAAGCTGATTTACCAAATGCAGTAAGCCTTAACTCTGCAAACTTCAACTTAGCCAGACTAATTGGACCAGGTTTATCAGGCTTATTAATTGCGGCATTTGGTACTGGACCATCCTTCTTATTAAATGCGGTTTCATACCTATTTATCATTACCGCGCTTTTGTTTTTACGAGAACGCGATATGTTTATTGAGAATAAACCAAATCTAAATGCAAAAATTTCGGAAGCATTTAGATATGTGAAAGCCCGGCCCGATATTTATGCAGTGATGATTACAGTTTTTTTTACCGCAACTTTTGGTCTAAATTTTATGTTATTTAATACTTTGATGACAACAAAAGTTTTTGGTAAAGGTGCAGCAGCTTATGGAGCGCTCGGAAGTATTCTGGCAATCGGTTCGCTCACTGGTGCGCTTATCTCAGCACGATTAGAGAAGAAACGTCATCCTTCATATGTAATGCGAGGTTCGGCGCTATTTGGAGTAATTGTTGTAATTGAAAGTTTTGCGCCAACTTTTACAGTTTATGCATGCTTACTTCCAATTGGTGGCTGTATTGCGCTATTGACCTTAGTAAGTGCAAATTCAATGGTGCAAGTCCGAACTGATCCAGCAATTCGCGGTCGGGTAATGGGAATTTATTTAACTATTTTTATGGGCGGAACACCACTTGGTTCGCCGCTGATTGGGTGGCTAAGCACAACTATTGGTGTGCGCCAAACTATGTTCATTTGTGGTTCTATTACCTTTGCGGCAGCAACTTTGGTTTATCTTAAATTTAAGAACCGGATTGAAACGCCAGCAAGTTTCTTAGTAGGTGATGTTTTAGAAACTACCTATGAGAATAAGTAGTACTAGGGTTATTAGAGTAATAATCGTGACAATCCGCCGAGTTCGGTAATTCATAGGTGATTAATCCAATTCTTTGGTTGGGGTAACAAGTACTAAAACTATTGCAATCAGGACAATTATTGGAACCATTAAATAACCTTTGGAGATGCCAATCTGATCAGCTAAAAATCCAAGCAAAAGCGGCGCAACCGCAATCGCCGAACCTGCGCCAAGCGCACCGATTCCCATTGCTAAATCTGGACGTTTCTCACTTAATCTGATTAACCGTAGGGAATTTAAAGTGAATTGCATGGAAATTCCGAGCCCGGATATCAATAACCCAAAGAATGAAAATAGCGCGTCATGCGAATACCAAAACACCATGAAACCTGAGAGTTGGAATACGAGTAGGAAAATTAATCGTTGATCTAGATCGATATGGGTCATAATCAAAGGACCGAACCATCGACCAAGTGCCATTCCTAAGCTGCCAGCCAGAACCGCCACCGTGGCGGTTGCGGCTGAATAATCGGTACGATCTCGAAATAGTGATGCACTCCAGAATGTCATAGCAAATTCACTTGAAATGCAGAGCGTTATTGCAATCCAACCAATCCAATATTTGCCACTTAATTTTCCACTCTGTCTGCCTGATAGTTCTGGGATATGTTCTTCACTATTGTGTTTTCGAGCAAATAAATAAAGTGCAGCTCCGGCTGGGAAAATTAATAAAAGACCGTACCGCCAATTTATTGAAGTTCCAGCTAACGCACCAATTAATAGCGTTCCGAAAACTACAAATAATGAATTCACACCATTTGCTTGCGAAGCTGCTCGAGTTTGATGGTTGGTATAATGGTTTGTCAGTAACGCAAAACCAGAATTTATTGTTAGCGAAACGCCAATTCCAATTATGGCAGATGCCAAAATTGAAATAAATGGAGATGGTGCAAGTATGAACATCATTGCGCCAACCCCAAATATGCCAATTCCAATCCAAGAAGTCTTAAACCTGCCAAATTTATGAACTACTCGAGCATTTAATAAACCAGCCAGAATGCTCGCTAATCCAAGCGATGTTCCATGTAGCCCTGCGATAGCACCGCTTGTTCCTTGGTCGCTTTGTAATAGTGGTTGCGCTGGGCCGAAACCGCCCATAAAAAAACCAAATACTGCGGATTGCAGAGCAACGCTCCAGAACGTTGCATCGTGCTTAAACTTTCTATCTGTTGGCGTACTGCTCATATCATTTTGCTAGCGCGGAAACAAGGTATTCGATACAAGAAATTAGCGCATCGATATCGGCAGGGTCAACAGCAGGGAACATGCCAATTCTAAGTTGATTCTTACCGAGCTTTCGATACGGCTCAGTATCAACTATGCCGTTAGCGCGTAAAACTTTAGCAATTTCAAGCGCATCAATTGATTCATCAAAGTTGATGGTCGCAACTACATTTGAACGCGCTGCAGGATCGGTAACAAATGGCGTTGTGTAACTTGTTTTATCGGCCCAGCCATACATTTTCGAAGCGGATTCTGCACTTCTACCAGCAGCAAATTTTAAACCGCCATTATTGTTCATCCACTCAATTTGTTCAGCCAACATAATTAAAGTCGCGACTGCAGGCGTGTTGTAAGTTTGATCTAACTTACTATTTTCAATGGCAATGTTTAAATCAAAAAACGCTGGAACCCAACGGCCGCTCTCTTTAATTTTTGCAGCTCGTGCTAGCGCAGCTGGACTCATCAAAGCGATCCAAAGCCCACCATCTGAGGCGAAAGATTTTTGCGGAGCAAAGTAATAAGTATCGAATTCAGTTGCGGAAACTGCTAACCCACCTGCACCGCTAGTTGCATCTACTAAAACTAGCGCGCCATCAGTTCCGGCCGGCCGCTTAATCGGCATCGAAACTCCGGTACTTGTTTCGTTATGAGTAAGTGCATAGACGTCAACGCCAGATTCTGCAATTGGAAGTGGATGAGTGCCTGGTTCGGATTTGATAACAGTGGGATCATCGAGAAAAGGCGCAGCTTTTGCAGCCTCTGCGAATTTAGATGAGAACTCTCCGAAATTTAAGTGTTGTGATTTCTTTTCAATTTGCCCGAAAGTTGCAATATCCCAAAATGCAGTAGAACCGCCATTTCCAAGCACTACTTCATAACCTTCAGGTAATGAGAAAAGTGAAGTAAGTCCAGCACGAACCCGATTTACTACTTGCTTTACTGGCTTTTGTCGGTGTGAAGTTCCAAGAATATTTGTACCACTTGATGTTAATGCTGAGATTACTGAAGGTCGAATTCTTGATGGCCCACAACCAAAACGACCGTCAACTGGCTTTAAATTATTTGGAATTATTATCGGTTCGCTCATCTGCGTAGCCTATGGGTAGTACCTTTCTAGATTCCATTGGGTTTTCGCGGCGTCTTCGTCAGTTCTCACATATCGAACTCGATCATGCAATCTGGAATATCTACCTTGCCAAAATTCGATATTGGTTGGAGTAATAAGGTATCCACCCCAATGTGGCGGGGTCGGGACCGGAGCACCTTCC